>ENA-ORDP01000174-ORDP01000174.1-marine-sediment-metagenome-genome-assembly--contig:-NODE-174-length-42897-cov-3.968512_pt1 | contig 42897 bp, 37 predicted proteins | sample MGYA00248627_ERZ508539 | MGnify/ENA primary metagenome ERZ508539 (study PRJEB26208, sample SAMN05571518) | marine sediment metagenome | biome: deep sea; feature: Hydrothermal vent; material... | reverse complement strand
CCCGTCCGATCACCGGGTCGAGCTTGCCGGATTCGGCCCGGGCGGTCAGATCGAGCGTGTACTTCTCCAGCGCCTGGCGCTTGTCCTCGGCATTCGGATCGTTTACATTCTGGCCGCCACGCATTTGTTCAATTGCGTCATCCAGCGCGCCCTTGCTGGCACCCGCTGCCTTGAGCAGCCGACCCAGTTCACCCTTGTCTTCCAGCGCGGCAAGAATAAACAGCTCACTGGAAATATACTGGTCCTTGCGCTGCTGAGCCTGCTTGTCAGCCAGGTTTAGCAAGCGCCCCAGATCATTCGAGATATGCAAATCACCTTCTGTGCCCTGTACACCAGGCAGTCTGTCCAGTGCCTCACCCAGTTGTGAGCGCAGCTGGTTGACGTTAATGCCGGCTCTGGTCAGCAGGTGGCGTGTACTACCGCCTTCCTGATCCAGCAAGGCCTGCATCAGATGTATGGGCTCGATGAACTGATGATCACGGCCAATGGCGAGACTGTGCGCATCGCTGATCGCAATCTGGAATTTACTAGTGAGCTTGTCCATTCTCATGGTATTGGTAACCTCTGGATAAATATCTGTGTTACAGGATAAATGCGGTCAAATTTCAGGGTTTCAATAGATAATTACACTGCTGGCCCGTTAACTTAAGTAAAATGTTGTCAAAATGTAATCTGTGTATACGTTTACTTATGATGCCAATTACACCGGATATGGAATCGGCATAGCCTGTTAAAGACTCGCTATTCGCCATGCATGGCCCTTTGGCAGCACGGATGCTGCCGCCGAGCGTACAGGGATGTATTTACAGCGTGTCAGTAAACAAACTATCGGGCAAGCAAAGTACACATTAGCGGCTATAAACTAATTATCCCTGTCCTGATAAACCTTACGCTTGAACAGGTCATGGCGGCGGCTTACCAGACGATCCAGAAACAGTATGCCATTTAAATGATCCACTTCATGCTGCACGGCACGTGCCTCGAAGCCTTGCATATCGTATTCCTGCCATTCGCCCTGCTGGTTTTGCGCCTTCAGATGAATGCGCTCGGCACGAATAACGTTTCCGGTAAAATCAGGCACCGACATACAGCCCTCACGTCCGGTTTTCATGCCTTCCCATGCTGTAATTTCAGGGTTAATTAATACCAGAGGGCCATGATTCGGTGTCTCCTTGCGCCCGGAAACATCGACGATCACAATGCGCTGAAAATGGCCCGTCTGCGGCGCGGCAATACCCACGCCACCCGGGCCGGCACGCATGGTTTGCTCCAGATCAGCTATATAAGATGACAGTTTCTCATCAAATACCGTAACCGGGTCAGACTCCCGTTTAAGTCGCTCATCCGGGTAGGCAATGATCTCCAGTACCGACATAATCTATGAGTCAGCCGATCAGTGTGTCGATAGGTGTAACGGTGACATCAATAGTGCTGACCGTTGCCACGTTCAGCGCTGACCGCAGTGCCTCTATGCCTTCGGTTGCCACCCCTTCAATTTGCATAATGTATACCGGCTGATCTTCGCTACCGGCTACATCGGATTCCAGGTCAGTAATTTCAAGGCCCGCTTCGGCCAGCGCGCCGGTCACCTGCGCAACAATACCTGGCCGGTCAGCGCCGGAAACGGTTATACACACATCGGGCAAATGATGCTGGTGCAAATGCCCCTCAATCTGATCAAGATGCCAGGACAAGTCCATCGATTCCGTCACGGGCTCTATCATGTCTTCCAGTGCTTTTTTTCGTGCCTCAGTCTCCACCATCAGCATGATGGTGAAGTTACCACCCAGCCTCATCATGGTCGCTTCACCGAGATGACAACCTGCCTCAAACAGCGCATGGGTTAACCCGGCGACGATACCACGCCGGTCTTTACCAATAACCGTCAACATATACCAGTGACTCATAAGCTTGTCCCTTTCCAGGTCTTTTGGGCTGCATTAACAACAGCCCCTGTCAACTATGCAAGGTAGCATGTGCAATGTATATCACAACGACACCAATAGAAATAAAACTGAGTTGCTTCAGGGTTTCGCGCAGACGGGTACGCTGATGCAAGCCCGGGATCAGGTCGGCGACTGCGATATAAATAAAACTGGATGCCGCCAGCACCAGCACATAGGGCAGAATATGCTGTAGATCTGACAGGCTATACCATGCCAGTACCGCACCGATAACCGTGGTCAGACTGGAGCCAATGTTGTAGAAAAAAGCACGTTTGCGTGACATGCCACTGTGCAACAACAGCGCAAAGTCGCCGATCTCCTGCGGGATTTCATGTGCCGCAACGGCCAGTGCGGTCACGATCCCTAACTCTACATCGGTTATAAATGCAGAGGCGATCAAAATACCATCGACAAAATTATGCAGGCCGTCGCCCACAATGACCATGCTCGCCAGCGCCGGCTTGCCATGATCCTGATGGCCTTCACAATGATCTGAGTGGCAATGGCGCCATAGCAGTAATTTTTCCAGTAAGAAAAAAACCAGTATGCCGATCAGTATGGTCATACCCAGACGGTGCGGGTCGATGCCGGCAGGACCACTCAGCGCATGCGGCAGCAGCGCCAGAAAGGCGGCTCCCAGTAATGCACCAATGGCAAAGCTGACAAAATGCGGCAATAGCCGGTTACGCCAGCCATCAGGTAAGATCAGGAAGATTGATGCGGCCAGCACACTGAGCACCCCACCCAGTAACGAGAATATTAAAATCCAGTAGATCAACGCCATGTCAGTTATTTTTTTCCGGGTAAAAGTGCAATTAAATCAGGGCTTGCGTGACCATCATAACGTAATCAGGTATTCGACGCAGGTTCTATGCCTGACTCAGACTGGATCTACTCTGGCTCTAGCCATGCCAGCGTTGCCATACGCCCGGTATCACCATCGCGCCGATATGAGAAAAACAGCTCATCCTGTTCATAGCTGCACCAGGTGGCCGTCTGCCCACCACCTCTTATCTGCCTGACACCCATATGTTGAAGACGCTGGCAGGCCAGGGTGTATAGATTAGCATGCCAATGCCCGGAGCGGCTGCTGGCAAACGCTGGCTGGTGCTGCGTATCGATGGACATAAAGGCATCATAAACCTGACGGTCTACTTCATAATTCTGCATGCCGATTGCCGGACCCAGCCATGCCTGTATAGCTGTCTGTTCACAGGAAAACAGTTGCAAGGCCGATTCGATGACTCCGGCAGCCAGCCCGCGCCAGCCTGCATGCACCACGGCCACCTCATCACCCTTCTCACTGGCCAGTACAACCGGCAGGCAGTCGGCGGTCAGGACTGCCAGCACCACGCCTGGCGTGTCTGTATAACTGCCATCTGCTGTCAGTCCCTGGCTACTGGTCTTTATCCGGTACACTTGCTTACCGTGTACTTGTTGTAACCAGCATGGCTGGGAAGGTAAAACCAGTGTCTGTTCAAGTCTTGCGCGATTTGCGGCAACGGCCGATTCTTCATCACCGACGTGTGTGGCCAGATTCAGTGAGTGGTAGGGTGCATGGCTACTACCACCTAAGCGGGTAGTGGTTCCGACATGCACGCCGGGTATGTTTAAATCGGCCCGGAGTATTTCGAGCTCAGGGTTACTCATAGTTGGCCTGATTGAGTTTCTGGTCCCGTTCCAGTGCACCTAGCAAGTCCTGTAAATCGTCAGGTAATGATGCACTCCAGCTAACCTGCTCACCTGTAACCGGGTGTATCAAACTTAAACGCGCGGCGTGTAGCGCCTGCCGACGAAACATCTTCAACTGCTGAAGAAATTCAGGTGATGCTGCAGGCGGTATTCGAAAACGGCCACCATAAGTCTGATCACCTGTTAGCGGGTATTGCAGAGAAGCCATGTGCACTCTAATCTGGTGTGTACGGCCGGTTTCGAGGTTGAGCATGATATGAGTATGGGCTCGATAGCGGTGCAGTACCCGATAATGGGTTACCGATGGTTTACCATTTGCAACCACAGCCATTCGTTTCCGATCAACCGGGTGGCGCCCAATGGCCGCATCGACCCTGCCCCCTGCCGTCATAACACCCTGTATCACGGCCTGGTATTCGCGTTCAACCGCGTGCGTTTGCAGGGCATTTACCAGGTGCGTGTGAGCATGGAGGGTGCGCGCAACCACCATCAGTCCGGTGGTGTCTTTATCCAGGCGATGCACAATACCAGAGCGAGGCAAGGTATCCAGGTCAGGATAATGGTGTAAGAGTGCATTTTGCAGGGTGCCACTCCAGTTGCCGGCGGCGGGGTGCACAACCAGGCCGGCCGGCTTGTTGATCACCAGTATCGCCTCGTCTTCATGCACGATACTCAGCGGTATGGGTTCGGCTTCGACCGTTTTATGGGCCTCCATCTGCACGTCGATCACTACCTGCTCACCACCTGACACCTTTTCACGCGGTTTCACCGGCTTGCCTTCGAGTAGTACTCCGCCCTGCTCGATCCACACTTTTAGCCGTGAGCGCGAGTATTCCGGGAAAATCTGCGCTAAAGCCATATCCAGACGCCGTCCTGCCTGTGATTCAGGTATAATCACTGATTCATGGATATGAGTAGCCTGGTCATTTGTGCTCATATTGGTATTTTGCCCTGATTCAGCTTATGCGCTACTCTACCACGCTACTGAATCCGTCAGTTCTAGATAACAGTTTGTATTATGCCGCATTTTTCTAAATTCAGGTTTATTTTACCCGGCCTTGCCGTCATTTTATCCGTTGTGATGTCTGGTTGCTCCTGGCTGCCCGACCAGATCGACGAGACCAAGGACTGGTCAGCCAGTCGCCTATACAATGAAGCCAAGTCCGAATTGAATGGTGAAAATTACGAAGAAGCGATCAAGTATTTTGGAATACTGGAAACCCGCTATCCGTTTGGGCGTTATGCCCGCCAGGCGCAGATAGAAATCGCCTATGCCTATTACAAGTTCGATGAGCCTGATACTGCCCTGGCTGCCGTTGACCGCTTCATGAAATTGTACCCGACGCACCCGCATGTTGATTATGCCTACTACCTGCGTGGCATTATTAATTACAATCGCGGCTTTACCCTGATCGAACGATTTTTCCCTCAGGATCCAGCCAGCCGTGACCCGGGGGCTGCTAAACAGGCCTTTTTCGACTTTCAGAAGCTGATTCAGAAATTTCCGAACAGCCACTATGCACAGGAAGCCAAACTGCGCATGCTTTACCTGCGTAATAATCTCGCTAATTATGAAATTCTGGTGGCACGCTATTATATGAAACGTAGTGCCTATGTGGCTGCTGTTAACCGCGCAAAATATGTACTGGAACACTATGACCGGTCTGCTGCAGTCTACAACGCACTGATTATTATGGCCGAGGCTTACGACAAACTGGATATGCCGGATCTGGCGAAAGACACCAGACGCGTATTTGCCAGCAGCTACCCGAAAGATTACCAACAGCTGAAAAGATCAAAAAGGTGGTGGAATATTTTCTAGGCTGAGAATCAGCACATCTGCTCATGGCTTCCCGGCCAGTCCTGAAGAACACTTTCGGCGTCAGGGCAACCTCACCCATTAAATAGCGTCTTTGTTCGTCTCGCCGGTGCGAATACGTACAACCTTGCCGACGTCGGTAATAAAGATCTTGCCATCGCCGATCTTGCCAGTACGTGCAGCGGTCAAAATAGCGTCAACACAGGCATCTGCCTGCTCAGCGTTAACGACGATTTCAATTTTCACCTTGGGAAGAAAATCAATAACATACTCGGCACCCCGGTATAGCTCTGTATGCCCTTTCTGACGACCGAAACCCTTGACTTCGGTTGCCGTCATCCCCGTTATACCAAGCCCGGACAAGGCCTCGCGTACATCGTCAAGCTTGAATGGTTTTATGATTGCTTCTATTTTTTTCATCATGCCAACCCTTGTTATTAATGCAATCTTACGGTTTATCCCTCTGAGCGTCAAAATCGAGATGTGCCGATATTTACTGGTTCTCTGGAGCTAACGCAGAATTATCCACTTATCACAACAACTTGCCAAAACCTGAGGTAATCGGGTAACGCCGGTCTCTGCCAAACGCTCGGCCGGTAACCCGTACACCTGGCGCTGCCTGCCTGCGCTTGTATTCATTCAGGGTGACCAGACGAATAACCTTATGTACATCAGTCGCATCGAAACCCGCTTCGATAATCTCCTCGGCGCACTGATCGTGTTCTACGTACCGTTCCAGTATCGGGTCTAGGATATCATATGCCGGTAAATTATCGGTATCCTTTTGATCTGGTGCCAGTTCTGCCGAAGGTGGTCGTTCAATCACACGTTCGGGAATGACTCTTCCCAGTCCGTTTCTGTAATTGGACAGCCGATATACCAGGGTTTTGGGTACGTCTTTCAAAACACTGAAACCACCAGCCATATCGCCGTACAGGGTCGCATAGCCCACTGCCATCTCGCTCTTGTTTCCGGTTGTCAGTACGATTCGGCCCATTTTGTTGGAAATCGCCATCAGCAAGACACCGCGACAGCGTGCCTGAAGGTTTTCCTCAGTGGTATCGACTGGCAAGTCTTTAAACAATGGCGCCAATGCTTCAGAAAAGGCCTCAACAGGCTGCTCGATAGGGATAATGTCGCATTGCACACCCATTATCCTGGCCTGCTCCTGCGCATCCTGGATACTCATATCCGCCGTGTATCGTGACGGCATGGATACCACCTGGACTCGCTCGGGGCCGAGCGCATCCACCGCAACGGCCAGTGTTAGTGCCGAATCAATACCGCCGGACAAGCCGATAACCGCGCCGGGGAAGCCGTTTTTATCAACATAATCGTGCACCCCAAGCACCAGTGCGCGATAGGCTGATTCGTCGTCACTGGGTAATACAGCACATTCTCCCACCTGCACGCGAATACCTTCAGCGACACGCATGCAATCCACCGGCGTCAGCGCCTCTTCAAAGGATGGTGCCCGGCAAGCCAGTTCACCGCTAGCAGATAATGCAAATGATGCACCATCAAAAACAAGTTCGTCCTGGCCACCAACCTGGTTTACATAAACGATTGGCAGGCCAGATTCACAACAACGTTTCTGCATCGCCAGTTGTCTAAGATCTGATTTTTGCATCTGGAATGGCGAGGCATTGATATTGATAATCATCTCTGCGCCAGCAGCGCGAGATTGTTCGATGGGTTCCTGTTCCCAGCCATCCTCACAAATAGTCAGGCCCAACCGGAAGCCATTTAGCTCGACAACGCATGCATCGTGGCCAGGTACAAAGTAGCGCTTTTCATCGAAGACGCTGTAGTTCGGCAAACAGTGCTTATGGTACAACGCCTGTAGTTTGTGACGATGTATATAGCCGGCCACATTGTAACAACCGTTATCACTCTGTTGTGGGAAACCCAGTATGACGGCAGTCTGGCCGACGGCAGCAATGATACGTTCCAGCGCCTGCTCGACTCGACGATATAAACCCGAGCGCAACAAAAGATCTTCAGGCGGGTAAGCCGTCAGCGTCAACTCCGGAAACACGACCAGATCAGCCTGATAGCGTGATTCAGCCTCCTGAGCCGCACTGATAACCCGGTCCGCATTACCTTCAATATCACCGACCAGCAGATTCAGTTGTGCCATGACCAGCCGCAGGCCTGACTCTGGTTTATGAGTATGTTCAGTCACAGAAATATCAGCTTAACAATGATTTTATACGATTACCCATATGCGCAGGCGAACGAACGATCGCCACTCCCGACTCCTTCATCGCCGAAAATTTTTCTTCTGCCGTACCGCGACCACCACTGATAATCGCGCCAGCATGGCCCATTCGTTTACCGGCTGGTGCTGTCACCCCTGCGATATAGGCCACCACCGGTTTACTGACATGGTCATGTATATACTGAGCAGCCTGTTCCTCGGCCTGACCACCTATCTCACCCACCAGCACAATACCCTCGGTCTGTTCGTCCTGCTCAAACAGTTCCAGACAATCGATAAACTCCATGCCATGGATCGGGTCACCACCGATGCCGATGCAGGTGCTTTGCCCTAGCCCGTTTTCGGTGGTCTGGTGTACGGCCTCATAGGTCAGGGTGCCGGAGCGCGACACGATACCAATACGTCCCGGCAAATGTATCGCACCAGGCATAATACCGATTTTGCACTCGCCTGGCGTGATAATCCCCGGACAGTTCGGACCAATCAATCGGGTATTTTTTTGCGCCAGCACCGCCTTGACGCGCAACATGTCAAGTACCGGTATGCCCTCGGTAATACACACTATCACGCGGATACCGGCATCAGCCGCCTCGAGGATCGCATCCATTGCAAACGGTGCCGGTACATAAATCATGCTCGCGTCAGCACCGGTTTCTTCTACCGCTTCGGCCACCGTGTCGAATACCGGTCGATCCAGGTGCTGCTGGCCTCCCTTGCCCGGCGTGACTCCACCAACAAACCGTGTACCGTAGGCAATTGCCTGCTCAGAATGAAAGCTGCCCTGTTTGCCGGTAAAGCCCTGGCAAATCACACGCGTCTCTTTATTAACCAGAACACTCATATCAAGCCACCCCTTCGGCAGCATTGACCACCATCATCGCCGCTTCGGTCAGCCCGTTTGCGCTACTGATATCCAGGCCACTCTGCTCGAGTATGGCGCGGCCCTGGTCGACGTTAGTCCCTTCCAGTCGCACCACAACAGCCACCCCCGATCCAACTTCACGTACAGCGCTAACGATGCCTTCTGCTATCAGATCGCAACGCACGATCCCGCCAAAAATATTAACCAGTATGGCCTTGACGCCGGGGTCAGACAGAATAATTTTGAATGCCTCTGCAACACGTTCGGCCGTCGTACCCCCCCCCACATCCAGAAAATTGGCCGGCTCACCGCCATGTAACTTGATCAGATCCATGGTTGCCATAGCCAGACCGGCACCATTAACCATGCAACCGATATTGCCATCCAGTGCGATATAGTTCAGCTCAAATTGTGCTGCAGCATGCTCGCGTTCATCGACCTGACTGGGATCACGTAACTCGGCCAGCGACTGCTGGCGATACAGTGCATTGTCATCCAGATTAATCTTCGCATCCAACGCCACTAATTGATCTTCTGCGGTGACGATTAATGGATTAATTTCCACCAGACTGGCGTCCTTATCAGTGAACAGCCGGTATAATGACATTAGCAACCGTGTAAAACCGCCAATCTGGGCACCCTGCAGGGCCAGCCCAAATGCCAGCTGACGGGCCTGATAGGGCTGCAGGCCAACCGCCTGATCTACCAGAATAGTCTGAATTTGCTCCGGCGTTTCAGCCGCCACGGCCTCGATATCCATGCCACCGGCCACCGATGCCATAATGGCGATACGCTCATTCTGGCGATCTACCAGCATGCCCAGATACAGCTCGCGCTGGATATCCGAGGCCTGTTCCACCAGTACTGTGTTAACCGGCAAACCTTCAACATCCGTTTGCGGTGTAACCAGCTGCGATCCCAGCAGGCGCTCAGCCTGGTCGTGCACCGCATCCGGTGTACCACACATGTGAACACCCCCTCCCTTGCCACGGCCTCCGGCATGAACCTGCGCCTTGATCACCCATGCCTCCCCGCCCAATTCACGTACGGCATTCAACGCCTCTTCTGGCGTGTGGGCCGGCAACCCGGCCGGCACTGGAATTTTGTATTCGGCAAATAATTGCTTTGCCTGATATTCATGTAAGTTCATGATTTAGTAACCTTTTTTGGTCTGATTATGTACTAATTCGCCTACTCTAACCGGTATTGTCGCAGAAAAAGGCGTCACATCAAAAACTTACGCTGGAAACACAGCATCTAACCTGTATCGCTTACATATTCAAGCTAAATTTTTGTGGGTTCGCCTTGATGGCATTTTGCTAAGACAATACTGCGTATCAGCTTGAAACCAACTCATTAGAGTATAAGCACTTGCGCAGACACAAGCTTACATGCAGTATAAATACTGTTTTCAATCCATCATCCACCATTGGGACATGACTGCTTGCGTTTTCTAATTATCATAATTGCTATCTGGCTGGGAGTGATGATCTTACGTCATTTTTATCGAAAAAAAATATCGGGTCAGGCAAAGCCGACTCTTCAAGCTGAACCCATGGTGCGCTGTGAACAGTGTGGTGTGCATCTTCCCCGGTCCGATGCCCTTCAACACACACAGCAATGGTTTTGTTCCAGCAAACACCTGCAAGCCTTTCTAGATAAACACGAATAACACACTTATCCGTAACTGACCTGTGCGCATATTTACTTAAACTCGAAATTAAAACCCGATATGCCTGACAAACAAATAAATTCCATCCAGCTCAGCGACCGCTATACCTGGTTACCACTATGGCTGCTGAATCTGTACCGCTTAATCCTGTCTGGTCTGTTCCTGAGTCTGTTTCAGCTCGGCCCGATACCCACCATGCTCGGTCGCCACGATGCACCATTATTTCTCGCTACCAGCCTGAGCTATTTTGGGGTCAGTATACTGTTCAGCATTACCATCCACCAACGAAAACCGGGCTTTGAAAACCAGGCGCATGCACAGGTATTTACCGACATCGTTGCGCTGACACTGCTAATGCACGCCAGCGGTGGTATTACTTCAGGACTGGGCCTGTTACTTGTGGCTGTAATTGCCGGGGCAGGCATCGTCCTGACCGGCCGCCTCGCCTTCCTGCATGCCGCATTCGCCAGTATCGCCGTTCTTGGTGAACAGATTTTTGCTGATCTCAGTGACAGCTTTTTTACCACGGCCTATACTCAGGCCGGCATACTCGGCACGCTATTTTTCGCTACTGCCCTACTCGCCCATATACTGGCCAGACAAGCGCGTGACAGCGAAGCACTGGCACGCCAGCGCAGTATTGACCTTGCTAGCCTCGAACAACTGAATGACTACGTTGTACGTAATGTACAGTCAGGTGTATTGGTCGTAGACAATAATATGCTGGTACGCCTGATTAACCCGTCTGCCTGGAAACTGCTGGGCAGGCCTGACATCCAACCACACCAGTCACTGGCATCAGCCCTCCCGGAACTGAGTAGCCTGCTAAACATATGGAAAAAACAGCCCGCTAATACCAGCTACCGCCTGCATCAACATGACCATACAGCGGAGCTATTAATTCGCTTTGAGCAAATTGGTGAAAAAAAACCCACCGGCACCATTATCTATATCGAATCAAGCAGTGAAATAGCCCAACGCGCCCAGCAGATGAAACTGGCCTCACTGGGTCGTGTTACGGCGGGTATTGCACATGAAATACGTAACCCACTCGGCGCCATCAGTCATGCCGCTCAGCTGCTTGCCGAATCCGAACACCTGGATAAGGGTGACAAGCGCATGATAGAGATCATACGCAATCACTCTACACGCATGAATAGTATAATTGAAAGTGTCCTGCAACTGTCACGCCGTGACACATCTATCCCGAAAAATATTCTGCTGTCAGACTGGCTGCACGAATTTATGGATGAGTTTGCACTCATTGAAAGTCTGACCGAGCAACAATACAACATACAAATCGACCCGGTTGATACCAATATCTATTTTGATCCTAAACATTTTCACCAGCTCATCTGGAATCTGTGTCGTAATGCGATAGAACACGGACAAGGTGATTCATTAAATTCTTTCACGCTATCCTTGAATGGTGGATATGACCGTGACCAGAATCAGCCCTATATCGACATACAAGATAATGGCCCAGGTGTCGACGACAGTCGTGTTAATGAAATATTTGAACCCTTTGTTACAACACAGGCCAGCGGCACCGGTCTTGGGCTGTATATATGCCGGGAACTATGTGAACTAAACCAGGCGCGCATCGAATATGTTCCCGTGACTTCCGGTGGCAGCTGTTTTCGCATATTCTTCTATACCATGACCAAAATGGAGCAGAATTAGACATGAGTCTTCATCAAGCACTGATCATTGATGATGAGCCGGATATACGAGAATTGCTGGAGCTGACTCTGGGCAGAATGGATATCGATACCGAGGCTGCGGCCAACCTGGCCGAAGCACGCAAATTGCTAGCCCGCAAACAGTTTGATTTGTGCCTGACCGACATGCGTCTGCCGGATGGCAATGGTATTGAACTGGTTGAGCACATCCAGTCGCATTACCCAAAACTACCTGTGGCCGTAATCACCGCATACGGCAGTATGGAGGCCGCAGTGCAGGCCCTCAAGGCCGGCGCCTTCGATTTTGTTTCCAAACCGGTTGATCTGGATATGTTGCGAAATCTGGTCAACAGTGCGATGAAACTGTCTGCGCCACATGCAGGAATTGACCGGCGCTCCCGTGATCAGTTACTGGGTGAATCTGCCGTGATGTGCCAGGTACGTTCCACCATTGCCAAACTGGCGCGCAGTCAGGCTCCAGTCTATATCAGCGGTGAGTCCGGTACCGGCAAGGAGCTGGTAGCTCAATTAATACACCAGAAAGGGCCCCGTGCTGAAAAACCCTTTATCCCTGTTAACTGTGGTGCAATACCAACTGAACTGATGGAAAGCGAATTTTTCGGTCATAAGAAAGGTAGCTTTACCGGTGCAGTCAGTGACAAACAAGGGCTGTTCCAGGCGGCACAAGGTGGCACCCTCTTTCTGGATGAAATTGCTGAACTGCCCATGCATATGCAAGTCAAGTTGCTGCGTGCTATCCAGGAAAAGGCCATACGACCGATAGGTGGCCATCAGGAGATCCCGATTGATGTACGCATCCTCAGTGCCACGCATAAAGATCTGGCCATAAAGGTGAAAAATGACGAGTTCCGGCAAGACCTGTTCTATCGTATTAATGTAATTAATATTACGGTGCCACCGCTACGTGATCGCTCAGAAGATATCCCGCAACTGGTTGAGCATATTCTGAATCGCCTGCAAAGCGATATAGTCGCTGAAAAACAACACCCGCTATCCGACGATGCCATGCAGGCACTACAGCACTACCCCTTCTCAGGAAATGTACGTGAACTGGAAAATATACTGGAGCGGGCAATTGCCCTGTGTGAAGGCGCTTATATTGGCAAGCATGATCTGCACCTGCCTGACTCAGACCACGACTTGCCTGAAACAGACACCAACGACCTGGACCATGCGCTGGATAACCGAGAGCGACTAATGATCACCAAGGCGCTGGAAAATTCACGTTACAACAAAACGGCTGCCGCAAAGCTGCTGGGTATAAGCTATCGCGCACTACGTTATCGCCTGAAAAAATATAACATCGAGTGAACCATGTCACAATATGACTTTAATTGTCATTATGTGACTATATTTGTCAATTTTCATGCCTGACTGCTTCTATGCTGGCCAGGGTTATTTTATTTAATATATATAATTCATAATGTTATAAATATATAAGTAATCTAGTCCTCAGTGGCACGAATCCTGCTTGCTATATGACCTACCTGGCCGGCATTGCGCTGGCTGAGTTTAAAGAATTTTTGTAACTGTCTTACATCGTTAATGTCTTACGAGGAAAATATTATGAAAAAAGTCCAACAGGGTTTCACCCTAATCGAACTGATGATCGTGGTCGCGATCATCGGTATTCTGGCCGCTATCGCAATACCGGCATACCAGGATTACATCATTCGCGCCAAGGTCACTGAGGGCCTCAATCTGGCTTCAGCTGCGAAATCAGGTGTCACTGAATATCGAATCAGCGTGGGCAGATACCCTAGCACTAACGCGCTAGCGGGACTTGGCACCATCTCAAGTAAATATGTAAGCAATGTTGCAGTAGACAGTGGGGCTACTGGTATCATCATCATAACCTTCAGAACAGCGCTGGATACAAAGGTCGCTGGTAAAACATTGGTCTTTGCTCCTTCAATTGGCACCACATCTGTGGTTGACTGGTTCTGCGATGACTCTCTTAGTGGACAGGCAAAGACAGGAGACCTGGCTGGAAAATATCGACCTGCCAACTGTCGCTAACAGGCACAGCATGTAATAAATTATAACCCCGGTAACGCAATAGTTGCCGGGGTTTATTACTGTCTGTATATCCATGCCAACTTTATTGCTCCGTCCCTCCCTGTTTTATTTCCTTTTATTATTCACTGTTTTCCTGTACTGGCCTGGCCTGAACGGCGGCTTCTTACTGGATGACATCCCCAACCTGCAGCCACTCCATGCACTGGATGGTGGCGTGACTAGCTGGCAAGATATTATCCTGGATAATGAATCCGGTTTGCTGGGTCGACCGGTTTCAATGCTCACACTAGTGTTTAACTACGTGCTCAACGGTAATGACCCCTGGAGCTTTAAATATACGAACCTGATGATACATCTATTATGTGGTGTACTCATATTCTGGCTCAGTTACCGTCTGCTGTACGAGACCCACTTACGTGACAAGCGTTACCAGATAGCCTTATGGGTCATGGCGATGTGGTTACTGACACCCTTACAGGTCAGTACCGTGTTATATATAGTTCAGCGCATGGCTCAGCTGTCTACTGTATTTATGCTAGCCGGCCTTATCTCTTATACCTCAGGCAGACAATCCCTTGAGCATCGCCCCGTATCGGGCAGTCTACTAATCCTGTCAACGTTCTTTGTCTGGTTGCCCCTGGCAGTTTTAAGCAAAGAAAACGGTGCCTTGCTTCCACTGCTGACCTTGGCCATCGAAGTATATTTTTTCAAACGGCCAGCCATGCCCTGGCAACGCCGATTTATCACATGGTTGTTCTCGGTCACGGTACTATTACCTGCTCTACTATTGCTTGCATACCTGTTCGCAAGGCCCTGGTTTATAACTGGCAGCTATACTGGAAGAGACTTCACACTTACAGAGAGACTATACAGCGAAGCGCGTATCCTGTTTATTTACCTGCGCTCATTACTGGTACCCGACTCAACCAGCATGGGCCTCCTGCATGATGATTTTGAAAAATCCACTGGTCTACTGTCCCCGGTCTCAACGCTGTTGTCCGTGCTGGCATGGTCAACTATTCCAGTCCTGGCATGGATATACCGCAAAAGAACGTGGCACATTTATTTTTTTGCGCCCATATTCTTTCTTGCCGCTCATGCCATGGAATCCAGCGTATTCGCACTGGAACTGTATTTTGAACATCGAAATTACCTGGCAAGCTTCAGTGTCTACTTAATGCTTGCGTACGGCCTGTTTGATCTAAAACAACGCTACAATAAATATTTTCTTGTCAGCTTTTTCCTGATACTGCTCCCAACAGCACATGTTATTGCCTCTTATCAACGCATTCAGGTATGGCGGTCAGCCGTTAGCATTATACTGAGTGACCTACACTGGCACCCGAAATCACCGCGTGCCCATGGCACTATGGCCGGGCTGTATCTAAATACGGGCGAATATCTAAAGGCACTTGAGCACATAAATACGGTCTTCAATCTAAAGCCAAAATTAATACCAGAAGCCTATCTAATGCGATTAACTGCCTTGTGTGGGGCCAATACAGAAATACATGATTCGGAATATTCTGCGTTCAGAAAGGCGATGGACACACCTGGCGCTTATCCGCCTACAGAATCATTTGGGTTGCTAAGAGACTATATTAAAAACGATCAGTGTGAAATGCTGGATCTGCACAGGTTTATCGACATAGTCGAAGAATGGAGCGTCAAACATGACAAACTTGCCAGTAAGAGAAAATTGTGGATTACCAACGTACATCTGTCCCAATTAATGTTTGACACTGGCCCGAACACATACCAGATAAAGGCACTGAAGACACTTGATCGCGCAATGAAGCTCAAACCGGAGTATCTTGAGGCTGGCTTGCTGAAAATCAGATATGCGTTGCTACTTGGCAAGCTTGATGAGGCCTGGGAAACACTTAGAATAGTCAAAACGAATAACGACTATCATCGTAAAGATTATACCCTTACGACCCAACACTACGATAGCGTATTTCGGGAACTCCAGAGAAAAGGCATGTGGTCACCTACAAATGATCTGAACAATACTTCCAAGTAAACCGCCCGGAAAATATCATGGCTTGCTAAAATAAATGCCATGCGGACCATCAGTATATTTTCTTACCATAAATAATTAGCGGTTAATGGGCTTCTGTAGTAAAAACGACCCAACCCACATCACTCTTACTTAACTGAATATCTGTAGCAGGATAACTAACCAGGCATGTCGTGGTAGTGCTATACTTTTAACGAAATGCATAACAAGAAAATATCATATGAAAAAAGGTAACGATTTATCTATCATCATCCCGGCGTATAATGAATCACATAATCTGTCTGCGCTGCTGACAAGGCTGGTTGACACCTACCCGGAAGCAGAAATCATTATTGTTGATGATGCATCTGAAGATGGAACCGCAGATATTTGCACTAACTTCCCTGTTAAATGTATTTCACACCCGTATCGTATCGGTAATGGCGCAGCCATTAAAACCGGCCTAAGGAACAGTTCACGCGATATAATTGTCTGCATGGATGGGGATGGCCAGCATAAGGTAGAAGACATCTCCCGGTTTATTGAAAAACTGGAAGAAGGCTTTGATATGATTGTAGGAGCCCGCAAAAAACATTCACAGGCCAGTTTTTCCCGCTACCTTGCCAATACCTTTTATAACAAACTGGCAAGCTGGATGGTGGGACATACTATCGAAGACTTAACCTCCGGCTTTAGAATAGCGTATCGTAAAAAGTTCCTTCAGTTTTACCATTTGCTGCCAAATGGGTTCTCCTATCCAACTACGATAACCATGGCCTTTTTCCGTTCAGGATATTATGTTGATTACATCCCGATTGATACCATGAAGAGAAAAGGTAAAAGCAGCATCAGAATATTACGTGACGGCTTCCGCTTTCTGGTTATTATCTTCAGAATAGGCACGCTTTACTCGCCGCTTAAATTATTTATACCGATTAGTGTCCTGCATTTTAGCCTGGCCCTGTCCTATTACGGCTATACCTACATCATCGAACATCGCTTTACCAATATGAGTGTACTGCTGTTTATTGTTTCACTCGTCATAGGCTTGATTGGTCTGATTTCTGAACAAATCACCAATCTAAATTACTCCAGGCTCATAGACATAAAAAATAATGACGAGGTGTAATTTCCATGAATAGCTGATGTCGAAAGTTAATTCATCAGCCTGAGCAGCCAAACCGCCACACCGGATCTGGCTAACCATCAGGAAAATCAGTACACGCGCCAAAATTTGCCTATACTTATTGCTAAAAATGCCGTTACACTTGTATGAATAGTGATAATATCAATATAGTTGGTAACTATATGATAAAAATCATTTGAAATGATTAGTAAACTGTTGTATCTATACAGAATAACGATTATTCGATAAGCTGGTAATTGCGAATATTCTTGTATGCTAATATGTTCTGCGAGTTATTAAATTAATATATCTTGAACATAGCATTTATTTTCTGATATACGCCAAAATATTTATTATTATCTGAATTCAATCACGGAACTTAGGGAAATACAGAATTAATCTAAAGCATGGCCACAACTAACCCAAAAATGCATCTGAGCGGCCTGCCCAGACGTCTGGTTCAGGACAAATTGATAGACGAAGCGGATGCTCTCAATGCCGTCGCTGAAGCCAGAAAAAAACGTGTGCCTATTGTCAGCTATCTGGTCGATACCAGAAATCTCAACAGCCGCCATATCGCATCTGCCGCATCACTGGAATTTGGTGTGCCGATACTGGATATCGACACAATCGATATGGATGCTGCCGTGGTTAGCCTGGTTGATGAAAAACTGATCAGAAAACACCATGCCCTGCCACTGTATAAGCGCGGTAACCGACTGTTTGTTGCTGTGTCTGACCCAACCAACCTGCAAGCCCTGGATGAGTTCAAGTTCCATACCGGTGTTAACACTGATGCCGTACTGGTTGAAGAAGACAAGCTGACCACCTCGATTGAAAAGGCGCTGGAAGCACAGGAAGGCGGCCTGGGTGATGACCTTGATGAAGACCTGGATAACCTGTCCATCGAAGGTGGGGATCTGGACGCCCCGCCAGATGAAGATGACACTGACATTGATGACACGCCGGTTGTACGCTTTGTTAACAAGGTCTTGCTGGACGCAATCAACAAGGGTGCCTCCGATATTCATTTTGAGCCGTATGAAAAGACTTTTCGTGTTAGAACCCGCCTCGACGGGATACTCACTGAGGTAGCCCAGCCCCCGGTCAATCTGGCCGGACGTATTGCCGCACGTATCAAGGTAATGTCGCGCATGGATATTGCCGAACGGCGTGTACCCCAGGATGGCCGTATCAAGATGAACCTGTCGAGAAACAGATCCATTGATTTTCGTGTTAATACTTGCCCCACCCTGTTTGGCGAAAAAATCGTCATGCGTATCCTCGACCCGACCAGCGCACAACTCGGCATTGATATACTCGGATACGAGGAGGACCAGAAGCAGTTATACCTGGATGCTATTAATAAACCCTATGGCATGGTACTGGTGACCGGCCCGACTGGTAGCGGTAAAACAGTATCACTCTATACCGGCCTGAATATCCTGAATACGATAGATAGAAACATATCCACCGCCGAAGACCCGGTGGAAATCAATGTGCCCGGTATTAACCAGGTTAACATGAATCTCAAGACCGGCATGACCTTTTCTATCGCACTGCGTGCCTTTCTTCGCCAGGATCCGGATATCATCATGGTTGGCGAAATTCGTGACCTGGAAACGGCTGAAATTGCAATTAAAGCCGCCCAGACCGGTCACCTTGTTCTTTCTACACTGCATACTAATGATGCACCCCAGACGCTGACCCGTCTTGCCAATATGGGTGTACCAGCATACAACATCGCATCTTCTGTTCATTTGATTATTGCGCAACGGCTGGCAAGACGCCTGTGCAGTCACTGCAAGCAGGAGATCAAGGTTCCCGGCGAAACATTGTTACAGGAAGGCTTTAGTGAACAGGAAATCCCTACATTAAAATTGTATGCCCCCAACCCCAAGGGTTGCGACAAGTGTAATGGTGGATACAAGGGACGTGTTGGAATTTATCAGGTGATGCCTATCTCGGATGAGATGGGGCGCATTATTATGGAAAATGGAAATTCCCTGGAACTGAGTGAACAGGCGCGAAAAGAAGGCATCCCGGACTTACGTCAATCCGGCCTGAAAAAGGTACGCGATGGCCTGACTGGCCTCGACGAACTCAACCGCATCACCAAGGACTAGAAAGCTAAGGAATAAAAAAATGGCGGCAAAAGCAATGAAAGAAAGTGCATTTACCTGGGAAGGCCTGGACAGAAAGGGCACCAAGGTAAAAGGCGAAATACGCGGCAAGAGCCCGGCAATGGTCAAGGCTGAACTCCGCCGACAGGGTATCAACCCACGTAAGGTTCGCAAGAAATCCGCACTATTCTCAGCCACCAAGGGCAAAGCTATTACTTCAACTGATATCGCTATATTCAGTCGACAGCTTGCTACTATGATGTCTGCCGGTGTACCGCTGGTTCAGTCTTTTGATATCGTTGGTCGTGGTCACGATAATCCACGCATGCAAACCATGTTGTTATCTATTAAAAATGACATCGAGGCCGGTAATACGCTGGCCGACTCGTTGGGTAAACACCCGCTTTACTTTGATGACCTGTTCTGTAACCTGGTGCGCGCCGGTGAACATGCCGGTATCCTGGAGTCATTGTTACACAAGATTGCAGCCTACAAGGAGCGTACCGAGGCCCTGAAGGCCAAAATCAAAAAAGCCCTCACCTATCCGACTGCAGTACTTGTAATTGCCTTTGTGGTGACGGCTGTACTGTTGATTTATGTTGTACCGCAATTTGAATCTCTATTTACCGGGTTTGGCGCTGCACTTCCAGCCTTTACACAAATAGTGGTAAATATGTCTCGCTTTATGCAGGATTGGTGGTGGGCTGTATTTGGTGCCATTGGCCTGACAATTTATGGCCTGATGCAGGCAAAAAGGCGCTCTCGTGAGTTTAACCGCAAACTTGACAAACTGATGTTGAAGCTGCCTATCGTCGGCGATATCGTAAACAAGGCAGCTATCGCACGGTATGCGCGTACACTTTCGACTATGTTCGCCGCAGGTGTGCCGCTGGTAGAAGCGATGGACTCCGTTGCTGGTGCAACGGGTAATGCTGTTTATGAAAAAGCCATCTTACGCATCAGGGATGAAGTCTCGACCGGTCGCCAGTTGAACGCGTGTATGCGTGATGTGGGTCTATTCCCATCAATGGTTGTACAGATGACCGCCATTGGCGAAGAAGCCGGCTCGCTGGACGACATGCTGTCCAAGGTTGCAGATTTCTACGAAGAAGAAGTCAGCAATGCTGTCGACAACCTGAGTAGCCTGCTGGAACCGATGATTATGGCCATTCTGGGTGTGCTGGTCGGTGGCCTGGTGGTTGCGATGTACCTGCCTATATTCAAAATGGGATCGGTCATCTAGGATCATCACTACATGAGTTTGACAGACTTTCTCCAGTTGAATCCAGGCTGGTTTCTGACAACTGTCTTTATACTTGGGTTATTGGTTGGCAGTTTTCTAAATGTCGTTATATCCCGGCTCCCGCTGATGCTACAACGAGAATGGCATGCCCAGTGCCAGGAAATCCTCGAATTAGAGGATAGCAGCGAGAAACCTGAGCGTCTGGATCTGTCACGCCCGCGTTCGCACTGCCCACTCTGCGGACATATGATAACCGCCCTCGAGAACATCCCGGTTATCAGTTATCTGTTCCTGCGTGGCCGTTGTAGTGGATGCCGCAAGCCCATCAGTATCCGTTACCCGATCATAGAGCTGCTCACGGCAACGTTAATGCTAATGGTCGCCTGGCACTATGGTTACAGCTACCAGACGGCGCTGGCACTAGTATTAACCTGCTATCTGATCGCACTGACTTTTATCGATGCTGATCACCAGTTACTACCGGATGTCATGGTCTTACCCCTGTTATGGCTTGGCATACTGGCAAATCTAAACGACCTGTACACAAATCTCGAATCAAGCATAATAGGTGCTGTAGCCGGTTATCTGGTACTCTGGATACTGTTTCAGATACACCATCGTCTGACCGGCAAAATCGGTATGGGTTATGGCGACTTTAAGCTTCTCGCCGTAATCGGTGCCTGGGGTGGCTGGCAAATCCTGCCTGTCACCCTGATACTCTCATCTCTGGTAGGCGCCGCAGTCGGAATTAGCCTGATAATATTTCGCAGCCGTGACCGCGATACACGCATACCATTTGGCCCCTATCTGGCGGCAGCTGGCTGGATTAGCCTGCTCTGGGGCGATGATCTGACCAGGCTGTATCTGAACTGGTCCGGGCTCAATCCCTGACTTTCCTGAAGCTCCGCATTATTTCGTTTAAGCAACCCTGTGGAGAATACAGACCATTTGCGGTAAGGTTCATCGTGTGTGTACGCGATGAGTAAACAAGTGCATCATTGTAGCTTGTTTCGGGTAACCACAGGGTGCAAGTTTTTCACTGTTTTTTACCCTGTATTTACAGGTAACTGTATGCTAATCATAGGCTTGACTGGTGGTATTTGTAGCGGAAAATCAACAGTCACTGGGTTATTTAAGGAATTGGGCACTTCCGTCTTAGATGCGGATATCGTCGCACGCGAACTGGTCGAGCCAGGCCAGCCGGCACTCCAGGAGATAATCAATCTATTCGGTTCCGAAGTACTGGGCGATGATGGCAAACTGGATCGAACCCGGTTACGCACCAGAATATTCAGTCATACAGAAGACCGCAAACAGCTTGAGGCCATACTGCACCCTCGTATACGTGAACGCATGGCTGTCTTGACCCGCGACAGCAATGCCCCCTGGTGCATACAGGTAATCCCGCTGTTGATCGAGACCGGTCAGTCACAGGACGTGGACCGCGTACTGGTAGTCGATACCAGCGAAGCCGACCAGAAACGACGACTGGCTCAGCGTGATAACAGTAGCACAGAACAAATCAAAGCCATACTGGCCAGCCAGACAGATCGACAACATCGATTAAAACAGGCCGATGATATAATTATAAACGATGGCACGCTGGGTGAGCTGCGCAAACAGGTCATTCTCATGCATCGCAAGTACACGCTCCTGTCACAAAATAACGCTCAAAATTTGCACCGCAAGCGTAGCTAATGGACAATAGCCGCCCACGATGTCACCGTAACCAGGTAAGGAACAACCCGTGCAGGACGTAACATTATACGAACATCCGCTCAATGAACGCATACGGTCATTTTTGCGGCTCGAGTTACTTTTTCACCAGGCCGACTTCTATTCTCGTGGCGCTTCCATCTGGAACAGCCGCGCGACGCTGAACAGTATTATCGAAATTCAAAGCCTGATCGGACGCAGTGATCTGAAAACTGAACTACTCAAGGAACTCGAACGCCACACCGCCAATCTCGCACGTCTGGAACAAAACCCGAATATTGATCGCCGTCTGCTCGCCGAAGTGCTTGATGAGCTGGATATGCTGATTGATCGGCTGTACAGCAACAATCAACCTATTGGCCATGCATTGAATGAAAATGAATTCCTGAACAGTTTCAGGCAACGTAGCGCCATACCCGGTGGTAGCTGTGCATTTGACCTGCCCGGCTTGCATGCCTGGCTACAACTACCCGTTGAAGAACGCAACCAGACCCTGGCAAGCTGGCTGTCCAGTTTTGACCTGGTTCGTCATGCCATCATGTTTTTACTACGACTGATACGTGACAGTGCCACCGAACAACCCATCACTGCAGAAAAGGGATTTTATCAACAGAACATGGACCCTAACCAGCCCTGCCAGGTGTTGCGCATCACATTACCCGCAGAGGTACGACATTATCCCGAGATCAGTGCTGGCAAACATCGTTTCACCCTGCGTTTTCTAGTACAGGGAGACTATACCGAGCGTCCAAAACAGACCGATGAAGATATCGAATTTGGCCTGTCATGTTGTATGATCTAGAAAATATTTTCATTTAATTTTTCAACTGAAACAGAAACTCAGCCTGATAAAGTCGATCACCCGTTCGTGCCAGCAACTCTATAGCCCACTCACTACGACCACTGGTGCAAACAGGCAACACCACATCACCCTGCCATTCTGTTTTACCCTGCATCCGTAGTGCATATTGCTGCTCACCCATATACATGTCGTGCATTCTGAACTGGACATCAATGCCTTCCAGTGAAACCTTTGAGCCTTTTTCAACACTTGCCTGTAGTTGAAAACGCTTTAGCGGTTTGGGCTCACCCGAAATATGCAAACCCAACCGCAAGCCATTGGACATCGCATAACAGGTCTGTTTCACCGGATCACAACCCGGACTGACAACCATGGCCAGCTCAGTGTAACGAGCAGGTTCTATACGTTGCCAGTCACTATCAGAGAACAGGGACAGAAAATATGCGACGAAACCAACGACCAGCAAAATCATAAAGCCGCGTTGTCCAAAACGGGAACGAAAAATTGCTTTAAATTTATTCAGTCCAGCCATGGCTATTCAACTGACCACAAGCCACTAATGGCAGCAACACCCTGCCCGCCAGATCGATAAGCCTGTACGATATCCACACGTTTCATTCCACCCAGTGCAAACACCGGCATCCTGCAGTCCTGCACCAGCCGACTGAAATTTTCCCAACCCAGTGGTGAGGTTTCAGGATGGCTGCCGGTAGCCTGCACGGGTGACAAGACACAGAAATCAGCACCTGTTTCTTCAGCCCTGATCAGGTCTTCCTGATGATGACAGGATACGGCCACCCATAACGATTCAGCTAATGGGCGTGCGCTGAGCGTTTGCAGTTGTTGTGAACTGATATGCACTCCGTCTGCCCCGAGTGATTCCACCAGGTCAAGACGCCGATTCAATAACACCAGCGCATTATGTTTGTGACACAGCGGCACGACTTGCTGCGCCAGTTCTGCATACGCCTGTTCACTCAGTTTTGGGGCTCGCAGCTGTACCAGCCTGATGCCTTGCTGTAATACAACATTCAGTTGCCGCAAAAATACCGCTGTATCCTGGTCAGGGTGCGGGGTGATCAGGTATTCGGAAGATAAACGGATTGCATTTATTACCGGTTTATCGGCTGCAGGCATGTTAAGTGTTGTCAGCCTGTCTGCTGCCAGCCACTGCAGGGGCTGCCCTTCTTGACCTTCCGGTTCACCGTGATATCGCAATATTTGCCATACATCCAGAATGATGCAGCGATCATGATAATCGTGTTTTATACTGATTAGCGGGCGCGCAGATTCAACATAAATGCCCAGCTCTTCGTGCAGTTCACGCACCAGTGCCTGGTATGCCGATTCATTCGCCTCGCGTTTACCACCGGGAAACTCCCACAACCCACCCTGATGCGCATCCGGTGCCCTGCGACTGACCAGTATCCTGCCTTGCCGGTCTGTCAGCACACCTGCTGCTACATGCACCGGAGTCCCCTTATTCATCGTAAATACGACTCAGGAGCGATATTCAGCATTGATGCGTACGTAATCATAAGACAAATCAGAGGTCCAGATTTGTTCGACTGAACCACCCCGCCCCAGCCTGACGTGAACAGTAATCTCGGACTGATTCATAACCGCCTGTCCCGCCTGTTCGGTATAGTCTGTTGCCGGCTCACCCTGACGTACGATGCAAACATCATCCAGAAGAATGTCAACCAGACTTAAATCAAAATCCAGCACGGGTGCACGGCCGACCGCTGCCAGAATACGACCCCAGTTCGGGTCACTGGCAAAAAAGGCAGTCTTGACCAAGGGCGAATGCGCAATAGTATAGGCTACCGCAAGGCATTCTTCACTATCACTGCCACCTTCCACATTTATTGTTATAAATTTGGTCGCCCCTTCGCCATCACGCACAATTGCCTGGGCCAGCCAGCGACACACTCGTTGTACTGCATCACACAAGATTTCAAAGTCGACATGCTCTGCATTCAACACAGTATCATTTACCGTACCGGTTGCCGCGAGCACACAGGCATCATTGGTTGAGGTATCACCGTCTATAGTAATCCGGTTAAACGAACCGTTAACGGCCTGCTCCAGACAACGATCCATTGCCGCTTGTTCAACAGCAGCATCGGTCGCAATATAAGCCAGCATCGTGGCCATATCCGGCCTGATCATGCCAGACCCTTTTGCGATGCCGGTTATCGTGACAGTATTACCGTCTATCTGCACCTGCTCGCTAATACCTTTGGCAACGGTGTCGGTAGTGAGCATGGCGTGCGCTGCTTCTTCCCAGCCCGATGCGCTCAGCTTGTCCTTTAACGCAGGGATGACTTCGATTAACCGCTCTGATGGCAAGCGTTCACCAATCACACCGGTCGAAAAAGGTAAAACCTGTTCGACACTGGCCTCGAACTGCTCAGCAACAGCGGCACAACAGGTCATCGCATCAGACAAACCAGCCTCACCGGTACCGGCATTCGCATTTCCTGCATTAATCAGCAACCAGCGCGCTGGCATTTTCGCCAGGTGACTTTTGGCAAGCTGTACCGGTGCAGCACAAAATGCATTCTGTGTGAACACTGCACTGACCACTGTATCGGGAGCAAATTCAATCAGCACCACATCATTACGATCGACATGGCGAATACCTGCCGCCGCACTGGACAGACGTACACCGTTAACCGGTAATAATTTTGAAGGTTTCTCCAGACCTACAGCCATGATCATAAATCCTGTCAGCTTTTTCACTATTACACTATTGAAACATGACTATGCGGGAAAATCACCCTGAGACGGAACGGCAGTGCAACATCAGCAATCTATGTAGCCTTACGTTACCTGGACGACATATTGTTTACAGACCGTCGGACCGTTTATATACCCTTCTAATGCATGGCCCTTTGGCCACACTGCACGGACGTGGCCGTCGAGCGTACAGGGATGTATTGTCAGCGCGTCTGTAAACAATATGTCGTCCAGGTAGCGTACTCCCTGAAAACCAGGGATCACTTAACTCAATTTACCATGACACTGTTTATATTTTTTACCTGACCCACAAGGGCAAGGCTCATTGCGTCCGATTTTTCGGCCGTCGCGTACGAATGGCTGTTCGGCTTCGCCGTCTTCCGGCTCGGTCTCCTGACCATCCAGCGCCGTAGCTTCGGCGTGCTGATACTCCATCTGGATCGGTGCACGACGTTGTTCTTCAATCGCATCGACATCATCCTCAGCCTTTACCTGTACCCTGGACAGCACGGTTATCACCTCGTACTTGATACGCTCAAGCATATCGGTAAACATTTCAAAGGCTTCGCGCTTATATTCCTGCTTGGGATTCTTTTGCGCATAACCGCGTAAATGAATACCCTGACGCAGGTAGTCCATCGCAGCCAGGTGTTCCTTCCACATAGTATCCAGCACCTGCAGCAGAATCGCTTTTTCAAAGTGGCGCAATACTTCGGAACCGGCCTGTTGCTCTTTGTCCTGATAGGCCTTTTCAAGCGACGCCTGTATTTGCCCACGCAGGCTTTCTTCGTGCAGGTCATCGTCCTCTTCCAGCCACTGAGCTATCGGCACTTCCAGAGCCAGCTCACCACGCAAGGCTTCTTCCAGACCCTTTATATCCCACTGCTCATCCAGGCTGCCGGGTGCCATATAAGTATTGATCAGGTTATTAAGCACGTCCTGACGTATCGCGGTAATACTGTCAGAAATATCTTCAGAGGCCATGACTTCGTTACGTTGCTCATAAACTACCTTGCGCTGATCATTGGCAACGTCGTCATACTCGAGTAATTGTTTACGAATATCGAAGTTATGCGCCTCGACTTTGCGCTGTGCATTCAGGATTGCCTTGGATACCCACGGGTGCTCTATGGCCTCACCGTTTTCGAGACCGAGTTTCTGCATTAACCCCGCCACACGATCCGATGCAAAAATACGCATCAGGTTATCCTGTAACGAAAGATAAAAACGAGTTGAGCCCGGGTCACCCTGGCGCCCTGAACGACCACGCAATTGATTATCAATACGGCGGGACTCATGACGCTCGGTACCCACAATATGCAGACCACCTGATTCTAATACCAGCTCATGCAGTTTTGCCTGCTCTGTCCGCATCTGTTCGGCTTTCGCTTCATCGGGCTTGTCGAACCGCGCTATCGCCGCCTCGACATTACCACCCAGTACGATATCCGTACCACGACCGGCCATATTGGTGGCAATGGTTACCGCACCAGGACAACCCGCCTGTTCAACGATCACAGCCTCACGCTCATGCTGTTTAGCATTCAGCACTTCGTGTGTGATCTTTTCTTTTTTAAGTAATTCTGACAACACTTCAGACACTTCAATCGAAGTTGTACCCACCAGTACCGGTTGGCCACGTTGCTGACAATCCCTGATATCTTCAATAATTGCTTCGTATTTTTCTTCCGGTGTCAGGAAAACCTTGTCGGCATGGTCTTCTCGTATCATGTCCCTGTTGGTCGGGATAACCACCACTTCCAGGCCATAGATTTGCTGAAACTCAAATGCCTCGGTATCAGCCGTACCGGTCATACCAGATAAATTATTGTATAAACGGAAATAATTCTGGAAGGTTATTGACGCCAGCGTCTGGTTTTCACTCTGGATCGGTACGCCCTCCTTCGCCTCTACCGCCTGATGCAGGCCATCCGACCAGCGACGCCCGGCCAGTGTGCGACCGGTAAACTCGTCAACAATAACGATCTGGCCATTGGTGACAATATAGTCCACATCACGGTGAAACAGATAATTGGCCCGCAATGCTGCATTCACATGATGCATCAGCGCAATATTACCGGCATCATAAAGACTTGCATTCTCGTCCAGCAGTCCAGACTTGACCAACAGGTCTTCAACTTTCTGGTGTCCGTCTTCTGTCAGATAGATCTGTTTAGCTTTCTCATCAACACTAAAGTCTCCTGGCCCTTCTTCTTCTTCCTGTTTTGTCAGGCCCGGAACCAGTTTATTAATTTGTGCATATATTTCCTGATTATCTTCGGCCGGGCCTGAAATAATAAGCGGCGTGCGTGCCTCATCAATCAGAATTGAATCCACTTCATCGACCACAGCAAAGTTCAGTTCGCGCTGCACCCTCTCTTCCGGGCTAAAGGCCATGTTATCGCGCAAATAATCAAAGCCAAACTCGTTGTTGGTGCCATAACAAATATCACTGGCATAGGCAGCTTGCTTGGCCTGATGGTCCATTCCGTTGACCACCACTCCCGTACTCAGGCCAAGAAATTCGTACAGTTGCCCCATCCATACCGCGTCACGTTGTGCCAGATAGTCATTGACCGTAACCACATGCACGCCGCGTCCAGCTAGTGCATTCAGGTAAACCGCCAGTGTGGCCACCAGAGTCTTACCTTCACCCGTACGCATTTCAGCTATCTTGCCCTGATGTAACACCATGCCGCCAATCAGCTGAACATCGAAATGGCGCATTTTGAGTACACGCACACCCGCTTCACGGGCTACGGCGAATGCCTCGGGTAATAACTGTTCAAGTGTTTCGCCACTTTCCAGACGTTTGCGGAATTCATTCGTCTTTTCGCGCAACTGTTCATCAGTAAGTTCGGATATGGCCGGTTCCAGCTGGTTGATCTTTGCAACCACCTTGAACAACTCTTTAACAACGCGCTCATTGCGGCTACCGAACATCTTCCTGGCAAGTTTTTTTAACATAATGTTCTAACTGCTATTAGTAGTGGTTTCAGACAGGCGCATGGTTGCGCACGAAACGGCTATTATACCGCAATATGGGGGGCTGTGTGCAGATTAGGAGGGGCTAAATCAATGCAGGATCATGAAAGCTGCTGGAAATCACAACAGCTTCTACGCGAACATATTTAGGCCAGTATAAACACCTGTTATCGAGAAGCGCGCGTATATTTTAGAGGATTGACCGGCCTGTTATTCAGTAGCACTTCATAATGAACATGAGGGCCCGTAGAGCGACCACTGCTACCCATTTTAGCGATAACCTGATCGGGTTTCACCGAATCACCTAATTTAACCAGTATTTTACTATTATGACCATAGCGGGTGACATAGCCGTTGCCGTGGTCTATTTCAACCAGATTTCCGTAACCCCAGCGATCGCCAGACCAGGTAACAACGCCAGCCGCCACGGCAATAACATCAGAACCGAGTTTCCCGGCAAAATCCATCCCTGAGTGAAACTCCTTTTTACCGGTAAACGGATCGCTACGCTTACCGAAACGTGAAGACATCCAGCCCTTGCGTATCGGGCGACCGGCCGGTCTTATCTGTTTTTGCAGATTACTATGCATCAGGAAGGTTTCCAGCACTGCCAATTGCTGTTCCCGATCATCTATCTGTAAGGACAATTCATCCAGTGTTCGCAGTAAATCACCGCTGTTCTGGGACTGCAGGTCTGTTGCACTGGCTGGCCCGCCCTGTGCAGGTAACTCATCGAAATTGAATTCACCCTTATCCAGCTTGGCCATCTCTGTCAAGCGCTGCCCAAGAGCCTCCATGCGCAGCACATGCGCCTGTAACTGGCCTACCTGTTGAGCCAGTGCATTAATATTTGCCTGAGTCACTTCACGGGTATCCTGCAACGCCTGTTTTTGCTCAACCAGGCGCTGTTTCCATGTCTGGATGACGGCTGCATCCATCTGCTTGTCATTTTGTTGCGCACCACCCAGCCAATAACCAGTCATCATCAGAGCTGAGCCCAGTAACAGAACGATTCCTGCGATAGTAGCTATACAACGGGGTTGCGATAGCTGAATAGATACTGGCCTGTCATGGCATTTTGTGAATAAAATTAAATTCATATAGGGTAGTAACTCGCATCAATGTACTATATACACAACTGAAAATATCGGCCAATCATGTCAAGACTTAAATCAAGATCCTTAGCCAGCTTGTTAAAAAACAAGGGCTTTTCACATATTCAGGCAGAAATCACTCGCCGGAAGCTCTATACACAGCAACTTCGTGCCATATTACCAGCTTCCATGGCTGCGCACTGCCAGGTGGTCAATTTACAGCAAGACTCACTCAGTATTGCTGTCGATAACGCTGCCTGGCTGGCTAAATTACGTTTTCTGCTACCACAAATCAAGCAAATCTACCGCCAGGAGCATCATTTACAGCTTAAGCACATCAAATTACTGGTCAGCAGACCAACTGATACCGCAGTAAAACAGGCCAGTCCTCAACTGAAACGCCAGCTTTCAGCAAATAGTGTCAGATTTATACACGATTATGCTGAAAGCCTGGAGCCATCAGACCTCAGACTAGCCCTGTTACGCCTTTCCAGCCGAAAAAAACGCTAAAAACCGATTTTACCGGAAATAGTTGATTAAATTGCCCGATTATCAAGCGATTATATAAACTCGCTGTATTGTTATATTACACTTGGGCATCCAGAAGCCTTCTTCATTCCCTGAAAGACTTCAAATCAGGTAGCTATACAGACTGCACCGGTTGCATATACAGTATCGGTGCCTTTGACGAGTCGTCAAAGGTGACCTCTTCCCAGGCAGTTGCATCTGCCATTAATGTTCTGAGCAAATGATTATTCAGGGCATGGCCTGACTTATGTCCCTTGAAGGCACCAATCAGACTGTGACCCAGTAAATACAAATCACCAATTGCATCCAGAATTTTATGTTTGACAAACTCGTCCTCGTAACGCAGCCCGTCTTCATTCAGTACACGGTAATCATCTACCACGATGGCATTATCCAGGCTACCGCCCAGCGCCAGGTTCTGTTCACGCAAGTACTCAATGTCTTTCATGAAACCGAAGGTACGCGCACGACTGACTTCGCGCACAAAAGAGGTAGTAGAAAAATCCACCTCGGCGTCCTGTTGGTGGGACTGAAAAACCGGATGATCAAAATCAATGGTGAAGCCAACCTTGAAACCATCGAACGGGTCAAACCTGGCCCATTTATCACCGTCTTCAACACAAATACTGCGTTTGATACGGATAAAACGCTTGGGTGCATTTTGCTCTTCGATTCCGGCTGACTGTATAAGGAATACGAAAGGGCCAGAGCTGCCATCCATAATAGGCACTTCAGGCGCACTCAGGTCTACATACGCATTATCGATACCCATTCCGGCCAGTGCAGATAATAAATGCTCGACAGTTGAAACCTTGACATCACCCTTGACCAGCGCTGTAGACAAGCTCGTATCACCAACGTTTTCGTGGCTGGCCTTGATTTCCACTGCTTGCTCAAAATCTGTGCGTCTGAATATAATGCCTGTATCGATCGGGGCTGGGCGTAAGGTAAGATAGACTTTTTTCCCGGTATGCAGGCCTACACCTGTTGCGCGGATGATATTCTTGAGCGTACGCTGTTTTATCATTCTAGGTTATGTCCTCGAACGCTGTAATCCAGGCCCTGAAGTATGTGACTAGCCTGTTCGTTTAATATATCGAGCTGATTCTAGCACAGCAAATCTGATCTGCAAAGCGACGTTATTCTCACAAGCTACTGATCATGCTGGAAATCCATGTGACTTATGTCACAGCCCTGCATCAAAGTCCTGTGAGCATAGCTGGCTATGACAGTGTCATTCTGAAGGAGTTCAGTGGGGAGGGAAGTCTACTGAACTCCTTCATTTTCCAATTTACAGCGTAAGTACATCTGCGTAATCGCCCATAATTACCCTTACTTAATAATTACAATCAATTACTTAGATTATTCTGCTGTCACTGGCATCAATCTGCCTGGCGCCTCAAAAAGGCTGGCACATCCAGATATTTCAGATCAGGATCCTTCACCGGTGGGTATTCTTCACCACCAACAACAGCTGCCTGACGCAGTACTGTTGGCCGGTCCAGATCACCGTAATTTATTTCGCCGTGCTTATTGCGCTGAACCAGTTTGACTTCAGCTGTCTCGGGTGTGATATCGGCCTTCACCATCGGGTTACTACCACCGATACCGGTCGCTACCACTGTTACACGTAGCTCATCCGACATATCCGGATCAATGACTGTACCAACGACCACAACGGCATCATCCGATGCAAACCTTTTAACTGCCAGGCCCACTTCTTCAAATTCACCAATCGTCAGATCCAGACCAGCAGTTACATTAACCAGGATCCCACATGCACCGGTTAAATCCACATCCTCAAGCAACGGACTGGAGATGGCTGCTTCGGCAGCCTCCTGTGCACGGTCAGTACCCGTAGCTACTCCTGAGCCCATCATGGCCATGCCCATTTCCGACATTACCGTACGTACATCGGCAAAATCCACATTGATAAGACCCGGGCGCGTTATCAGTTCAGCGATCCCCTGCACAGCACCCAGCAATACATCGTTAGCCGCTTTGAATGCATCCAGCAGACTTGTTGTCTTACCTAACACACTCAGTAACTTCTCATTCGGGATCGTTATCAACGAATCAACTGACTTGCTTAAATCGTTAATACCTTCGTCAGCCACACTCATACGTTTCTTGCCTTCAAAACCGAACGGTCGCGTGACAACTGCTACTGTCAGTATGCCCATTTCTTTTGCAATTTCTGCAACAATGGGCGCACCACCTGTGCCGGTTCCACCGCCCATACCTGCGGTGATAAATAACATATCCGCACCCGTAATAATTTCCTTTATACGGTCACGATCATGCTCGGCAGCCTGCTTGCCTATTTCCGGATTGGCACCAGCACCCAGCCCCTTGGTCAGATCCGCACCAATTTGCATGGATGTTTTGGCATTGGTTTTCTTTAATGCCTGTGCATCGGTATTCAGACAAACAAAATCCACCCCGTCAATACCGGCCTTCACCATGTGTTGAACGGCATTGCCGCCTCCACCGCCTACTCCGATAACCTTTATTACAGCGTTCTCGCCATACGAATCAAGTAATTCAAACATTGTTAACCCCTCCAGTTACGATTTACTACTTTAGTGCATCCATTCATCACACCGCTTACGCGATAATCAGAAATTCCCTTGAAACCAGCTTCTCATGCGAGACCACACACCTTTGAATCCACCACTGACACGTGGCGCACCCATGCGTGACTCACTATTACGGTGTCCGAACAGTAATAACCCGGCACCGGTTGCATAAATTGGATTACGTATCACATCTACCAGACCGTGCACGTACTGCGGCATTCCCAGGCGTACCGGTATATGGAAGACCTCTTCAGCCAGTTCAATCAGACCTTCCATTTTCGAACTGCCGCCGGTCAGTACAATGCCTGCCGCGATCAGTTCTTCAAAACCGCTGCGCCGCAGTTCATTCTGGACCAGCGCCATTAACTCTTCATAACGCGGCTCAACCACATCAGCCAGCGTCTGTCGCGCGAGTCGACGCGGTGGACGATCGCCTACACTGGGCACTTCAATACTTTCCTCTTCACTGGCCAACTGACGCAGTGCACAGCCGTACTTAATCTTGATTTCTTCTGCATATTGAGTCGGCGTACGTAAAGCCACCGCGATATCATTGGTGACCTGGTCGCCCGCTATCGGAATGACCGCCGTATGTCGAATCGAGCCCTCGGTAAACACCGCGATATCAGTTGTACCACCGCCGATATCCACCATGCAGACACCCAGTTCTTTCTCATCTTCGGTCAACACCGAATAGCTCGACGCCAGTTGCTCAAGAATCACATCATCCACTTCCAGCCCGCAGCGGCGTACGCATTTGATGATATTTTGTGCCGCACTGACGGCACCGGTAATCATGTGCACCTTGGCCTCCAGTCGCACACCGGACATACCCACCGGCTCCATGATTCCTTCCTGATTATCGATAATGAATTCCTGTGGAATGATGTGCAGTATTTTCTGGTCTGCCGGTATCGCTACCGCGCGTGCCGCATCAATTACACGTTCGACATCGGCATGACCCACTTCCTTGTCACGTATCGCGACGATGCCATGCGAGTTCAGGCTGCGTATGTGACTACCGGCAATCCCGGCAAACACTGAATTTATCTGGCAACCCGCCATGAGCTCTGCTTCTTCTACCGCGCGTTGTATGGACTGAACCGTTGATTCAATGTTGACCACCACCCCTTTCTTTAGTCCGCGCGAAGGGTGGGAACCGATACCGATAATGTCGATTTCGTTATCGCTGTTTATTTCCCCGACGATAGCCACCACCTTGGATGTACCTATATCCAGACCAACGATCAAATTACGTTCCTGTTTTTTTGACATTACCCCTGCTCCCCCCGGCCCACAGTTTTCCACTGCACAGCAAACCCGTTTGTGTAGCGCATATCTATTGCCTGAATTTTTTGTTTTAACTGACTCAAGGCCACGGTATAACCACGTTGAAACCGTTGCAGTCTGTCGGAGACATTTTTTCGACCCAGACGAACAACAAAACCATCCTGCACAACCAGACTCCATGCACGACGCTTATCTACTTTTACTTTCTGCAAGCTCAACCCCAGCTCCTGAAACTGCCTGCGGTACAGGCTAAACTGTTCTGCCACTTCATGAACCAGCGATCTGGGCCCGGACAAAACAGGTAAGCTTTTTTTTACATCACGCGCATCGGCCTCAAACCATTGCCCCCTGGTATTGACCAAACCACCCTGCTCCCATATTGCAAAGGGTTGCTGCTCACGCACTTCTATTCGTAATGTATCTGGCCACACCCTGCGCACATAAACATCTTCAACCCAGGGTAGTTGCAACAGCGACATACGAATATCGTCGATATCCTGCATGAAAAAATTATGATTAATATTCTCACTCACCCTGCTGCGTATCCGGTTCTCATCGACATACAACATGCGGCCACTGACCTGTACCGAACGTATCGGAAAATGGTCTGGTAACTGCAACCACCATGCAGCCCATATCACAGCCCCCAGCATCAGCAACAGCAACAGACCAGCAAGATGCATACCGGTGAAATGAGGCACGCTCAATATCGGCTCCTCATTTCGGGCGGTAGCCTGGACCTGCTTTTTTTGCTTACGCGCCATGCGTATTCACCCTGACATGATTGTGTACTACGCTTGCCTCAAGTATGGCCAGCACCAGTGACTGAAAATCCATACCGACTGCCTCAGCTGCCATGGGCACCAGACTATGCCCGGTCATGCCGGGAACCGTATTGACTTCAATCAGCCAGGGTTTGCCCTGCTTGTCCATCATGAAATCAACCCGGCCCCAGCCACTGGCATCGAGCGACTCAAATGCCTCCAGTGCCAGTTGTCGACATTCTGTTTCAGCCTCATCTGACAAACCGCAAGGACATATATAAGAGGTATCATCCTGTTCATATTTGGCTGCGTAGTCGTAAAATTCTCGTGGTGTCTCAAGCCTGATCAACGGCAGTACCTCGTCACCCAGAATGGCAGCCGTGTATTCAGCCCCGTCTATCCATTTCTCGGCAATCACTACCGCATCGTAGGCAGCCGCCTTTTCCCACGCAATCGCGAGCATGTCTGCTTCATACACCTGCGTCATACCCAGACTGGAACCTTCATGTCCCGGCTTCACCATCAGTGGCAAACCCAGGTGATTCACGACCTCCTGCCAGTTGGTGTGCTCGTTTAGCACCCTGTAAGGCGGTGTGGGCAGTCCCATTCCAGTCCATAATCGTTTGCTACTCAGTTTATCCATACTCATGGCACAACCGGCTACACCGGATCCGGTATACGGCAACCCCAGACTTTCCAGAGCCCCCTGTATCACACCGTCTTCTCCACCTCGTCCATGCAGCATCACAAAGGCGCGGTCGTATCCCTGATCCAGGAGTGCGCACACATTCGATTCAGAAGGATCAAACGCATGCGCATCCACGCCTTTACCAAGCAACGCCTGTAACACGGCCTTCCCGCTTTGCAGGGATATTTCACGCTCGGCAGCAGAGCCACCCATCAGTACAGCCACCTTGCCCAATTGTGCAGCGGTACTCATAGCCCGGACTCTCCAACAATGTGCACTTCAGTTTGCAGGTGCACATCGAACTGTTGTTGCACTTCTGCCTGTGCGTGCTTAATCAGTTTTTCAATATCGGCAGCCGTCGCATCACCGGTATTGATAATAAAATTGGCATGCTTGTCGGAAATCTGAGCCCGGCCTACTGTAAAACCTTTCAGGCCTGCCGCTTCAATCAATCGCGCCGCGTAATCACCGGGTGGGTTACGGAACACCGACCCACAACTCGGCAGCCCAATAGGCTGACTGGTATTTCTTTGTGCCAATAATGTCTTGATACGTTGCTGCCCTGCCTCGGCATCGCCTGCTTGCAAGCGTAAATAGGCACCCACAAACCATTCATCTGCCACACCCTGTACTTGCCGATAGGCAATCCGGTATTCCTGAGGCTGACGCACGCTTATCTCACCCCGTCTGTTTATCGATGTAACATTTGCTACGATTTGCCAGGTTTCACCCCCGAACGCACCGGCATTCATGGCCAGCGCACCACCCATGGTGCCCGGTATGCCCGCAAGAAATTCAGCTCCGACCAAACCATGGCGAGCAGCCATTCGTGCCACACGCGCGCAGCTTGCCCCGGCACCCGCGCGTAACATATTTTTATCGCATAATTCGATATCTGCGATCACTCCTTGCATGGCAATCACGCTTCCGGTCAGCCCCGCATCACGTACCAGCAGATTACTGCCCAGACCCAGCCACAACAGCGGCTCATCTTGTGGGCACTGACCCAGATAGGCTGACAGATCCTGCAAATCCAGCGGACGATAAAAACGCTGTGCTGGGCCGCCCACACGCCAGCTGGTGTGTCTGGCCATGGACTCGTTCAGCAGCAGCTCTCCCTGCCAGTCCGGTTTGTCTTTTTGAGCAGCCATCATGAGCGCCGTGTCTTCTCCGTGGTCGCATCCTTTTTGTTTGTCTGCTTATTCACTTTGCCATTCCATGCCCTGCGCAGCGGATGTCCGTGGCTCCAGTTGGCATCGAGACCAAATCGACTCCCAAGGCCTTCACCACCTGCCAGATGTAATTTCCGTGTCAGAGACTGTTTCATACACCCCCCTGTTCGAGTAAGCGTGCTACCAGCGCACCAATACTGCCCGCACCACAAATTAAAACCACATCATCTGGCTGTACGACACCCGGCAATAACTGCTGTGCCTCATCCGGCGTTTCAACCATTACCGGATCCAGTTGCCCACGATTCCTTATCGCACGTGCCAGCGCATGACCATCTGCTGTGTGGTTAGCCGTTTCACCGGCTGCATACACCTCTGTGAGCACCAGTACATCTACTTCTGATAACACACGCACAAAATCGTCAAACAAGTCAGCTGTGCGGCTATAACGATGCGGTTGAAACACCAGTAACAAACGTTGGCCGGACCAGCCCTGGCGTACTGCTGCAATAGTCGCTGCCAGTTCACTCGGGTGATGCGCGTAATCATCTATCAGTATTACCCGTGATGGCCCAATCAAAACCTGTTCATGAACCTGAAAACGTCGACCTATGCCCTGGAACCCTTCCAGGCCACGCTTGATGTCAGCAGGTGCCACACCCAGTTCACGCGCAACCACCACCGCAGCCAGTGAATTCATCACGTTGTGCATACCCGGCATATTCAGCTTCATCTCCACTGCGACATCCTGACCCGGCTGCTGCAAACAGTAGTGACTGATCGCCCCCTGTTGCCTCACATCGGTTGCCCGAAAATCAGCATCTTCAACCGTGCCGTAGGTAATAACCGGGCGAGATATCCGTGGCAGCAACTCACGTATCACCGGGTCATCCAGGCACAATACCGCCTGGCCATAAAAAGGCAGGTGATGAATAAACTCAACGAAGGTATCTTTCAGTCGCTCAAAGTCACCACCGTATGTACCCAGGTGATCCGCTTCTATATTGGTCACCACTGAAATCATGGGCTGCAGATGCAGGAACGAGGCATCACTTTCGTCGGCCTCGGCAACCAGGAAACGACTTTCACCCAGTCGTGCATGCGTGCCTGCACTGTTCAGTAATCCACCAATCACGAAGGTTGGATCCATATCCCCTTCAGCCAGTAAACTGGCAACCAGACTGGTAGTCGTGGTTTTGCCATGCGTACCGGCAACCGCAATGCCGTAACGAAAACGCATTAACTCGGCCAGCATTTCGGCGCGCGGTATCACCGGTATGCGCGCCTCACGGGCTGCCATCACCTCCGGATTGTCATCCTCGATCGCTGTCGACACCACGACTACGTTACAACCCTGGACCTGTTCCGCCTGGTGACCGGTATAAATATTTGCACCCAACTCAGCCAGACGCCGGGTCGTACGGTTCGCCTGCATATCTGAGCCGCTAATTTTATAGCCAAGGTTGACCAGCACCTCGGCAATGCCTCCCATACCGGCACCCCCTATACCAACAAAATGTATACGCCGCATGCGCCCCATCGGGTCAAGCATGTCACGCATGATTCTGGGTTCGCGATTATCAGTCATGACCAGCCTCCGGCCCGGCACCCTCAGCGCCGAAGCTGTGCAAACAAATATCCGCGACCCGTCTGGCAGCATCCGGCCGCGCCAGTACACGTGCATTGACTGCCATCTGTAATATTTTTTTGCGATCATCCGCATACAACTGCAATCGCCCTGCCAGCCAGTCTGCATTGAGGCTGCTGTCAGCAATCATCTCGGCAGCGCCGTTATTACATAACCACGCAGCGTTGCCCGTTTGGTGATCATCTACCGCATGAGGATAGGGCACCAGTATTGACGCCAGACCTGCATTGGCTAACTCGGCAACCGTGATGGCCCCGGCGCGACACAACACAATATCTGCCCAGCTATAGGCCTCGCACATATCATCCAGATAGGCGCGCACATCACCCTTCACGCCGGCCTGTTTATACATGGCCTGCGTTTGCTCCAGCTTGTCTGGTCCGGTTTGATGCCTGACTTCTATACGGATAGCCAGTTGCGCCAGCGCCTGCGGCACAGTCTGGTTCAGTTGTTGTGCCCCGAGGCTGCCACCCACAACCAGTAGACGTAACACATCACAGCGAGCTGCCAGACGTTCTGCCGGTGCCTCTATTTCGCTAATATCAGTGCGCACCGGGTTACCTGTCAGCACGGCTTTCTTACGTGCACGACTGTTGTCCGGAAAACTGTCTGGAAATGCCTCCAGTACCTGGTTGGCAATGCGGCCCAGTAAACGATTGGTTAGTCCAGCAACCGAGTTCTGCTCGTGTATACACAAGGGCACACCAAACAATCGCGCCATCAAACCACCCGGGCCGGTCACAAAACCACCCATGCCCAACACGGCAACCGGGCGGCAACGCGCCATCACACGGGCAGCCTGAATAAGCGACATGAATAAACGAGGAATACCCGCCAGACGTTGAAGTAAACGTTTGCCGCGTAAGCCGGCCACCGGTAACCATTCGATCGGGATACCGGTTGGTGGCACCAGACGCGATTCAATGCCCTGGCGTGTACCCAGCCAGATCACCGGCCAACCACGTTGACGCAAGTCATCGGCTACGGCCAGCGCAGGGTAAACATGACCGCCGGTGCCACCTGCTATAATCAGTATGGGTCGTTGATTGCTCATGATCGAGCCTTCCCACGCTTGCGTTTGTTGCGACTTACCGGTTTCACGTCTGCCGGTGTATTCGATTCGTAGGCAATGCGCAGCAACAGGCCGATCGCTATGGCCGTGATAACCAGGCTACTGCCACCGTAGCTCATTAATGGCAGCGTCAAACCCTTGGTTGGCAATACACCCATATTGACGCCAATATTCACGAACGCCTGCAGTCCGAGCCAGGCACCAATGCCATAGGACAGATAGGCTGAGAACAACAGACCCTTACGTTCTGCCTGTACACCAATGCGGATGGCACGCCAGACCAGTAGCGTAAACAAAGCAATAACTAGCAGCACACCTACCAGCCCCAGCTCCTCTGCCAGTACGGCCAGCACAAAATCAGTGTGTGCCTCCGGTAAATAAAACAGCTTCTGCACACTGCCACCAAGGCCCACACCCCAGGCCTCACCCCGTCCAAATGCTATCAACGATTGCACCAGCTGAAAGCCGCTGTTATACGGATCAGACCATGGGTCCATAAACGAGACAACACGCTTCCAGCGATAGGGAGATATATATGCCAGCGCAACCATGCTGGTCGCACTAAAGGTCAACAGGGCCAGAAACTGAAGCAGGCGCGCCCCAGCCAGAAACATCATCGCCAGAGACGCGGCCATCAACACCACCATGGCGCCAAAATCCGGTTCCAGCAATAATAACAAGCCGGCAACGCTCAATAGCAGCATGGGTTTGATAAAACCCCAGGCGCTCTCCCGTACTTCACGACCACGCCGTTCCAGATAGCCAGCCAGATATATCAGAATTAGTAATTTAGCTGCTTCGGAAACCTGCAGCTGAAATACCGCCAGCGGTAACCAGCGTGTGCTGCCATTGACTTCATGACCGACACCGGGAATCAGCACAACCACCAGCATAAGATAGGCCAGCACGATCATCACCGGGCCAGAAACGAGCCACGCCGCCGTCGGAATACGTACCACAATCAACAACACCGCCAGACCCAGTCCTGCGAACAATACCTGCCGATTAAAATAATGCAGTGCATCGTTGTAATGCGCCTGGCCCAGGCTAACCGATGCCGAGGCAACCATGACCAGTCCCAGCATTAACAAGGTAACGCACACCACAATCAATTGTGCATCCCATGCGCCGGCCAGCCGTACGCGCGGCAACTGGTTAAATTCGATAGCCTGTGTATGACTCATGGCTTGAATTCCTGCTGCAGTGCCCGAACACATTCAACAAAATCATCACCACGCTGCTGATAATCCTGATACATATCAAAGCTGGCACAAGCCGGTGACAGCAGCACATCATCCCCTGCCCTGGCCAGCTCTGCGGCCATGACCACCGCCTGCTCCATGTTTTCTGCAAACACAACCTGAGTAACATCCTGCAAGGCATCTGCCAGCACGGCCGCATCACGACCTATCAATACGGCTGCATGCAGTTTTTTACTGGCAACCTCACGCAAACTGCTAAAATCGGCCCCCTTGCTCTCTCCACCCGCTATCAATACCACCGACCCAGGCATGCCTTCTATCGCCGCCTTTGTAGCACCGGGATTGGTACCCTTGGAATCGTTGTACCAGTCAACCTGGTTGATGGTTGCCACATACTGACTTCGATGCGGTAATCCCGGGAACTTACGTAAGGCCTGTAACATAGCCTGTTCAGTGAAACCCGCTGCGCTTCCCAGGGCCAGTGCCGCCAGTGCATTGGCTACATTGTGTCTACCCCGTACACGTAATTCTGTAACCGGCATCAGTGCATGCTGCCCCTGAGCCAGCCAGTCTTCGCCTGCTGCGTTTAACAAACCAAATGTGTTTTTATCTGCCGGAGTGGCCATCGTAAAATGCAGATGCTTTCGGCCTGGCTGTGCGCATGCTGCCATGGCGACTACGCGTATATCGTCATCATTAATCACCTGCACTCCATCTCCCTGGTAAATCCGCTCCTTGATATCAGCGTAATCTCCCAGACTGTCGTAGCGATCCATATGGTCTGCTGAGATATTCAATACTACCGCGGCACAGGCATTCAATGACGGCGTGCTCTCGAGCTGAAAACTGGATAATTCAAGTACATAAAAATCAGGAACCGGTTCTGACAATAATTCCAGTGCCGGCGTACCCAGGTTACCCCCGGCCAGTATCTGTCGACCGGCCTGACGACCCATCACGGCCAACATGCTGGTTACAGTACTTTTGCCATTCGAGCCGGTAATCGCAATAATCGGTGCCTGCGCGTTGCGTATAAACAGCTCAATGTCTCCGTATATCGGAATACCTTCCTGGCGTGCCTGTACCAGCAACGGCTCGGCCAGTGACACACCGGGGCTAACAATAATTTCATCAGCCGAGGCAAATGCCTGCTGATCAAAGCCATTCAGAAACGCAGCCACTCTGCTGACATAAGGTTCGAACCCGGGCAGACCAGAAGGTCTGGCACGCGTATCCGTAACAGCCAGATCAACATCCTGCTGATCCAGATAACGCACTACGGACAGGCCGGTTTTACCCAGGCCCACTACCAGTATACGTTTAGCTGTTGCTGTCATCTTGTGATTCATTTCCAACATGTAATCCGTATTACCTGATCTTCAGGGTGGCCAGTCCGGTCAATACCAGAATGACGGTAATAATCCAGAAGCGCACGATCACGCGTGGCTCAGGCCATCCTTTTAACTCGAAATGGTGATGCAGCGGCGCCATACGAAAAATACGTTTACCGGTTAATTTGTAGGAACCAACCTGTAAAATTACCGAGACGGTTTCCATCACGAATACACCGCCCATAATGATCAGCACCAGTTCCTGTCGTACCAGCACGGCCACCATGCCCAGCGCCGCTCCCAATGCGAGTGCGCCTATATCACCCATAAACACCATTGCCGGATAAGCGTTAAACCAGAGAAAACCCAGCCCTGCACCTACGATCGCACCGCAAAAAACGGCCACCTCACCCACGCCAGGTATGTATGGAATACTCAGGTAGGGCGCGAATTGCGCATGGCCGGTGACGTATGCAAAAATCCCTAACGCACCTGCCACCAGCACCGTAGGCATAATCGCCAGACCATCCAGCCCATCGGTCAGATTCACGGCATTACTGGAACCCACTACCACGAAATAGGTTAGCGGGATAAACCACCAGCCAAGGTTAATAGAAACTTCCTTGAACACCGGCACAATCAGTGCCGTTTCAGCCGGGAGCTCTGCCGTATTGAATATCCAGATTGCGACGCCCAATGCAATCACCGATTGCCAGAAATACTTTTGCCTTGCTGGTAAACCTTTGGAATCCTGTAAAACCAGTTTGCGATAATCATCAACCCATCCTACGACACCAAATAACAAGGTCGTGATCAATACCACCCATACATAACGATTATCCAGCCGACCCCATAACAA
>ENA-ORDP01000173-ORDP01000173.1-marine-sediment-metagenome-genome-assembly--contig:-NODE-173-length-43346-cov-8.143263_pt1 | contig 43346 bp, 87 predicted proteins | sample MGYA00248627_ERZ508539 | MGnify/ENA primary metagenome ERZ508539 (study PRJEB26208, sample SAMN05571518) | marine sediment metagenome | biome: deep sea; feature: Hydrothermal vent; material... | reverse complement strand
TAAAAGACATAGATTAATAACATATGATATCAATTATTCATAAATTATATCCAACTGAAAGGCAGAAAACATATCTGAATGACTGTTTGTTTTCGGCAGTGGGTATTGAAAATTGGTGCATAACTCAAATCAAAAAAGAACAAGAATACGGATTTCCACTGGCGTGCATGAAGCCGTTGCAAATTCGTTCAATTCTTTCAAAGAAAATTGAGGGCCATTCGAAGAAATCGGGGTTACCAAGTAGATTATTGAATGATTGCATTGCTGCCGTTTGCGAAAGTTTTAAAAGACATAAGAATATCCATAAATTAGGTTTCAAATCAATCAGAAAAAAGAAATCTTTTTATTTTAATGGTGATATTAAAATCTCAAAAGAAGGGCGGCTGAAACTTCCAAAAATCAAAACAACTTTTAGAATATCAGAAGCAAATAAATTTCAAGGAACACTAAAGAAAGTAACTTTGATCAGAAAATTAAGTGGCTGGTGTGCCTGCTGTGTGTATGAAGAATCAAGAAAGCCTATAGAAATAACGGATTCTAAAGAAGCCGGTATAGATCCTGGCCTTAAAACTTCCATGACATTTTCTGATGGAACGGAACATCAGTTTCCTAAATTTTATCACGAATCACAGGAACTGTTAGGTAAATTACAAAGGAAATCAAAGAACAGCAAAAAGGTGAAGCGTCTGGCCTGTAAAACAACCAATAAAAGAAATGATCATCACCATAAATTAAGTACAAATATTGCAAAAGAATATCAGAAAATCTATTGGAGCAATGACAGCTTCAAAGGATTAATACGATTGTTTGGAAAGTCCTATGCCAATCTGGCCCTAGGAAAATTCCGTGACTTATTAACGAACAAATTAGCGTCAAGAATTGATGGATTTGGTGAACTAATTAAAGTCAATAACAGAAAATCCACCTTGACCTGCTCAGCCTGTGGTTCCGAAACTGGACCGACAGGCTGGAGTGGGCTTGGAGTAAGAAATTGGATGTGTAGTAGCTGTGGTGCTACGCATGATCGCGATATTAATGCGGCCATTAACACACTAATTTCCGGGCAAGGTCTGTCCGCCGTGAAAGGGAATCAGGTAAATCGTAATTATGTAGCCGTGGGTGAGCCGATAGGCGAACTGAGAACGGCTACTGCGTGCTGAACTCCGGTACTGAGTTGGTATACGCCCGTATTATAGGTTCAGATCACGACGGTTGGTATCGAAGTAATCCAGCGCATCAGATTTAACTTTTTCAGCAACCTCAGCACGTTTGCTACGACTGATACCAAACTCAATACCAGCCTTACTTGCTGCCAGATCATTTCCAACAGTTCCCTGCTGAATCTCTATATTGTGGCCACGTGCAGAAACAAGTTTAAGTTTGCCGCCGTCATTAATTGCTGTTAAGTCTTTAGTAGTCACTCCAGCAACAATAGCATCAACATTAATTGTTGCAACTAAATCATCCATGTCAAATCCAGGACCGGCGGGGTTGGTGGTAAAATCAGTTCCAACAACTGTTCCTATGCTAGGATCAACTACTTCTACAGTAATTTGATCCGTGACAACAAATGATGGGTTCATAACATTACCCGAAACTGAAGAAGATTGGTCATCATATACAAAACCACCAGAACCTACACCGGTTGCTATACGTGAAAGTATAAAATGAAGGTTGCGCGCTTCGGCACGGCTTCCAAGCAAGCGGAGATGAGCAACTAACACACCGAGTGTAGTGAGTAATCGTTGCTCGTTAGGTTGATCAGCACGACCTGTTCCAAGATCACCACCACCAGTAAAGGTACCGGCGGTAAGACCTGTTGCGGTAAGACCACCAGGAGCAGTACCAGCGGCTATTACCAAATCAGCAGAAGTAAGACTAACTATAACCAATGTATCGTTTAAAATAGCAGCCTCGAAGTCAGTTCCATGCAATGGAAGAGCCTGGACAGAATCCAACCAATCCTGCAAAACTGGCGTTCCAGAAACTGATGCCATAACTGCTGTGTCAACAGTATTAACCTTAAGTTGTTCGCCGTCAACACCACGTGCCTCATCAGGATCATAGGTTCCGCCAACAACATTAGCGAATTCCTGATTGTATGATGGATCTCCTTCCAGCTTGGAAGCATAAAGCGGAAGCACGTCCGCATTGTAATCAATTGACATTGTTCATTTCCTCATGAGAAGTTAATTCGTTAATTATCATCTATTGCAATAAGATATAATTATTTACTGAATAGCACGAGGACACATGCTTATTCTACTACTTTACTGAAATTAGCCTCCATAATCTTATTTGCGGTTGCCTCGTCGGTTGCATAATAAAGATGGTGATCTATCCTTATGGTAAGATACAACTGTGCTGCCCAGGCAGGGTCAACGTAATCAGCGTGGTACCACAATGCTCCGGCAGTAATATCAGGGTAACCACCACCACTAACTAATCTAGTTGCTATATCAAGTGATTGGTCCCATGCATTCTGGTGATACACCTTATCAGATTTGCCATCCAGCGTCCATGAGAATTGAGGAGTCATCTTTTTGGTCTCATAGTGCTTGTGTTTCTCCCACACCACTTCGCATATTGAACTTGGGTATGCGTTTGAAGCCACGCGGTTAATAGTAACCAACCCCACACCGAGCTTGCCAAGTCGTGGTTCGCCTCTTGATTCGTGATAGATGTTGCACGCCAAACACATCGTTTCGTCTGCACGCTGCTTGTCGCAATCGGTGATAACGTCTGGTTTGGCATCGGCTAATACACCAGATGGAGTTGTTAATATTATCAACACGGTGATAATTGCGGATGTTAAGTAACGTGTTCTTGCCATTACGCCCCCTCTGGGAAACTAAAGTAATCTTCCGGTTTAAGCCATGTCTGGATACAATGATGTTTTGTTTCTATCAACATACTAATATCACCATCTGGTGGTAATTCATTTGGATAATTAAAGATATATATCCATGCTAAAACATCCACACCAGACAATTTAATCTTCTTCCTGGTGTAACTCATTCCATTCCCTTCCAGGCGATCCAACCCCCGTAAAACTTCATCACTGACTACATATAACTCTCCAGATATCTGATAATTACCTGGGACAACCAAAGGAAAGAACCCAACCACTGAATGCATCTCAAAAGCCGCATCTGATGTCAAAGCATCTTGTAAATATGACCCATCACCAAGCCAGTGATTGTTGTGGAAACCACGCTTAAGGCTACCATATATGAATACGTTGTTACCGTTCATATTCTTTAAAATTCATAAATTCTTGGGTGGGTGTATTATACCCATTCTCATCTTTGTAAGTAACAACGCCATTGTATTCCTGAACATAATCAAATTGACTTGCAAACAGGTATATGTTGGCTCTTACTGATCCACCATCCAGTATTACTGTAGCGTTTTTTCTAACATAAACACTAGGAGTCCCCTCGGCTAGATCTATACTTAAAAGGGTTGGTCCATCTATATCATACAACTCACCATAGATATCATGACCTTCGGTGTAGTTGCGTCTAACCATAGGTACTACTATTCCGTTTGCGCTGGTTCTGCTCCCCATGATATAGCAGTGGTCATCAGTAACAGAAAATCCAAGGTATCTGTTCTCGGGTCTGCTCATTATTCTGCTGTTGTTGGTGTACCCACGCCTCATGGTGCCATAGACAAACAGTATGTGCCGCTCGCCCGGCTGATAGTCTTTATGCCGGTTCATCAGTTCGAATGGGTGAGTGTCACTCAATATTGACACATCGAGTTCTTCTAACCCATCGTCCACAGTCAACCATTCCTCATTAAGAATATCATCTATCATCTTCGCATCATACACTAAATATACAATACAGTCAAATGGGTTAAGAAAATGACCACAGAATATAATGTGCAGTATAATATACCTAGGGTAAACATAAGTTTACCAGGAAGACAGAATAGAACCAATGAGTCTGTTTTACGGTTTACTCCAGGGATGACAGAACCAATTATTTTCCACTGGATTAACCAAGACGGAATTCCAATTAATCTTCTCCCGTTTCAGATTAAGTTTGTTGCTTGGAAAATGCTCACTATGGATATTGATACTTTGGATATTGCACAGTCAGAAATCATACTATCAAAGGTGGTTGATGTGAAAGATCCATACTCTGGTGAGGCAGTACTCATGCTAGAATCCAATGAGACCCTTAAGATGGGTCAAGAGGGAGGTCGTGAGATTAGATGGAGTTTATTCATGATCAATGATGAGGGACAAGTCTTTCCTAGCAGCGTCAATAGCAACGGCGGTCGCTATGCCACGGCAGTACTTGATATCAACTCAGGAATACCGATTGCTGAAATAATCAAAAGCTCATGAAATCAAACCACCTAAGACTATTCGGCACAATTAATAAATATAAGAATAGAACCGAGGAAAGAATCAATGGTAGCACTAGCCTACGAAAATCTAGGTAGTATTGGTGGTGAAGTAGAGGGTGCTCAGGCTCCTTATTCGAAACGTGGTAGAGACAAGGATCGGTTCCAGTGCTTTATTTTTGAAGCAGAACCAGCAGACCCATTTACTGGCACAGTATATTTGCAGATATCACAAGATAAGCCTCCTGTTGGAGACAACTCGCACGGAAAAGATCTCACGTGGTCAGATGTTGCTAAGCTGGAATTCGCTGCTGAAGATCAAAACATATTCCTTCAATTAGAAGTTGAAACACCACAAATTAGAATGATTGTAAAGCCTGGAGATTATGGTTCTGGCATTATCAAAAACATTAAATCGATGCGTTAATCGGGGATTAATAAAATGGGAACAACATCCATAACAAGTTACGTACCAGCATATGCTGGTGGAGCTAGCGTCACACTAGTTGCTCCTAATATCCCAGGCAGTGGTGTTGGGAACAACTTCACTGGTCCAAACGATATCCTCATAGGAACAGGAATAGGAACATTTGTCTCCGCCACCATGAGAGACATTCTTAATGGAACATTTTCAAACACCGGCGGACCAAACGGATACAGTTATTTTGACCTAGCCTTACCTACCGCTGCAATAAACGCACTCGATGTAAATTCAAATCCAATTATCAATGTTCTAGACCCGGTTGCTGGACAAGATGCCGCAACCAAGAATTATGTTGATAACGCCATTACTGGACCAGGAGTGTTCCTTCCACTGTCTGGCGGAACGATGACTGGTGACTTGATAACCAATGCTGGAACTCAACTGTTAATGGATTTCGGTAGTGCATTCAATCCATCTATGGCTTTTAACACCGAACCAGACACAGGTATGTACCGTTCTGCTCCAGACGAAATAAGTTTCACAAACGCTGCTGCTGTTGGTAACGCTATATTTACCATGGAAACGGACGGAACGCTAAACGTTGCTGGCACGCTTGACTACGAACTATTGGTTACGCTTGACGACGATATACCAAACAAGAAATACGTTGATGATACCATTGGAACAGTTGGTTCAGGATTATTCCTTGAGCTAATTGGTGGTACCATGACCGGCATTGTAACATTCGCTGGTGATAAGACATCTGGTCAGTTGTTCCCATACGATAACACATCATCTGGTCTAACCGCAGTAGACATGCAGGATGCCATCGATGAGGTAGAAGGCAGAGTCATTACCATTGAAGGTCAAACCTATGTTAACTCATTTATTGGTAGGACTGGAGCTGTAATAGCAGTTGCCAGTGACTACGACGCTATTCAGGTTGATTTCAACCCAACCGCTTCTGGAATGTCTGCTACTGATGTTCAGGCAGCCATTGATGAACTTGATACTGCTATAGATGGAATACTGGCAACAGGTCCGCATCTACAATTATCAGGCGGAACAATGACTGGTGTCATCACCTTTGATGCAACGCAGTTATTCCCATATGACAACACTGGTACGATGATTATCGGGGCTGACATGCAAACTGCTATCACTGAGCTTGATGTCCGTGTTGATAATAACGAGGGTATCTTGGCATTAGGACCATTCCTGGCACTGGCTGGCGGGACAATGACTGGTATTATAGATCATGGTGCAACTGCTGCTATTAATCTTGCAGATCCTACCAATGCTCAGGATGCTGCAACAATGAACTATGTTGACACGGAGATTGGAAACCTTGGTCTTGCTGGTGCTGGTCCCTATCTGCCACTTGCTGGCGGTGGCATGACTGGACTTATTACTGGCTTACCCACACTTACTATTGGTGACCATATTATCGGGGCATCAGACTACCGGTCTAATCTGGGTGGTAATTCATTTCTTATCACTACTTCTGCTACACCAAGTTCTACCACACCAACTTACTCATTCATCAGTGCTACAGACATGGGTATGTATTCGACCGGTGTTGAGCTTAGGTTTGCCGTTGGTGGTATTGACAAACTAACGCTAACATCAACAGATATTTCCGCAAACAGCAATAATATTAAAGACGTTGCAGATCCAGTTAATGACCAGGACGCAGTAACCAAGAAGTGGATCACTGATATGACAACAGTGCGTAAACTTGGTTCTACTTTGACATTTGATTTGACTGCTGGAGCTGGAGCTGGTGCAAATCTTCTTACTGTACCGATTGGCAAAACTCACATGTACACTCATTTGGTTGTACGCGCTCGTAGTTACATTCCTGGAGCAGCACCGACTAACCCAATTATTTCTGTTGGATCTATAACATCAGGTGGAATTAATGTTCTATTATCAGAAACGCTTGACTGGGGCGGGGTTGCTGGATCGGCAGATCAGGCTTTAGTAGTGCCGCTGGGTGCTTCTGGATTACCATCTGCTACTCCCAATCCCGGTGATGTAGTACAAGTTAAATTGCAAACCCCTGCCGGTGGAACATTCACATCACTGGACGTGGACGTATATTTGGCAGGAATGGAAATATAAACATAGTAATGGGGTTTTTATAATGTTAGACGAAGAAGTTAGATCGCAAATAGACGACACACGAAGTAAACATGAGTTTTTAACCTTTCTGGTTATGGAAAACGGTGATATCAGAGTTGGGATTGTACAAAATGAAACGCTCAAAATGATGATGTTTTACGATTTCGATAGGATTAAATCAGAAAATGATAAGCGCGACTTTCTAGGTATAGCCGACGAGTGGTGGTGGTGTAGTTCACAAACCATTCCATTAAATTCTTATGCCGGTGAACGCTTTGACAAATTTGATTCAATTTTGAGAGGGTATCCAAAAAAAATAGTAAAAGAAGTAATTGGTCCAACGTTCTCACTCTCAAACAAATACCTAAAAAGAATTAAGAAAAAAAAGATCGAAATTCTTAGCAGCCATCGAGCGACTGCTTGAGCATAATAATATCCGGGTGAATTTCACTAAATAGAGTATATGATCTACTCAAAATAGGATTAATCAAGTATAATGATATTCACTAACATCAGAGGGACATCGGAGCCATATTTCAGAATAAGCCTAAGTGGACCAACCATTTACCAGGGCACCACCGATCCTGCTGTTTCTCCTCCTACATCATTAGACGGTCTGCCACTTAAACCGGGAGATGTATACATACGAACTGATGCTGCAAATCCTGGAATTTTTACCAAAGATGCTGGAGTAGTAGACACCGACTGGAGTGAAATTCTAGTAGCTGGTGGACCAATAGTCGTTGGTGGAAATTTAAGTGTTGGTGGTGTTATTGATCAAAGCGGTCCGATCATAACATTGAATTCAGGATTGTCAGCAATACCAGGTACTGGTAGCGGTGTGGAGGTAGCCAGGAATGGTGTAGATAATGTTTTCTGGATATGGGACGATGTAAACTTATACTGGAAACCATCAAGTGCAACACCAACACCAACACTCCATAATGTTTCCATCGGTAATAATCTTGTGGTGGGTTCTGAAAATTCCAATGGTAGATTAATAGTGCCGAACGGCATAGCGGTAACACCCGGAATCAGATTCTCTTCGGCTGGTACCGGATTATATAGTAGTGGTACGTCGATTGGATTCAGTATTAGCGGTGCCCCCGCATGGTTAATTGATTCTTCCGGTAATCTCATGCCAGTGGCATCCAATGACATTGGTACCACTGGATCTCTGGCTGGTAATATTTACGGAACTAGGTTCATTGGTGCAGATGGCACTAATTCTCTCCCAGCCTTCTCGTTTGATTCTGAATCAAATACGGGTATGTACCTTGGTGGTATAAGTATACTTGGACTTTCCGTGAATGGTGCAAAAATATTAGAGTTAACGCCATCTAATGCTACCGTAACTGGTATTTTAAATATTACAAATACATCTCCCTCTACCTGGTCCTTAACCAATGATTCCGGTGATTTGGACAAACTTAAACTAATAAATAGTGGCGGTTCTGGTTCTATTGATATTACTACCAGCGGATACGTGCTCGCTAGTAATGGTGGTATAGGTCTTGGCACACCAGCCTATTCATTCATTAGTAACGAAAACCTTGGCATGTATACAGATGGTGGTAATCTTAGGTTTACTCTTGATAGTGTATCTGATCATCTTATTATAACACCAACTTATATAAGAGCACCATCAGCAAATGTTGTTAGTGATCCACAAGACCTAACAACTAAATTATATGTTGATGCTATAACTGGTGGTTCCTGGCGTCAGCCGGTTATTGTAAAAGAAGATATAACCTATGTAGATATAGTCGCTGCCGAAGCTGCATTAAATACTTTCGGTAACGTTGATGGCGTTTCTATGAATTCTGGAGACCGTGTTTTATACACAGCATTAATATCAGGAAACAAAAACATATTCACTATTTCTGGTTCACTACCAAATTTTGTATTAACTGAAGACGGTGGTGTTACTGTGGGCGACACAGTATATGTAGATAATGGAACCAGTGGTGGTAAAATATTTTCATATGATGTTACAAACTTCTGGGCCGGTGTTAGTGGTACTGGTGGTGGGGGAACTATGTACTTTGATTATGAAGTGCAAGTAGCAATCGCACTCCAAACCACATTTGTATTAACAACCTCCAAATATGCACCAACTGTAGATGGTTCCAGATTGCAGATATACGTAAATGGTGTAAAGCAAGTATTCGGTGTTCTAAATTCTTATACCGAAACAAACGAAACAACTGTTGAATTCTCCGTATCTCCAGGAGTTGGGAAGGTGGTAGAATTTTATGCTACTGGCCTCGCAACTAACAAAGGAATTCTTATAAGAGAAACACAGACAGGACTAGTATCCACACCAGTAATAACATTTAATTCTATAACATATGTCCCAAGTCAGGATGGGTTACTAGTATATCATAATGGACAAAAAATGGTATTGGGTATTGGATACTCTGAAATAAATAATAACAGTATACAATGGATTTCACCTGCATTAATCAGTGGCGATGTGCTGGAATTCTATTCTTCCGCACCAATAATTGCTGGAGTTAATCTTGAAGACCTTGGTAATGTTTCAGGTTCCCCAGCCGATAAATACGAGATTAGATACAATGCTGGATTTGCCGCTTGGGAGCCAATTGCGTCTGGAACAAGCCAAACGGGATTATTGTATGATGATGAAAGCACTGTTTCTGGGGTTATAGATGGAGTCAACTCTTTGTTCACTACACTTAATTCTTCTGTTGCACCCGATTTAGGTGGTAGATCATTTCAGCAAGTATTTGTAAATGGTGTATTGCAGCGCGAGGGTGTTGGTGGTGACTACGTTGCTACATCATCAAATACAATAACATTTAATGCGGGGTCTATCCCAACACTGGGTGACACAATGGATATTTATCAACTGTAAGGGTATAGAAGATGGCACAACCAGAAATTGAAGTTGATCAGATAACAGCAGCACCAACATTTGATGGTACTAATATAACAAGTGTTGATGCCATTACCGTTAGTGGATCTAATTTAGCATCATTAAGAGATGCAGCACAGCTTACCGGAATACTAGCTGATGCAAGAGTTACGCAATCAAACGTAACTCAGCACCAGGCAGCTATATCAATATCTAAATCTCAAGCAGGATTAGGTAATGTTGATAATACTTCTGATTTATCTAAACCTATAAGTAACTCAACACAAACTGCACTTAATGGAAAAGGTACCGTTAATCCAACAGATTATGCAACCAGCACAGTTGGTGGAACAGTTAAGGCTCGCGTTGTGGGAACTACAGCTTATTTCACAATAAATGGAAGTAACGCATAATGCCTTTTAGAATGAACGGTGTAGAAATGACCAATCTCGTTGTCAATGGAGTCCCCATGGACAATGTTTATGTTAATGGAGCGTTGGTTTTTTCTGCCGGGTGGAATTTAGCTAATGCTGTATATGATAACATATCTGGTTCAGTAAATCCTCCCTCAGGAGGATCAACTGATATATATTTTAAACCAGATGGAACAAAACTATACATTATAGATGGCAATAATGATACCGTATACCAGTACTCGTTACCAACACCATGGAGCCTAGCAACATTAACTTATGACAATAAACTATTAAATGTAAATGCGCAAGCTCCAGGACCAACTGGTATATATTTTAAATCAGACGGAACAAGTATGTATATTGTTGGCGGCTCAACTAACATGATTTATCAGTATACGATGTCAATTGCGTGGGATGTGTCAACTTCTTCATTATTTTCATCCGCTGCTTTAGTTGTAGCCACCGGTGAGTTTGGAAATGGTGTATATTTTTCTCAAGACGGGCTGCGAATGTATGTTGTTAATTACAAAAGTTTTTTTGGCAATACTGCGTCCGTATCACAGTATTCTTTATCAACAGCATGGAATATATCAACCACAAATTTCATTGCCTTGCTTGATATAACATCACCAGACAGTAGACCAGAAGGTATTTTTTTCAAACCAGACGGAACAAAAATGTATATTGCTGGTTCTGGTGGTGGTGCTGTTTATCAACATACGCTATTAACGCCGTGGGTGATTTCTACTTCAACATACGACACCATATCTTTTTCTATCTCTCCACAGGAACAAGGTCTCTCTGGTCTTTCTTTTCACACCAATGGGAAAAAAATGTATATAATTGGATTTGTACAGGACGCTGTATTCCAATATAGTTTATGAGATTGAGAATAACAAAATGAAAAAATCAGTAAAATTCGAAGGGTGGGCAACACCGCCAGATTTTGATTCCGATGGATGCACACTGGCACCGGATAAGTGGTGGACATTTAGACACGGTTGGGTGGATCTAACAGACGCTTGTATACTTCATGATTTTCATAGGAATTATAAAATAGTCCCGGTTAGTGAAGCAGACTCTAGATTAAGGAGACACCTGATAGCATTAGGGGCACCCAAATATATGGCATGGTTATATTGGTTTATGGTTAAAAGTGCTAGACCATATTTTACAAAAACATATACGCTACCGAGTAGATGGGATAAATATAGTAAACCAGCAGGTAAAAACAAATGAGCAAAATTAAAGCAAGACAAATTGATACCGGTGTTTCGAGTGGTAATGTTGTTGAGTTAGTAGCTGGTGGCGCTCTTCCGGCAGTTAGCGGTGCGTCGGTTACCAGTGTTGACGCAATTACCCTTAATGGTGTTGCTGCTGGTGCTGGTGCTAATCAGGTGGTAGTGCGTGATGGCAGTGGTAATATAAATGCTAATACATTAGGCGGACAACCAGTGGGAACTGGTGCCAATGATATAGTAGCACTTGATGCTTCTTCAAGGTTACCTGCGGTTGATGCTTCACAATTAACAAACATTGCGTACAGAGAGCTTACTATTAATACACAAGCAGGATCATATACTCTTATCCTAACAGATGCTGGATCATATGTTAGAATGACTAGTGGTTTAGCAAATAATCTTACCGTGCCTTTGAATAGTTCAGTAGCTTTTTCTATAGGTACTGAGATTATAATAAGACAAGCCGGAACTGGTACAATTACCATAGTTGCTACTGGTGGAGTTACAATTAATACTAGTCGTACGTTGGCAATAGCAGCTAAGCATGATTCTGTTTCCCTAGTTAAAGTAGCTACTGATGTATGGGATCTGTCTGGAGCTACAGCATAATGCTAAGAACTATACATGGTATTTTAGCAAGTGCTATTATTGCTGCATATGATAATACCACCGCCGGTCTTAATGCGCAAGAGGGCTCTTCTAGGGGAATTTTTTTCAAATCTGATGGAACCAAAATATATATTTTAGGAGCTGCAACCAAATCAATATATCAATATACATTACCTACCCCGTGGGTATTAACGAACTCCTCATATGACACAATATCTTCTTCTGTGTTGCAGGATTCTAGTCCGGTTGATATTTTTTTCAAACCGGACGGAACTAAAATGTATATGCTGGGGGCTTTTACTGACGCAATATACCAATATACATTACCCACACCGTGGGTGTTAACGGGCGCAACATACGATGGTATTTCATTTTCTATTGGTGCCCAAGATCTTGATTCAAAATCTATTTTCTTCAAACCAGATGGAACTAAGATGTATATGCTAGGAAATGTGAATGATGCTATTTACCAATATACATTACCTACTCCATGGGTATTAACAGGCGCAACGTACGATAACGTTTCGTTTTCTATTGGTGGTCAAGATGGCTTTCCTACTAGTCTTTTTTTCAAGTCTGATGGAACTAAGATGTATATTCTGAGTGGAGGCACACGTAAGGTTTACCGGTATACATTACCTAGCGCATGGGTATTAACAGGCGCTGTGTACGATAATGTTTCATTTTCTATTAGTAATGAGATTAATACTCCAGTTGATGTTTTTTTCAAATCAGATGGAACAAAAATGTACATATTAGATGATGCTAGCGATGATGTATATCAATACAGCTTATATTATTATTAAAAGAAAAACCCAGTATCCTTTTTGCTTTTAACCAAATGTAATTTCCTGGCTATTATCTGAGCATGGAGTATAACCAATAAAGCGAACGCAACGGCATGGCTTTTCTTGAAGAAATACCCCTCCTCTCCGTCTGTCTTCTCCCATATGAGGTCTTTAATATCACACCATGGCTTACCCTTGAGATATTTCTTACGTGGGCGTATGAGTGCTATAAGGGCTGCTACGTCCTCCACTGACCCAGGTGGGTACTGGCATGCCAGCTTATGATACTTAGACAGATGAGTTAGCCTGTATTTGGTGTTTACATTATTGTAGAATCTCTTGTCGGTGAACCACTTCCAATCAACACTGGCGGCTAGTAGCTCCTCAAGTTCCTCATTTGATTCTACCAGATCATACACATGATTAGGTAGAAGATCTACTTTGAAGTATCCTTCTTCTTCAGCACGATCATACGGAAACGAACTTATTCCAGATATTGGGTCGGTTGGCACATTTTGGAAATATAGACCACTATTGTGCGGAACCAGCTTACCATTTTGAACTTGCGATGCAACAATAGCATCAGGAAACAACGATGCAGCACGGGTGCGATCATTTACGTCAATATCAACGTCGGGTATGGAATTTTTATCTATTGACATTGTTTTACGTAAACATCACCAATAAATTTAATACTCATGGAATTTTTAAAATAATCATTAATTTCAAACATTCCTTCTACCACTTTACTGCTATCTATTAATTTTAATCTTATTAGTGGGCCACCACTTAATTCACATATTAGTCCATACCCACCATCGGTATAATTAACAGATGAAAGTTCTACAATATCATCAGTTATATTGGAAACAGAATTACCATAAGCTACTACTCTAGAATTATATTTTACGGTTATCATATTAGTTTCTAATTAAGATTGTCATCACAGTATGCAGTAACACGATTTACACTTCCACTATCTTGATCAATCTTGTTAAGCCAGTAATGAACGTTGATGTGATCATCAAGAGTGTATAGCACCTCACCCTCTATCCTCGACATCAAACTATCCATGGATGGTTTGTATCCGAATAACACCCACGGGCACAGTTCATTTGAACGTATCATATTAAGAGCCTGTCCGGGCGTTATGCTAGTAAAGAAATCATGCACCGCTATGTCGTGGTCTTCACACCAACTGCGTATGTGAGCACATGTGTCTTTAGCCTGAGATTCTGGATTTTCGCTTAATCGTATGTAATCCTGGTATTCTTGCATACCACTGTCATCAAACCAGTTAACTTCTGGTATTCTACGATCTATCAACCAATCCAGGTATTTGAAATGAGACACAACATACACTCGGTCGGTAAACTCGGTAAGTCTTACAAATAGTTTGTAATACGGAGATTTTATATACTCCTCCATAGTCTTCTCTTTACCACGGCGTTGCAGCTTAAGGCGCTTCTGCCAGTGGTTAAACAGCCTATGCGCGCGAATAATGACGATGTTATTCTTATCCAGGAACCTTCTTTTCTTCTCGCACATGTGGCGCTCATACCAGGATTTCCTGGTAAAGTCCTTATCACAAAAAGTACAGCGGTATTTCCTTGGGAGAGCCATTATTTAACCTCAATTATTTTCTTGAATGCTTTCATTATAGGATCTAGTTCCTTATCCTGTAGCCCATAAGTTCGTGCCAACAATTCTACATCATTAATATTGTTATTTTTGCACCATAATTCAACCTCTGATAGATTGACATCAGGGTATACCATCAGCAATAGTTTGTGTAATGCTCCATAGCTAGCAGTTCTTTTAGCCCTTGGAAATCTGTGCTTGGTTGTCTTACCCAGACCACAGGTAGCAAGTAGTTGGGCGCGAAGTTGCGGATGGTTATTCAATGATCCCCAGTAAACTGATGCTCTGCCCATCCTCTGTATTAGTGCTTCCTGTTGCTTTGGGTTAGTAGCAGATGACATCCACTGCGGGAGCATCCACCCAACCTCCTTGTCGAAGTCCTTTCGTTCTTGGTCACTATTACAGCTAGACTCATACACGGACAGATCTCCTCTGTCCAACGCACGAAGTGTACCAAACAAATCGAATGATGATTTAGCCATCCCTTACCAGAAGTCTGAAATAGGTTTGTAAACTTCAATTTTGCTTGGTGAAAACATAGCACACAGTGGGCCTTGTTTAACCTCTTCTCCCATAGCCGGTAGTGTTCCAAGTGGAACAACATACATGTCCTTATCGCCAATTGGTGGGCTTGTCCAGGTAGATGTTGGAAATATCATGCCAGTTTTCATTTCAAGATCGTGTGGTCTGTAACCATTAAGCGGATTAAGACAGAACACACTAAAGTTACGGCCACTAACCTCAGTGAGTGGGACTGACTGTAGGTATTCATTATCAGTACACATTATCGACCAGTGAAGAGGCATAACAACCTCGAATATACCAATCCTTAGTGTTATGGAAGCAGATACAAACTCCTCTAAATACTCAACCTTGCGGTCAAAGTAGAAGTCTGGATTCTTGTGGTCACGAAAACTCAACACAGCAAAATTTACTTCCTCCGTCAGTAAGTCGGTATTTTTTATCTCATTGTCAATAGTTAAGATCTTCATTACATATATTCAACCTCTATTATCTCAAGTTCCTGTTTAGCTTCTTTGTATAGTTTTCTTCTCTTGGTGGCGTGGTTTCTGGACATACTATTATTACTACATACATCATACACGTTAAGTCTGTGTTTGTCATCAGCCTTCCTTAGCCCCCTACCGATAGTCTGCATAACCTTTTCGAACTTCTTACCGGGCTCAAGTGTTACTAGGTTAAATATCCTGGGGATATCTATACCAGTAGATGCAATTCCGTAGGTGCATATTAATATATTATCATCAGTGTTGTTGAACTTTTCATACTTCTCCAATCTATTCTTATCCCTACCATCCAAAGACATTGAGTTTGGTATAAGTTCTTGTAGATACTTGCCGTGCTTGCGGTACGGGACCAATATTAATGTGTTGCCACTATTATTACGTATGTCTGATATTAAATTAGCAATGTATTCCATCCTGGGCTTACATGAAAACAACCATGTTAGTTCATCAGCCCAATCCCCAAACGGAAATTTTTCTACCCGTTTAGCATATTCTTCGTTTGCAAGATCATTAAGCGTAATCTGATATATGTTAGTGTCTGCCAGCACACCCTGCTGCTGTAATTGCCATGTTCTAAGAACGAATATGGGTTTACCAATACTTGCTTCAATCTGCAACCTGAATAATTCTTCCTTAGGCAACGTTCCGGTGCATCCAAATCTAAATGGTACGTTTGCTGCCGGGCCGGTCATAATTTCGTTTATGGTCTTGGCCTTGGAAAGGTGGCACTCATCGCATATTACGCACGAAACATCAAAAAATAATTCTGGATATTTATCTAGCGACTGCCAAGTTGCAACCGTTACTTGTTTTTGTTCTTTAATTTCACCATACCATATTCCTGTTTCTATCCCCACTTGTTTAAATGTGTGCTGTGTCTGTAATATTAAATCTGTTGTTGGAACAATTATTATTACTTTTCCATATTCACTATATATTTTTGATATTACTGCCGCGATAAGTGTTTTCCCTGATCCGGTGGCCAATTCTAACACACCAGATCCATTGTTTATCGCTACGTTTACTGCATCTACCTGATATTCTCTTAATAGTAATGGCTCGCCTTTAAAATCTATATCACCAAAATAATCTGGTTTTATTTCGGTTATAGCATCAGTAACTTCACTCCAGTCAGAACGATTATCTTCGAATACTACATCATAACCACCATCCTCTATTAGTGGCATGATGTATTCTAATAGATTTAGGTATGTGGTTCCGGTCTTAGTCATAAGACGTATCTTACCGTCCCACCTACCTAGTTTATAACTAGGCATATGATTATGTCCAGGAACAAAGAACGTTAGTCTTTCCTGGGCTTCATCGATTAGGTCTGGATCAAGACCTTTTATCCTGACATTTACCTCATCTTTTACTATTATATTGGCTATGTGTCTGCTCATTATCCAAACAATTGGTTATACCTACTCATCCATGCAGCATATGCATCCTCTGGCGGAACGTTCTTTATAAGATGGCTATCAGCTCTGGCTTCCGCTATATATTCTTCTGACTTTCCAAGTGATCGTAGTTTTGCATATGCTGCGTCTCCAAACATTACAAGCATTTCAGTATGACTCATCATATAATCATAGTACCTAAGCTCTTCTGGTTCGTTAATGTCTTCCATATCCAACACACTCGCTATCATCTTAAGCAACTTGGCTTCAGCATCACGATAAACATTGAATGCATTCATTTGTTTCATCACCCTGGGTATATCAGACAGATAAGATTCTGCTGCGTCGTGAATCAAAGCCCACTTTTGCAGATGTTCTGGAACAACGTAAGTTAATGCAATACTATGCCATGCAACAGAATAAAAATATGGAGTTTGATTTCCATATCTAGCCTCATGCGATAGGCCGCGTGCTATGTCATCAACATCAATTTCTTCAGGCCGTGGATCGAGTGGCCAGAAATATCCATTCTTGACGAAGAAGCAGTCTTTCATACTGCGCCCATGTAATGTCTGCCACCGTGTTCCTGTCCATATAGTATCACTAACTATATCTCCTGGAACAGGATGTTCGCAATCTTTGCATGTGTTATTCATTTGTTGTCTCCCGGTAGGGATCTACCCACACCTCTTCATTCCCGTTGTTTCGTGTGTCCACGATTTTGCTAAGCATTATACCACGTGAGTCAAACGCCTCTACTAAATCCTGGAGCTGATGTTCACAATCCGCCATTACTCGTATGGCATCACTAAGATCACCTATTTCATCATTTGCTTCTATGTATTTTCCTATCTCAGTGGTCTTTAATTCTCCGTATTCACGCAACCCTTCCTCTGACTGAAACCACTTATACTTGGTTGCCTTCTGAAAGGTCAGAAGTGTTTCTAACCAGCGCCTTGTTTGCTGAGCATCTGTACGTATTGTCTTATAGAAGAAAGATAACCCAGGAGTTGCTGCTAGAAGCTCTTCAAGGTTACCACGTACTGGTACATCATCACGACCTTCTTCAACCATTCCACGATAATATTCGACAGCATCGTCGAACTTATTGTCAAACGTATCTGTATCTGCACTTCTAAGTACTGACAAAAATCTCTTTGGTCTACGTACTTTTAATTTAGATGTCTTTACACGTGGCACTATTAATCCCCTACTATGTCTTCCATAGCTGCATCATCACCAATGTCAGAATCAGCAGACAACATAATAGCATCAGCATGATTCCTAAAGGCTGCCTTGCGAAATTTTACTTCCTTACCATCATCACCTATGTAAGAGTACCATCCTATTGCTGGATTAATCACGACGCTTTCCTGTATCATAAGATTAAACAATCCAGAGTACGGGTCCATACCACTTTCATATGGTATTTGCAGTTCAACCTTTTCAAACGGTTTACCAACACGAGATTTTAGGTTCTGAGCTACACAGGTAATACCGACCTGATGCTTAACCATTTTCTTTTGTACTTCCTTGCTCATTTTTGATTTTCTCTCATGATACTTTTCAGCTTCATCAGAATCTTCAAGATCCTCAGCAATAAGATTTGCCTTGGTAAGCATTAAACATCCAGATGCATAATAGATCATCTTCTTGCCACCTGTAGTCTTGTGCCTGGGTCCGTACATTTCCTGGTTATCCATAACATGAGCAACACCTATAACCATCAGCGGTATACCACCAGAAAGATGTGTTGCAGCCTTTATGACATCGCCTGTCTGTTTTGCCAACTGACCCATATCACCCTTCATAAGCCCTTTCTCAGCCTGCTCCCACTGCGAATCTGTCATGGCAGCAGACCAGGAGTCAACAACGAATATAATTGGCCGTGTGTCTTCTAAGCCATCCTTAGTCATCTTTCGGTAATGTGAGGATATCTCAGAAATTACCTTCTTTATTTCACCAAGGGTACCGGAAGAAGTGTATATGAATTTATCCATGTCAATACCAGCACGCATAAAAAACTGCTGACCAATCTTGTCATCAGATGCTTTCTCTACGTCTATCCAGATTATCAGCGCATCTTGATCTCGTTGCGCATTTGCGCAACAGTATGCGGTGCATAAGCTCTTTCCTGACCCACTTTCTCCATAGAACACATAGTTCCTACCGAACAGCAGACCTTTGTTGAACTGACCACCCATGATTCTGTTTAGCGCAAAGTTGCCCATGTCAACCCAAAGATCAATTTCGCTGAATCCTACATTGAATGTTGGTGAATCTATTTTTTCAAGAGTGGAAAATATGTTATCACGGAATGACTTTTTCTTAGCCATGTATTATTCCTCAAATAAGTTAAGGAATCGGCGGGGGACCCCGCCTATCCAGTCTTCTCTCCCTTTCATCCTGCCTTTGCTGCTAGTCGGGCTTTTATTTTTGCAGCAAGCGCCGCAGAACTAGAGGTTGTTGATGCACTTTCGTCTGGTTCAGCTACTTCTGAATCATCCTTTGGCTCTTCAGCTTCTTTGGCTGCTGCTTTTGCAGCACGCCGGTTCTTGAGAGCATCTAGTTTTGACTTACCGCTTTCTGGTTTGTCCTCACTTACATCATCCTTGTCGTCGCCGGTCTGCTTGCGCAGACGATCAGCTAACCGTTTACCAGAGGTTGACCTTGCACTGTTAGATTGTGCCGGTGCTGGATCATCACTAGTATCGCTATCATCCGTGCTATCCTTGTTGCTCTTAGGCTTCCAAGGCTTAATGCCTGCTTCTTCCCACTCAGGATTCCAGTAGCCATCATCAGTTCCAAGCAAGCGTCCCAAGGATACTTCAATCATCTCCTGGTATACTGCTATCTGATCTTCTGTTGGCTTCTTCGGAAGACGTTCACGCAAGTCATGTAAACCATACTGCGCAATTGCCTCAAGCTGTTCATCAGTTAGTGGTGCCTCATGCTGAAGATCCCAAGAAGACGACTGATAGTTAGCCCAATCGTCCTGCTTCTTGCTTCGAACAACGAAGTTATATCCGTTTGTTGATTCTAGAACCAACTGTGCGGTTTCTTCATCCAGCTCGTCGGCCATAAGAGCTTTAATTTCGTCATCTCCCCACTCACCAGTAGGTATCATATCGAAGTTTATGGAATCATCTTCCAAAGATTCTGATATAACCTGATGGATTTGCTTTCTGAACGGGAACACACGAATTGGATTCTCAGGTATATCTTCATCTTCTTCAGTAAACCCGGCTTTTATAACAAAGCCTTGGTAAAACGCCTGGAACTTAAGCCAATGCTTACCGGCTACTTTCTTAAGGCGCTTGGAACCGGTAGTGTCACCCGCGTCTTCTAGTTCCTTAGCTTCTTTGTACATAGCGCGCACCGCTGCCAAAATTGGGCACCTTTCGCTGGTATCATACATTTCCATACATGGAGCCTGGATACGCAATAGTTTGCTATCATCATTTGGGTCAATGAATTCCATAGGAATCATTTTCTTTTCAGTCCAGAAACTAGCAGACACTTCATCATCGAACGGAAGTAACCGCACAATTGAATGACCGCCAATTTTTAGATTCCAGAAGGGGAATGATGCTTTGTCGTTGGTGAATCCGCCGGTTTTCTTTTCCGCAAGGCGTTTGCGTAATGCTTGCATTTTTTCACTTGCCATGATTTATTTCCTCAAATTTAGTTTAACAAGGTTTAGTTAACAATAATGATAAACATTATTAATATAGTTACTTTAACGTAATTATCAAGTGCCGGTATGTCCAAATCCACCTGCACCGCGAACTGTTTCGCTGAGTTCATCAACGTAAACAATCTTTGGATACACAACAGGTGTTAACACCATTTGTGCTATCCTGTCACCACGATTTACTCTGAACTTACCAGTGGTGAGCTTCGTTAGTAACACGAAGATTTCTCCACGATAATCAGCATCCACAGTTCCAGGAGTATTGGTCACGATTATTCCATGTTTAGCGGAAAGTCCTGACCTTGGTCGGATTTGAACCTCATACCCTACGGGGATTTCCATCATAATACCTGTCGGTACTTTAACGGAGGCACCAATACTATTTAGTAAAAGTGTCTCATCGAAGTTAACGGCAGCCTGGAGATCAATACCTGATGAGTGCAGCGTTGACCGCTTGAGTTCATTGAGTCCCTCGAAATGAGGTAAGAGCTGTATTTTCAAAGGAATGGATGGATTTTCCTTCTCATCCATGAATTCCTTGGACATCACAAATTCTTCTAGGCGTTCCTGAACTGGTGCCATTTTTGGTTTAAACTGGATAGCGATGTCGGATATTACTGTATCATCACCACGCTGCGTGAAAGATCCAGCCAAATCATCAATTTCATCTTTGGTCTTAGGTTCGGTAATGTTATCTACTTCGTTGCTGTCGGTCATTTTTCTATCCTGTTTTGGTTGATATACTTAATATAGGTCCGTATCATTAAGAATCAACAAGAAGAGAAGAAAAAGATAAATATACTCATGCGCATAAACAATATTAGATATAGGATAGACGAGGGTATTTCTCCCATTTTGTACCATAGTACCCGCGTAGGTAATCTACGCAGCATTCTAAAAACAGACAACTTTCGCCTTACACCAGACCTTGGAACACAGTCAGATAAAGAACTTGGTCACAACACCAGGGTTTACTATCTATCAACTACAAGACACAAACTTGGTGGATATGGTCTGATAGTAGGTAGTGGCTCTACTGTGTTGGTACTAGACGGCGTTAAACTCAACCAACGATATACCGGGAAACCAGTTGACTACTGGGGTGCAGAGTTTCGCAAGGTAGCTCCAGATAAAGCCGAGGCTGAAGATAGAATATATTCTAACAAAAGGACCATACCAAACGCTACATCGTACATAAAAGAAGTTCATATGTTCATAGATATTGAACGTCCTGATAAACGTATTGCTGTAATTAGAAACTGGCGTGGTGTTCTTATTGAATTAAAGAAGAAGGGCATTCCTTACTGGATATATGATAATAACCAGGCATACTTAATACAAAATAAATCTAAAGCTATCAGTGTACCTATGGATATACTGGTAGCACAAAACAAAGATGACATAAAACAGACGCCCTGGTTTAGGGGTAAAAAGGATTACTTGAGTCCGTGGGTTGAATTGTATTACAAAAAATCCCCTGATCAATTATCAGAAAAAGCAAGCGAGATAAGGTCAAGACTGATGTATACATACGACGCACAACAGCAATTAACTTCACTAAAGAACGACTTCCACAATCAGAAAAATGATGAAACCACAGGAGTTGACACCATCATTAACATAATGAGGAAAGAAGGTCTTCGCACACTGGATGAGTTTTTAAACATGCTCATCCAGAAGTGGAAGCCATTGTCCGACTAGGCTGCTAATTTAACTGGTATATTAGCGTAATAATCACTTACATTATCAGCTTTGAACTCACCGGATCTATTGAGAAATCCGAGCTCTGGCTCAAAGGTATCAATGTTAGCAACAATACCACTAGGTAACAGTATATTATACGGCGCATGTACCATACCTACATCAATATCATTATCTCCTTTATAACCAAGTAATATATTATCATCATTCACCTGCCACGTATTAACAAATATCTTAATGGTAGAGTTAAAATCACCCATAAGTGATAATAAATTATCGTTATGTTCTTCAGGATATTCTAACATATTTGGATGATTTTTTAATACCGCATACGTCGCAGATGACATTATAGCCCAATTTGCAATACCACGACGCGTTCTACGAGCTATGTTTGTAGCAGCTCGTTGAATATATACCCCCAGCGCTGTATGAGATTCCATATTCAATGTTATACCGTCTTCAGCAAATGATTCATTTCTAATTGATTCAATAACAGAACTATCTAATTCTACTTCAAGTTCATTAGAGAAGGCATGCATAAGACCTTCCTCAAACTCTTTCTGTTCTTTCTTATTGAACATCAGGCGCTTATCCTGTACGTTTTCAGGACACCATTTCAAGTTAAATTTCTTAGATTTTGCTTCAACAGCACTAGTCATCACCTGTAATGTCATGGGCTTTTTGCCCTTCATTGGTATTGGTGAGTCAACATCATCATTATCACTGTATGTAATATGAAACACACTTCCAACCGGGCCAGCAATTGGTTGCACACCAATTAAGTTATCAAGCTTTGAAGAGTTAATGTATTTTAAAATTATAGGCATCAATACAGTTTCAAGAATATGCGCATTACCTGATTTTTTGGAATACTCAAGACTAGTATGTGCATTATCAAGAAGTATTTCAGCCATTTTTACTTTTTCAACGTCACTCGTGCGTATCATCTTATTGCGGCGTCTTACCCAGCGTTGTTTAGCGTTCATACCGACCAACGTCAATAATCTTAGCTTTGCTTCATTAACAAAGCGGTTGAACAAATTTAATTTTTCCATACTAAAATACCTCTGTAATAAAATTAATATAAGCACCAGTCTTATAAAATCAAGAGGTATAAACTAAAATACCTCTGTAATAAAATTTACAGAGGTATTTAGGTAAAAGTTAAATTTTACATGCTATATGTTAGTCAGGAAACCTTCCTCCTCATCTGTTTTTCCTTGAGCACCTGAGCGTTTTCAAATGCATCACGATCAGAAAACATAAAATCATGTGCTTCGCCCCGACACACACCACAAATTACTGAGCTACCTGCCTTCCACCCCGTACGCTGGCACATGTGAGCCCGAAACGTTTCTTTGGTTTCTTCTTTAATTACTGGATTACTCTCAGTATCTTTGTTTATTAAGCTTAGCAATCGTTTAATCATGGTATGGGTCCACCATTAAGTAAAAAGTAATATAAGTTCTTTCTATTATATATAGTAACACAGTTTATGATGCATGTCAAAACTGCTAACTAGTGGAATCTATGAAGTTTTTTGCCTTAGAAATAGCTCCTTTGAGAGTTGGGGCCGTGTCTGCTGCCCTATGAGTACTAGCAACATAAATAATATCGCCTGTTTTAGGATCAACTGATTTCCATATTGTGGATTCCAAATCCGCAGCGTTTACCTTATCCTGTTCATCAGGAGTCAATGTTTTCTTGTTCTTCTTGAGTGTTTTAACTTTTGCTTCAGTAACTGGTGGATTAACCAACGCCAGAAACTTGTCCTTAATAACTACTATTTCCCACCGCATCGGTTTATCCTGGTCTACGATCCTCTGGAATTCTTTCTGTATTGCTTCTTTGCCATCAGCACGAAATACTTTAAATAGGTGCTTGGCTATTTCATCAGCTTTGCCAAAATTTGGGTGGGTACCACGGCCATTCATATCTTTACGGTCATCATAAAACTGTCTTACCTTTTGGAATAAGACATTGCGATTTAACTCTGGTGGTAGGATTAGTGAACCATCTGGTGTGTAAGCGTGCCATTTATTATCAGCTTCCTTTTTTATAGTAAATATGGGTAGTCTATCTGATGAATGCGTAACTGCATAACGGTTAGCACTTTTCTTAGTGAATTCAAGACCTGATGATGCGACACCGCTTTTGGTCATTTTCGTTTTCAATCAGTTGTTTGAATCTCATGGTATGTATTTATTAAAACGGATACCATACCGCTTGCAACAACATTGTCATTACTGGAATTACAATATTAATAACCAAATATACTGCTAGTGCAGATAGGAGTATTGTCACCCAGGAACTTATGAATAGTTTCCTACCATCATTTTGCTCATCCGTGTTGCCAAGCATAACGAATCCAATACTTATTACATTAAACATAACAATAACAGCACCAAATATCCAGTACCACGTTTCCATATCAATCATCGCTTCACCTTATTCCCATACGTCTTGCCGGAGCGCAGACGTTTGATTGTATCAACATGAACACCATATTGCTTGGCAACCTCCGCATTAGAATAGGGAGACTCTATAACATCCTTGGCTTGTTGCTGTGATAACTTGTACGATCCAGAGTTTTTCTTCCTGAAGTCCTCACGCCGATATACTGGTAGTCCATTAGTGATATCTGTTCTAGCCTTACCATTTTTTATAAGGCTAATCAAAGTCCTGGACACACCATAATAATCTGCCAGTTGTATCATTGTGGACTTCTTATCTACGAATATAGCACGTACTTGTCTATCATTCAACTGTGTGTATTGGTAGTACGGAAGCCCGGTTGCCTTTATTACCTTCTTTGGTTTATTCTTAATCTTCATGGGAGTATTTATCCATTAGTTGATACACCGGTGGCTAGCCCTTGACTCCCAAATAAAAAGACCTATATTAATTAAACAAACCAGCGTCAAGAATTGATGGGTTTGTAGTTTGTAGCAATTTACGTTGATCTATTTGTTTTCGAAATAGGCGACTAGTAAGTTATTTGTGACGTACATATTGGCATAGCCGGTTGTATGAAAGTACCAGAGTAAACTGGATTGCAAATAACGGGGCAAGGGTGTGTCCGCCGTTTAAGGGAATCAGGTAAATCGTAATTTTACCGGAACGGATGCCGCTTTAGAGGTATTAAGAATTGCGTACTGAACTCCGGAATACCAGAGATAAATTTGACATCCTCAATGAATATTCAGGATTTACCTTTCGCAGGGGAGTTGGCAAACATAGTACTATGTTCCAGGCGTTCATAACTTACCCCAACGGCGAAGAATCAATACATGCATTTGGACTCGACAAGAAAAAAGTTATAGATCCTGTTTTTGAGTCACTGCGCAATGCGGTGCTAGATATGTGTGAATCAATAGAAAGAAAGAACACCGGTTGAAAAATATCACAACAATCATATATTAATATACATAGACTAACTTATGGTGAAATAAATGGCAAACGAAAATATAGCATGGGTTGATATAGAAACAACTGGGCTCAAGGCAGCACGGGATACGATTCTAGAATTGGCCGTTATCATAACTGATAAAGATCTCAATGTCCTTGAGGAAACTCCTTCAGTTGTAATACACCAGACAGATGAAATACTCGATGGTATGGATAGGTGGTGTACCGAGCAGCACGGTAAGAGTGGGCTCATCGACAAGTGCCGTGAGAGTGACATGGAAATGTCTGAGGCTGATGAGTTACTGGCTTTCCTCCTGGGTGAATATAACACCGGTGGATATGGTATGAATGGTAAAATGCCCATGGGTGGCAACAGTGTTCATTTTGACCGTAGTTTTATTGCATATCATATGCCAAAATTTCATAGTGAATTCCACTATAGAAACATAGATGTATCATGCATTTATGAGCTGTGCAGACGGTGGCGTCCAGAACTAATCACCGATGCCAATACACCACACCGGGCATTAGACGATATTCGCAATTCTATCAAGTACTTACAACACTACAAAGAATTTTTGTTTGACACATAAATTTCTTTACTTTTTCTCCCGTTGTGTTTATAATGATGCAAGTCGAAAGAAACACAAACAGAGGAAATACCATGAATCTGATAGCCGCTCAAGATGCGCATATTGAACGTGCACCGAACGCTCGACCATGCAGGATTGGTAACTCTATGGGTGGCCTGACACTACTAAGGCGGAAACTATCTAGCATCAGAGCCAGTCGCAAAAAGTACATAGATGATTTGAAAAAGATGGGTTTCCCAAGAGATCAAATCAGAATTACGTTGCAAGATGCCGAAGATGTGGCAATCCTAGAACACAATTCTGAAGAATAAGAATTCTACGCTAGCAGACCATGATTAACAACGTCAACAACAATGAATGATCTGGAAACACTTGAACATATGGGGTGCAAGGTAAAAACAATATTCAGACACGGGTGCTGGCACGCAACCGCGTTGGGGAGAAACATAAATCCACATTTTGACGCTGGCGATATTGTAGTATCTGTATCTATGGAGAAAACTAAGTCAGATGCCATCAACGTGTTGTTTATAAATGTAAAAACAACATTGTTTAAATTTGTGTGTTTCATAGAATCAAATGACAGAGGCGTGTTTAATGGGTGATTCATTATTAGATCTATATCATGAAAAAGAAAAGTCAGTGTATCAGCCACTCTACAAGGCTGTGCCATCAACAAATAGCAAGCATGGGTTTGGCATTGGTCAGGATGGATTAATTTACTGTGGCCTTGTACTTGTGCCTGTGGAGTTAAACAACGATGGCCTTCGAAAAGAAAAATACTATGATGCATTAGCTGATGAAATAGATAATGTCGGCAACGAAGCGTCCTTCATATTGCCAAAGAAGGGTCTTATACTTGATCATTTGTACAAACCACGAGTTATTAATGTATCATATGATTATGAAACCGGTTACCCCGACGACTGGGATGTCGAGTTGATTGATGTTACTGATATCGCCGGTGGTGACACCGAAGAACACTGTTGAGATAATATTATGTACCACGTATTCTACACCAACATGGGTTTTAAAAGTGAAGAGACTTTCGATTCAATAGCTGAGGCTCTAGGCTATGGTAAGTCAAAAGGGTTTGAGTTTTCAGTACTGGATGTCAATGGTGCAACCGTGGCTCATCTCACAGCGTTTGGCGGTGTCCACTATGCTCCCGGGATTAGAAAAGAAAATAATTGATTATATAGGTGAATAATTATGGAAACTATTATTTTAGGAATTATCGGTATTTTTGTAGTAATAGCTGGTTACGGCGCATATCGTTTAATGCATGTTACCAAGCCTCCCAAACCAATGCACATGGTTAACTCCTTCTTAGACATGATTGAATCAAGTCAGGGTAGAAACAATGATGTGACCGACTCAAATCCACGTGCAATGGATATGTTAACTGGTGAATGCAGTTTTATCTCACAATATGAACCACCAATACCACCAATACCACCATACCTTAGCCTAGTAACATTTGATTCGAGTAATGCACCGGGTGAATACTCTGCTAATTATCCTATAAGGCCGGATGTAATGTATATATTCCTTGGTGAGATACCAAATATGCCTGGGTATTGTGTCGTTTCTCAACATCCCTCCGGTAAGATATTCTCAGGGTTGCACACCGAATTGTTCAAGGAATGCGTGGATGAAACAAAATCCAGTAATTGAGAAGATGGTTAGTATAATAAATTCGTACACTGAGCATTTCTGCATAACAACAACCCGCAGCGGTGATCTTACAGCATGTATGCTGTATGGCACCATAACAAAAAGGATTGATGGGTTTTATAACACCAGAGACAAAATTATAATTCATGCATACAATAAATTGAAAGGCGACTTGTGGCAAGAGTGTTGTATGATTGAAAGGTTTAACGGCATACTGAATAAATTAATATTATGATGCTTACAGAATCAGAACCGGAGTTCAGCACGCAGTAACCGTTCTTAGTTCGCCTGACGGCTCACGCAGATCGCTGGCGGCTTCTCTTCTGCGAAGCGAAGAGCGGGTCGTCCTTCGGACTTCAAGGTACCACATACGAGCAATTCTGGGACGTTGTGGGATGGGAACGTATACATCGTGCATCCTGTGTTAGGAATGCATAAAATGTTCTTCATGGCGTCCAAGACACGTCCTGGAGCCATAAATATGATACACAACTGGACAGGAGATATAGTGTGGGATGTTGTCCAGGATATTCAAAATAGTTGAATCGCAGTAAGATACGGAATTAGGTATTCAATACTTACGAACCCGGCCAGCATAAAACCGGCAAAAAGACCAACAAATGTGGCCGCACATATCAGTAAACCTTCACCAATATTCTTCATCATTTTTGTTTCCCCCTAAGAACCCACCAGCTTGGTTGTTTAAGCGCTCCATTTCTACTCTCAAACGCTCCTCACGCTTCTTCCTGGCCGCATCGTGCTGCTTGAACATGCTGAACATCATAAACACAATAACAGCCATGAATAAGAGCAGTAATATTATAGTAATTATTTCGTTCATAATAATGTAACATAATTTTTCTGTTGTGTCAATAACCTATCAAGTTATTGACTTGTATTAAATATGGTAGTATTATTTAACAATGGAAACAGCAGAAAAATTAGAAATAATAAAACTATGGTCACTTGAATTTAGCGTAAGAGTATCCAAGAATGGGGGTTTCATTTCTGAACTTGTGACACATACGTATACAGCAACACAGCACGGATACAAAGACGAGGAGGAAGCAATATCTGAGGAATATGATAAAATCAGAGATGAAGTTTACAGACTAATAAGCGATATAGAAGATGAATGACATCAACAGTGACAAGATGCTTGAAATAATACGTGAGTGGACTATAAAACTTTATAGCCAAGTTCTAGACAACGGCTTTGAAAACAGTTGTAACGCAAGCTATATTAAGCTTGGTAACACATCAAACCCACAATTACGTAAATTGCTTACATGTTCTCGCACTAAAGATGAATACATATACCAAATATATAATCAGATTCGAGAGATAATTTGGGACTTGGTAGATCCATACATAACCTAACAGGATACGTATCAACCAGCGTAATCAATACTTACCAAAAAGTTTTTCTCTTACTTCTATCACGATTATAATATCATTAAAGTTAGATTTTGCTTCCTTATCATCTGGATCTACCTTTAAGAGGCAATCAGTAAGGCGCTCTTTTACCTTAACAAGTTCTGGTGCCGACCAACGGAAGAGCTTTTCAAACGATTCATTGGTCATACTTGCTTTACTTATGTTTGTTGGTTCACTCACGATAGCCACATCAAATAAATGAAACCGGCCCAACCTATTGCCATAAGAACACCGTTGATTGCTGGTACAAGTTGTTTGTTATACGCCCTGGCAATATTGGTGAATGTGAAGAGTATTCCTAAAAATAGAAAAAGAATAACAAATATGTCATGCATTGCTGATGTACTCAGTAAGTTATAAGACTCCCCCACCTTATCATATATATAATAATGTGTCAAATTTGATTAGTCATAGCAGCAGTGATATATTACTAATATGAAAATTAATAGGTCACACGACCGTGTATAGTTCTCTTGAAGTGGCAATTGATTCAAAATTATTTTCTGTTTATTGTTTCATCTATGGAGAAATGTGCAAACAAGAAATTATCGATAGTGATTTTAAAAATGCACACTGGTGACAAACTACGCTGTATACGTAACTGGTCTTATTCTTTTGAAATAGCAGAAGAACCAAATGGAACGGTATATGGAAAGATATTATTAGCGTCATTCTTATCAACACATAGATATACTGATTCTAAGGTATGTATGGATGAAGTTATTGAGCAAGCCTATCAGATTGTTAGACGAAACTGCTATGAAATGATGAGGTTTATAGATCCAGGAATACTATGAAAACTAAAGATAAGATTCTTATAATAAACCGGTGGGTTATTTATTTTGAAGCATTAACCAGTGATTATACTGGAAAATATTATGGCACCATAACACTTGGAACTAATACAATGACCAGAAACACACCCGAATACTATACCCCTGACGAGGTTATAGATCATGCATTTTTGTTAGTGTACGACCATATAAAAAAAGTTGTTGCGTGGGTTGAAGAACACCACTAATAATATAACTGAAAAGGAAACAAATAATGCTTAACAAAGTAATTGATATGTTTGTAAGAATCATCGCAATGTGGGTTGGGTTTGCCATTATAATGACAATATTAAGCGTCATAGGAACCAGTATACCATTCATACTATGGCTTCTTGGTGTCGTGGTGTCTGGTGGTCTATGGGCTACGCTATGCTTCTCTAAGTTGGTATCTTATAGTCGATAGAACATGTATGATGAGAAAATGACAAACAATGACAAGCTTAAAGTAATAAAATTATGGACTCTAGGATTCGAGATCACAGAAAAAGGCTCTCGCGCATCCACTAATAATAACAAGTACCTAGGAATTTTACAGGTTTACGCAGGCAAATACAACCACACCACCACCAGGTTCAATACTCGTGGCGAGGTTATAGATTACTCCTACATATGGTTAAGAGCATTAGTCATTAATATTATTAACCGCATAGAAAGTGGAAATTTTACCAGATGACTACTGAAGAAAAGATCAGAATCATTAAGAGTTGGACTATTTACTTCAGGATATATCCTCCTAATGATACTAGTACGTGTGGATTCCAGGCGCGGTACAGCGTATTCGTTCTACCAACACCTCCAATAGTATCTAGTCGATATTCTAGTCGGTATATTAATGTTGTTACTGGTGTATTCAAAACACAATATGAGGTTATTGATCAAGTATACGATGAAGTTCATACTTGCATCCTGGACTACGTCAACACAACTGAATTCTTAATGAGAATATCTGGTGCATGATGGACACTGAACAAAAGCTCAGAATTATTCATATGTGGACGCACAAGTTTGATATTGTTTACGTTGCACACCGTGGTGGTTATCAGGCTATATATAACATAGCTACCTATCAGAACATGATGTCACGCTCAAGCATATTCAGCTCTAGTAAGGATGTTATTGATGCAGTATTCTCCAGAATCAGGTACTTTATATATCGGGGGGTTAATTTAATCGAATTAAATGGCAATATGGAGGATCTTTATATCCCATTTAGGTAATACCACCATGCTCGATTATAAGAACTTCTGCATATAATGTACACCAAATATTTTCATACAGTGCATCGATAAAGTCATGAGAATTTACCACCGCTCCAGGCATATAATCTTTATACATATTTAGTGGTATAATCTGTTTTCCTCCATGGGTGTCAAGTGCAGCCAGATTGTTCTGAATATGAACAGTACCATACTTCCGCAAAATATCCAATTTGGATAGCCTTTCCATTTACATATTATAATCACTATGCTACTATAATTCAATCTATGATTTTAACACAATATGACATTTCAGATAACCTACGTGACAAGCTTATTGTCCTGAAAACCTATGGTTTTGTGCATGCCTGGAGAGACAATATAAATGGTGATGAAGTCAAACTATATCTCCAGCCATTAGATTTGAATAGACCAAATATATGGGGACCAACAAAACCCACATATGATCTAGCATTTATTGGTCTATATGAGACAATTAATGGTTACATGTACTCACATACTAAATTCTTCTCAGCGTTGACCTATGAATGACCACCTACGATAAAATTAAAGTCATCCGCGTGTGGTCTCCATTGTTTGAGCACAAAGAAAGAAATAATGGGCTGCTGTATGGTTGCATATATTTTAATAGAAGACTAACAAACACCTTTACCGCTAATTGGGTATACTTTGATGAAATGATTGAGGATGCCTACAGAATGGTAAAAGGTTATGCCCAAATGCAAGTTAACAGTACTGAGCTAGAAGAGCAGGAAAAAACAAATGACCACTGAAGAAAAATTAAAAATCCTCAAATCCTATGGATTTATTGACATTCTTGCTGGGTTTAGAACAACAACTATAGATCTGTACAGATCTTCTAATCTCTATGGAACAAGAGCCTACATGAGAAACAGTGGTAATTCTATTGAAGAAGCAACAGACAAATTATATTATAGACTGGGAAATAATATTTATAGAAAAATAATTGAAATATATAATGAAAATATGTTACCATGACCAATGATGAAAAGCTAAAGATTATCAAACAGTAGTGGTACTTTGCTAAATTTGATATTTTAGTGGATGGTGGTGTACATGTGTGGTACGACAGAAGGTCAGTATCATCTGACACTCAAAATACATATCATTTATAAAATATGAAAAAATAAGTAATAGCTATGATGAAGCAGTTGACCACGTATACAATCATGTGCACAGTGCAATTTATGATCAAATAAATGGCATTTAAGGATAAATTTATTATGAGTAAACAAACACCACTTAGAAGTCTAGTATACCTACTATTGACAATATGGATAGGATTCATATTGTGGACTGTTGTTATGCTAACTGCCCATATCTACTGTAATATATCAGCAATACTATGGATATTGTCATATTACATAGGAATAGTAGTAATAGTTTGGATCTTATCATACCGATGGAAACTGAAAACTAATACAGTGAATAACCTATCAGATGAATAGTAAAAAAAGCTAAAGATCATTGAGGACTGGGACTACTGTATTGATATAAAAATGATAGGTGATAATCTTGTGCTCTACAAGATTAATAGGAATAATGAAGGTGACACATGCTCTAGTAACAAATATATAAGCACCAGCTATGATAATGCTATAAATGATACCTACAATACGATAAGAAACAAAATTGCTGAAAGAATGACAGAATTAGGGTATATTGATGAACAACCATAACAAACAACTAATATGATACTACCCATAGCCAACCCAAATAAAAGAGATCATGATGTACTCAGGGTGCTCCAGACTTATGTGAAGGTGCATAAATATCCAAGAAATTTAGGATGGACAGAATATGTTGTTTACATCAAATACCAGAAAATTATAGTACACGGTAATAACATTGTGAGTGGTGAATCTTCTGTGAATCTTAGACTGGCTCTGATGGATTAACAGGATAGCCTACTCATTGCTCTTAATAATGAAATATACGGAATAGAGAATGATTAATAAGCAGAACGCGGCATTAAGCCTGAATAGCGATTCTATTGATATGATGAATGTACTGTTGTCATATGGAGACATATTTTGTCACGGTAATAATCCCATGATGCGTGGTAGATCTTATTACTTCTATATAACTTTTAGCACAGCCATTGCCCATTCATATAATGTATTTGCGGTGGGTGGGTCTGACTACGATATGGATATAGCTATGGGTAACCTATACGAGTATTTCTGTATTAAATTGTTTTCCGAGATTGAGACAATGGAAAGAAATGATGAATAATAATTCACTTGCTTTTATGAAGGTTCTGCAATCCTACGGGAGGGTTCAACAACGTCAGGAAGGGACAAATATATGTAAGAAATATTATTTCTACATTAACTTCCAATATCCATCAGTATTACCGTTTAGTGGCGAGTTCGCCTCTAGTCAACCCCGTGATGACATTGATGCAGCCATTGCCAGCTTATATAAGACTTTTGCTGCTGCGTTGTTTAATGAAATTGACTGGATGGAGAAAAATGAACAATTGTGAAAAAATGAGCATTATTAAAAGATGGTGCTATGGTCAAGAAACGCTGCATGATTACACGGGCAATTACGCAGGTCGTATGTGTTATAAGTATTATACTAGTACAATTTATACTACAGTTTATAATAATTTCCAGGACATGCTGGATGCGTGTTATAATCTGGTAAGTGATTATATTTTTAAAACGGTTTGTGAACTTGAACAGGAGCGTGAGTGATGTATACTGGTTGCGCAAGCCTTATAATAGATCCTGCCAGTTATAATTGTTCTGTTGAAAAAATAAAGATCATCAATCGATGGTGCAACAGCTTTAACATGTATTTCTTGGAGAACGTAGGTACTTTTCATGGGTCAATTTCAATTTTATCTAGTTTGTCGGGCTTAGGTTCACTTGAAACACCAGATGCTATAGTGAATAGGGCTTATGATTGGGTTTCTAACATCGCATATGATATGGTAACGGTTTGTGAACTCGAACAGGAGCACAACTGAGATAAAATATGTATTTTGAAATACTATGAAAGAATTATAACATGAGTGTGTATTAGAGATCGTACCAAGAGCAGTTAAGAGCATAGAAGAATATGATACTAACACGAGATAACACAGATCCTAAATTGCATGATGTGCTTCGTGCGCTTCAGACCTACGGTGATGTCTATTGGTACACCGATGATACATCGTATGCTAAATTCACTGTTTATATAATGTGTATTAAAACACAAATTACACGGAATCACCCACTTATTACCGGCGAGTCTGATCGTAATCTAGGCGCAGCCATGGATAAGCTATACGGGAGGATTGTTACTGCTATTAAGAATGAGATGTCGGTGTCGATGTCGATGTGTGAAGAATACAAATATAAATGAAACTTTCACCACTGAAGAGAAACTGAAAATACTTCACAATTGGAGCATCATATTCAGGATTAGCAGAACCCCCATGAAAACAAAAGGCGATGAAGTGTACGTTGTGTATAAGCAATTCTGCACCAGTATACCAACCGAGGCATATTACAATAATATTAATGCGGTTGTGGAATTTCTATTTAATCCGGTGTATAATTACATATTAGGGTTAGTGAATGAAATATAGTGATAACCTATAGCCAATCTGACGCGGTAATTTAATACTACACTTGTCCAAAAATTTTTGGGATTATAACCCACTGTTATTTGATATATCACTTGACATATTACACTAACCAGAATAAAGTTGGATACTAATTTAATATAAGGTCACTTACTATGAAATTCAATGACTCACTTCATACTATCCTAACCGCCACAGGAAACAATACAGGTACAAACCTGGGAACAGTATTCCCTCATGGCAATGATAGTGACTCATATAATGTCAAGATCCTTAGAGGACTGGCTGATAAGCTGGGCTATAGTATTGCAAAGAAAATTACCAGAAAAAGAATTAATAAGCATGAGTAAATTCCTTAAGATAATTCCATATGAGATACGCAATGCTCATTATGCTGTATACGATTGCGACTGTTTTTTACATTACCAAGGTAATTTCACTATTGTGTTATGGGTAACAAATGAGTAAATTACTTACACTTGATAACACTCCAAAAAAGAGCCATGAAATATTACATATTCTTATGAAATATGGTGATGTCAAATGGACAGCATTCAATATCTATAAAGGGTATGATGTATATTTGAATGTTGGTATGATTAGGGGCGAATCTTTGATTAGCCTGCATAGAGCACTGGTTGACCTGTATGAAGATTTATTAAGGGAAATACGCAAAGAAACCACCCGCCAGGAACGTATGACATTAGGATTACCCAAAGCAGTATGGTGTACATTTAATGACCAATGAAGAAAAACTAAGAATCATCAAAAACTGGTGCCTCTCATTTACTATCCAACAGAACACGGACGGTGATGGTGATGGTGATGGTAATTATGTGGGATATATATTATTCGAGCTATTTATTAATGGTGGTCGTGATAATATGTTTGAAACACCAACATTTTATAATTACAATGATGCACTGAATAGCTGCTATTTGCTGACGCAAACGCATACTATAGAAGTAGTAGAGGAAATACTGGGTTGTGTGTTGAAATAATGGATATTGGTTATCGTAAGATAGACCCAAATCTTTATAATTGCAATATGTACAAGATACGTATTATTGAACAGTGGTGCCATGAGTTTGTACTATGTACGATTCGTGATAATTTATACTTTAGTGGGACGTTATCATTTATTGTTACCTATTCCTTTAATACAAGTTCAAACCCCAACGACGTGGTAAATAATGCATACAATATGATTTCTGACCATGTATACCAGGTAGTGTGTGCTATAGAAGAAGAAGGCGGTGTAATGTGATCATACAACCTATGGACATACCACCTAGTATCAACTGCCTCAGTAACGCCGAGAAGATAAGAATCATTAACAATTGGGGGTACACGTTGTCCTACCATATCGGTGGTGACGATCATATAATTGCGGTTCATAGCATCCAGTGTACAGGCGCACATTATGAGTTTAACGAATCTAGTGATGTGGATGAACAAATTAATAAAGCCATTGAGTATGTGTACCAGTATGTGTACCAGTATACATGCTCGGTATTAGGTTCAGAATACTTTATGGTGTAATGTGGGTCAGATCTTAATGAATAAGTATAGACGACTAACACAGGATGATATCCATAAGAGATCTCAGGCGGTATTCAGAATACTGCAAAGTTATGGGTCTGTTTATATAGAAAGAAGTTATTTCCATTGGTTAGGATTTAGAATGTTCAGAACGTATATTGATTATGGTGACTATTCTCGTAGTGATGGTGAGTCATCTATCAGCCTACACAGAGCACTGGTTGCGTTGCTTAATAATCATGCCAGCAAAATGTTTACAGTGGTGGGTTTCGTGGAAGACCCATTGACTGATCCGTTGGCTTCATTCGTCTACTGGTGATTGCGGTGGTGAAAAGTGGTGTAATGTGGGCAGAAGTGGGGCAACCGGATATATTACATTAGTGTAACATTATATGCACCAGGTGCCCAAAATGGTCTTAGAGCACCTGCGGTCGGTGGCTAGCTAACTCCACCTCAGTCCTCCTGTTCCCTCATCATTCTACCACCCTATGCCACACACCGGCTCGCACAGCTCGCCTTACATTGCCTTACATTGCCTCTCATGATATACTCCTATTATGTTAAATTGGGACAACAATCATGTCAAATATTATGAATAACTTGCAAATGGAAAAAATCTTGAAATCGTATAGCCAAGTAATATTCATCCCGCATAATGGATTGTGGATGGCGATATCATATAATTTTGAATCTAAGTATTATGACACTATAGAGGAACTATATGATGGAATGCGCATTACATTATTCGATGAGGTTAACAGGATAGAAGGCATATAATGGATAATGGAAAGCAATCATGTCAGAATATCACCTACCAAAAATCATGCCACCCGTTTGTGAAATGGTTCAAATAATTGAAACTTATGGGACACTAGAATTCAAAGAAGAGGATGATAATAGCTTATGCCGATTTAATTATATGAATACTACTATTCCAGCGTATGTTCCATACCTATGTGCTTGTGGTTATGGTTCCGATCCTTATGATAGTTCCGCAGAAACACCACTAGAAGATATCTACCGATATTTGTTTTCGGAGGTGTGTGATATGGTAGATATCATAGAGAATGAATAAACACACCAGCTTTCTTTATATTGTCACCTATGGTAGTATAAGCATATGCTACCATTAGACCAGTATTATGTCATATTATAAATCAGAATCATCAGGTTATATAGCAATCAGCAAAGAGTTAACTATCATACTTCCTGACGATAAGGAAATGAAAAGGATAATTAGTTTATATAGATCCTGTGATGATTTCCTGACTGTTACAAACAGGTACATTTGGCTGTACCGCGTTATGAGTGAATGTGTGTATGATATAGAATATGAGAGTATCATCATATGCTAGTATCTGATTATGTAAGAATCGATAAGGAGTTGACTATCATGCTTCCTGACGATAAGGAGATGGAAAGGATTACCAATTTATATCACTACTGCAATAAGGATGATTTCCTGGAACTTAGAAGTAGGTACATTTGGTTATATACGTTGATGTATCGATATGTATCGATATGTGGATGATATAGAACGTGAGCAACATCAGCTATTCTAGTATTAGAACCATATTGTTATACGTATGCCATATTTTTCAATAATTAATTTTAAGAGGTATTATATGTTTATTACACAATCAAGCGGGAACACCATTATATTTCGCGATCAATATGATATTTGTCTTAATCCGGAGTTGTACGGAAAACCAGAACTTGCCAAGCGTGTCATTAATAAAATATTTGACACAGATGAGGTACTAATAGTCGAACCAATTATTTCTTATGTTGGTGATACAGTAATGTATTATATATCTGTTGCAACCACTGTAAGAGCAATTGATAATATGAATGATTGCAACAAATTAACAGAAAAATTCAATAAAATTGATGGTGTTGTTTTCTCTCAACCTAAGTTAATCTTAAACGGTGCTACACACAAGGAGATTATAGATAACTTCTACGGTGGCGTACAACGAAAATAACCGGAGGAAGATAGTGCCAACTAGTGATGAGATGATTGCGGTGATCAGGAAGTATGGAATATTAGATTTAGATCCAGGCAATAATGCTGCCAGATTCTGTCATAATAAAGTACACCCTAGTAGTTATAGAGGTTCAATTGAGTCATTATACAATATGCTAATTGACAATATGCTGACAGGGGTACAGGAAATTGAAGACAGACATTGATGAGATGAGAAGTATCATAGATTCCTATGGCGAGTTTTATGTGTTTCATTATCATAACGACGAAAAAATAAGTCCAAAAGTAATGCTGAGTTCTAATACTTCAATAACCAGGATATATGGGCATGGTATCGATGATCCCAGCGCGGTAGTGAACTTATATAACAATTTACATGCAGCTATTAAAACTATAGTTAAAAGGATTGAGGATGAGGATCATGGACGACAATAAAAGGATTATTGATATGCCTGTGAATGATATAGATAGAAAGAAGAAAATCATTGAATTGTATGGTAACCTATACTTGTTGCATCAGCACATTGAGGTAACACCGACTCCAAGGATGTTGCTGGAATCGAAGACAAAACAAACCAGAATATATGGGTACGGTGTGGACGATGATAAAGCACTATTACATCTGTATGAGAATCTGTATCGCACAATTAAACATTCTGTCAAGGCAACTGAGTATGGTGAGTAAAACAGACCACCGAAAGATCATTGAGTCGTATGGTTATCTGACGATATCGAATCAAAGAATTGATGGTGTATTATTGAGCCCTTCTGCGATGCTGGAATCTAAAACCAAAATAACCAGATTGTATGGGCATGGTAATAGCCATGATGAGGCATTATCAGATTTATATAGGCATCTATATCGTGCTATTGACGATACGGTAAAATCAATTGAAAATAAGTATGCTTGAGCCAATTAAAATAGATCATCGAAAGATCATTGAATCGTATGGTAATATTGCAATATTCAGATATTATGATAATAAATTATCTGTATCAGTCACACTGGTTAATCACCAAGTGTCTTACCGCATATTGGCGATTGGTAATGATCTTGAGGAGGCAATTTCCAAACTATATGATAAGCTGCATTATTCTATAAAAGATACGGTAGAGATAATTGAGGATAATTGAGGATGAGTATTATAGATAGCAAGAAAAGGATCATTGAATCATATGGTGACATACGGTTGTTAAATAACAGCATTGATGGCGTAATGATGAGCCACTGTATAGTGCTGGAATCAAAGACAAGTGAAATCAAGATATATAGTGATACTGCGAGTGCCGCCATCACTAATTTAATGGATGCACTGAAAGCAAGTATGCGTGTCATGGTGGAGGTTATAGAGAATGAGCGTGATTAAATCTGCAAGGGTTGTGTTGGAGACATATTGCAAAATAAGCGAGTGGTATGATGGTAATGCTGGTATGTGGTATGCCATGGCATCATACAAGTCCTATGGCAGAGTCGGTGTGTACAGCCTTGTGGCGGAGTTACATGCGCTGAGCATTGATAAATTGTATGAACAGTTGAATAATAGAATGTACAATACTGTATGTGAACTTGAGACTGAAGATAGTAAATGATCAAGAAATTCACAATTAATGAATTAGTAAAAGAGTTTCACTGGATTCTTGGTGAAATTGATGAGCAAGCGTTTATCAATCTATTGGTTCCATTGCATACGGACCTGGAATTGTTTGACGTTTATTACAACGGTGATAAACTACACCGGGTTGATGGTCCTGCTATTTGTGTTCCTGGGTTAGCTGAGATATGGTACCTGGATGGCAAACTGCACAACCCAAATGGACCTGCTGTTGTTCGGGCTGATGGTTCCCAGGAATGGCGGCTGGATGGCAAACTCCACAACCCAAATGGTCCTGCCGTTACTCATGCTGATGGTTCCCAGGAATGGCGGCTGGATGGCAAACTGCACAACCCAAATGGTCCTGCCATTGTTTGGGCTGATGGTTATCGGGCATGGTGGCTGGATGACAAGCGTCATAATCCAAATGGACCTGCTATTATTAGGTCTGATGGTTCTGAATACTGGTACCTGGATGGCAAGCAAATAGAGAAACCTGAATGATCAAGAAATTAACCATACAGAAATTAGTAGAAGAGTTCCCTGAACTGCTTGGTGAGATTGATAAACAAACGTTTATCAATCTATTGGTTCCATTGCATACTGATCTGGAATTGTTTGACGTTTATTACAAAGGTAATAAATTACACAACGTCAATGGTCCTGCTATTTGTGTTCCTGGGTTAGCTGAATACTGGTACCTGAATGACAAATTACACAACCCAAATGGTCCTGCTGTTGTTCGGGCTGATGGTTATCAGGAATGGTGGCTGAAGGGCAAACTGCACAACCCAAATGGTCCTGCTATTATTAGGTCTGATGGTTCCCGGGAATGGTGGCTGGATGGCGAACAAATAAAGAAACCCGAATGATCAAGCAATTCACAATTAATGAATTGGTAGAGGAGTTCCCATGGATACTTGGAACGATTGATAAACAAACATTTATCAATTTACTGGTTCCAATACATACCGACCTGGAATTGTTTGACGTTTATTACAACGGTGATAAATTACACCGGGTTGATGGTCCTGCTATTTATGTTCCTGGGTTAGCTGAACACTGGTACCTGAACGACAAGTGTCATAATCCAAATGGACCTGCTGTTGTTCGGGCTGATGGTTATCAGGCATGGTGGCTGAATGACAAATTACACAACCCTGATGGACCTGCTGTTGTTCGGGCTGATGGTTCTGAGTTTTGGTACCTGGATGATAAGCAAATAGAGAAACCCGAATGATTGATAAATTATTAATATCCGTTAATAACTTCGTCTCCCACATCTAGTAATTCATCTTTCATACTATTTTCCAATGACCTATACAAACTATTTATGGCTTCATATCTATTAGAGCCAAACCCACTAATACGTTTACCTCGTGGGAATACTGATACGGAAATACCATTTTCATCATCACTCCAAAATAACGCCGTGGCGTAGCTATGAATGATCTTCAATTTATCTTCTGTAGTCATTTCATATTTACCGCTTCTATAATAATTCTCTTCAATCGATCATATAGCCTATCGACGACAGAGTCATAAGATTCACCATATGCTGTCATATATGATGATATATTAGTTATTAATGTAATACTAAAGTCTTTGTCGGTATAAATATTAAGCCGCGTTTTACCATAGTTATGAATGATCTTCAATTTATCATCAATAGACATTCAGGTTTCTCTATTTGCTTGTCATCCAGGTACCAGTATTCAGAACCATCAGCCTGAGTAATGGCAGGTCCATTGGGGTTGTGTAATTTGTTATCCAGGTACCAAAACTCAGAACCATCAGCCCAAACAATGGCAGGACCATTTGGGTTGTGCAGTTTGCCCTTCAGCCACCATTCCTGGGAACCATCAGCATGAGTAATGGCAGGTCCATTTGGATTATGACGCTTGTCATCCAGCCACCATTCCTGGGAACCATCAGCATAAACAAGGGCAGGTCCATTAGGATTATGACGCTTGTCGTTCAGGTACCATATCTCAGCTAATTCAGGAACACAAATAACAGGACCATTTGGGTTGTGTAATTTATCACCTTTGTAATAAACGTCAAACAATTCCAGGTCCGTATGTATTGGAACCAATAGATTGATAAACGCTTGCTCATCAATTTCACCAAGAATCCAGTGAAACTCTTTTACTAATTCCTGTATGGTGAATTGCTTGATCATTTACTAAGCATACTACATATTATGGTATAATGGAAGTTGCAGTGAAGTCCGAGGGACAACCGAAGTGAGTGTAGACCACGTAAAATCCATTTCTTAACCGCCTGTGTGGCGGGACAGACGGCTTCTGTTACTGAAGCTGCTGGTGTAACTTTCTTAACCGCCTGTGTGGCGGGACAGAACCGATGTCCGCGTCATCGATGAGACAACAATTTCTTAACCGCCTGTGTGGCGGGACAGATGTTAGACACTCACAGGGTAAGTATTCTGTTTTTCTTAACCGCCTGTGTGGCGGGACAGATTATATGGAGCTAGAGATTGCAGCCAATGAATTTCTTAACCGCCTGTGTGGCGGGACAGGAATAGCTAAGCGACTTTCTTGCCTGCTAATGTTTCTTAACCGCCTGTGTGGCGGGACAGACACTACCGGTGACAGTGGCACCTGCATTTATTTTCTTAACCGCCTGTGCGGCGGGACAGCCGAAGTACTGGCATTCGTATACCCTCAATATTTTCTTAACCGCCTGTGTGGCGGGACAGCGGTAGCTCACCTGCTTGGGTCCATGTAGGTATTTCTTAACCGCCTGTGTGGCGGGACAGCAACCCCCTTTATGCGCAGGGCAAAGGATGCTGACGCAATGTAGCGCTCCAGTATTTTTGCCATATTGTTTAAAGTTATCTGGGAGGCCTCATTCCACGTAGCTAATATTTTATTGGACAGAGAGACGTTAAATCCATTCAAAACATCGTCGTGCGCAACGTCGCTCCCGCCGCGCCGCAACCCCAAAACCTCCTCGAATATGGCCTTGAATGTGTCTTTGCCGGTGCCTCGGTAAGTGACTATGAAGGGAGCCTTCAAGGACCGCCGCTCGGGATTTTTGTAAACACTGGCCATGTGGTTTATAAGGAATCTGTACTCGTCTTTTTTGTTCTTTAGCTTCGCGTACCATTCGAGATCGTCGTGTGGTTGCCCACCA
>ENA-ORDP01000172-ORDP01000172.1-marine-sediment-metagenome-genome-assembly--contig:-NODE-172-length-43365-cov-3.891064_pt1 | contig 43365 bp, 34 predicted proteins | sample MGYA00248627_ERZ508539 | MGnify/ENA primary metagenome ERZ508539 (study PRJEB26208, sample SAMN05571518) | marine sediment metagenome | biome: deep sea; feature: Hydrothermal vent; material... | reverse complement strand
CGGTACAGGCCGCCTTCAATCTGGGCAGCATGATCCGCTGGCTGGATTTCAACGACACCTGGCTGGCGGCAGAATGGGGGCACCCGTCCGATAACCTCGGCGGAATTCTGGCCGCGGCACTATTGATGGAAAATCGCCAGACCCGTGTTTCACTACACGACGTCCTGACGGCGATGATCAAAGCCTATGAAATTCAGGGCAGTCTGGCGCTGGACAACAGCTTTAATCAGTTCGGGCTGGATCATGTCATCCTGGTGCGCGTCGCCACCACGCTGGTTACCAGCGTCATGCTGGGCGCCTCACGTCAGCAGGTTTTTAATGCCCTGTCGAATGCATGGGTGGATGGCGGCAGCTTGCGTTGTTACCGCCATGCCCCAGACACCGGTACACGAAAAAGCTGGGCGGCAGGCGATGCGACCGCGCGCGGTCTGTGGCTGGCACTACTGGCCTTGCGCGGTGAGATGGGATATCCGCACACGCTCAGCACGCCCGGTTGGGGGTTTCAGGACAGCCTGTTGCACGGCCAGCAACTCACCCTGGCGCAGCCACTAGGCTGTTACGTGATGCAGAACATTCTGTTCAAGGTAGCCTTTCCGGCCGAATTTCATGCCCAGACAGCCATTGAAGCGGCTATACAGTTGCATGATGTGGTACGCGAACATTGTGATGACATCAAGCGTATCGTGATAGAGACCCAGCAGGCCGGTATGCGCATCATCAACAAAACCGGCACGCTGAATAATCCGGCAGACCGTGATCACTGCCTGCAATATATGGTTGCCATTGCGCTGCTGCACGGTAATCTGACCAGCGAGGATTACCATGACAGCCGAGCGGCCGACCCACGCATCGATTGTTTGCGCGGCTGTATAGAGGTGATCGAAAATCCTGGCTTTACCCTCGCCTATCACGATCCGTCACGGCGAGCGATTCCCGGCGCGGTACAGGTATTTTTTGGCGATGGTAGCCAGAGCGAACGCATCGCAGTGGAATACCCACTCGGTCATCGTCAGCGTCGGAATGAAGCATTGCCTCTGTTGTATAAAAAGTTCCGCGACAACACAAAAAACCATCTTGATAAAGACCGCTGTGACCAGATTCTGGCACTACTAGACGATAGCGAACGCTTTGGCACCATGCCGGTTGGTGACTTTCTGCGGATGCTGCGAAACCGGTAGCTATTCCCGATTTAACCTTGACCTGTGCCTAACATACATGTGCTATATATGTAGTATGTAAGAAATGTTCCATAGAGTTATCGGAAATGGATAGCCCCATAGAGGAACAAAGGAGGTGTGTGATGAAAACACAACGATGGCAAGACTGGACAAATGCCCTGTTAGGTGTATGGCTTGTGATAGCACCGTTTAGTGGTGTTGGCCCGACGGATGGTGTGGCTGCGATAAACTCCTATCTGATCGGTACGGCAGTAGCGCTATTTGCATTCGCGGCACTCGCAACCCCGCAGATATGGAAGGAGTACACCAATGTTGGCCTGGGACTATGGCTGGTATTCGCGCCGTTTATACTGGGCTTCACCGGTCTGGTAGGCCCAATGTTGAACCAGATTGTCGTAGGCCTTGTGATCGGCAGTATCGCCCTTGGCGTCACCCTGATGAAGACCATTCCAATGGAAGGGCATGATCATGGTCACGGGCATGCGTAACGACTTCATACTAAATAACAGGAGGTAATCAATCGCCCGGGTTCCGATTAGAGCAGGCGGCTAGTAGATGTAAAACAGATCCGTGGCCGTCCTGGCAGCCGTCGGGATCCGGTGCGACCTTGTCTGGCACAGATATAAACCGCTACAACCTGTGCCGGGAAACCAGATTTTTTAGACTGATTTAATCCTCACCGGTGTAAACTAACCAATCATTATTAAATGGGATCGTTAGCATGGCCAAGCCGGGAGGAAACACCATAAAAGTCTGGGATCCACTCATTCGCATCTTTCACTGGTCGCTGGTGTTTTTCTTTTTTCTTTCCTATTTCACCGAAGATGACTGGATAACTGTACACAGTTATGCGGGTTACATTGTTGGCATTCTGATTGCGTTCCGATTGATATGGGGCCTGATTGGCACCCGCTATGCACGCTTCACGGATTTTATAACCGGCCCTCGTAAAGCAATTGAGTATGTGAAACAAGTATTAACCGGTAAAGCAAAACGCTATATCGGTCATAACCCGGCTGGTGCAGCCATGATCGTTTTGCTGCTGGTTAGTTTATCGCTAACCGTTGTATCCGGTATAGCACTGTTTGCAACAGACGGGCAAGGCCCGCTGGCCGACAGTTTTTTCGCCACATGGTCGGATGAACTGCTGGAGGAAATACACGAATTGCTGGCCAACCTGACGCTGCTACTGGTGATCGGGCATATAGCTGGCGTATTACTGGGCAGTCTGATACATCGTGAAAATCTAATCAGGGCTATGATCACAGGTGAAAAAAAACGTTAAGTTATTACTTCTCCACTACGCATCCATCTCATAAACCAGTACACGGTAAAACCCATCAAACACCGGATGCCTCTCAACCTGCTGTAGGGCCTTGCCCTGCCTGTGCGCCTCTTGTTGCAGCAGGGCGCTGAGATCTTCACGCCAGAAGTCTTCCAGAAAGGGCTCCCAGAATAACAGCTGTTTGCGTAACCAGTGCCGCCGGTAAATCCAGTGGTTGCAAGGTTCCTCATCATATTCAGTAATCACCAGCCGTCCACCGGGTTGTAATACCCGAACCGTTTCGGCCAACGTGCGTTGCCTCGCTGCTGTCGGCATCTCATGCATCAGAAAGAATATCAGTACGGTGCTAAAACTGTTGTCCTGAAATGCCAGTGACTCGGCATTCATACGCACGGGTAATAACTGTGCGCGCCGGGCAGGCGCGAGTTTGCTACATGAGGCCTGAATCTGCGCCGTGACCACATCGATCAGATACATCGGTTGATTACCCGGGACTTCCAGCACTGCGGGTGTCAGCTTGCCATAGACACAAGTGAGCTGTAGCATGCGGCCGGCGGGGCGATTTTCAAGGCACTGCAGGGTTTGCGTCATCAGTCGTTTGTATTGGCCAAACAGAATCAGGTTGATGATCGGCTGGTGATCAAAGAACCAGATCGCGGGCCGCCAGAGATAGGCCCACCAATAGTGACGCGCCAGATATTCCGGAACGCCATCCAGAAACTTTTGCCAGAATGAAATTCTGAGCATGACTAATTTTGCCTTTCGCTATGGAATTACATCAGTAACTTGATGGTTAGCATAACCCAACAGCGTGGTTCATACACCTGCCATTCTGGCCTGCCGGAAAAAATTATATCTCCTGTAGTCGTGGCTCCAGTTCATCCAGGTATTTCAACGCAACCTCAAACTCGTAATCACCTATAGCCTGGGCCAGAGGATCAAAGGATGCAGCAAAAGCGCTGCCGGCATATTGCTCCTGTAGATTTTCCAGTAGCTCCGTTGCGTCGACGTCGTCGTCGTCCAGTAGCAACCGTAACTGTTCAAGCATGGGACGAATCTTGTCCATGTCCGGCACTGCGGCAGTCTGTGCGATTGCCGGGCTTGCCTGATCAAGATCAGCAAGTACTGCCATAACAGGTGCCAGTTCCCTGCGCACCGCTACCAGTTCGCTATCGGTGTCTTCCTGGCCGACCTTGATTGCTGCCTCCAGCACACGTGCCGCCTCCTGTAACTTGTCTGCGCCGACATTGCCACACACCCCCTTGAGAGTATGGGCGAGGCGCTCAGCCGTCTGTCGGTCACCGCTTGTCAGAGCCTGCTCAATCTGCTCAGGCGTATCCGCCTGGCTGCCACGAAATTTAAGTAATATATTTCGGTAAAGTTTGCTGTTGTTACCCACACGCGACAGGCCGGTTTGGGTATCAATACCCGGTAGTTCGGGCAGAACCACATCGTATGCCACCGCTTCACCTTGTGGCACAAAATCCTGACGCTGCTGCTCGGGTACGTCGATCCATTTACCCAGCACATCGAACAGTTCCTTGATATCGATCGGCTTGATAACATGGTCATTCATGCCGGCTGACAGACAGCGATCCCGATCACCTGCCATTGCATTGGCAGTCATGGCTATAATAGGCAGATCTTTAAATTGTGGCAATTTGCGAATTTCCTGGGTTGCAGTAATGCCATCCATTACCGGCATCTGCATATCCATTAACACACCGTCATAATTTTCAGTTGCCAGCATATCCAGGGCCTCCTGACCATGGTTAGCAATGCTGACCCGGGTTCCGGCAGCCTCAAGAATCTCCTGGGCGACCTGCTGGTTAATTTCATTGTCTTCAACCAGCAGTAGATGAGCGCCGACTACTTGCTCAGGTAACTGCACTGTTTTACGACTACCTGTTGTTCCCGTGGTATGCACCTCTTTGCCAAAGGCATGCATGATGGCATCGAACAGGGTCGATTCATTGACCGGCTTGATCAAATATCCTTCCAGATTCAACTCTTCTGATTGATGCAGCAAATCTTCACGACTGTAGGCAGAGACCATAATGACACGAGGCGCCGTATCCAGCTTATGGTCTTCTTTAATATGTCGCGCCGCATCCAGACCCGTCATGCCTGGCATTTGCCAGTCCATCAGGACCAGACGATAAGGCTCATTGCTCTGCGCCTGTTGCAACTGGTCAAGTGCCTCGGCACCGGAGGCTACTTCATCTGGCCGAAAGCCAAACTGTGTCAATTGACGTGACAAAATTTCTCGGGCGGTTGGGTTATCATCCACGACCAATACACGCAGACCTTCCAGATCCGGGGTAGCCGTTAGTTCAACTCGTGGAGGCAGGTGTTCAGCCAGGCCCAGATGTACAGTAAACCAGAAGGTTGAACCCTGATCGGGAACCGAATCAACACCTATCTCGCCACCCATCATCTCAGTCAGTTTTTTCGAAATGGCCAGACCTAAACCGGTACCACCGTATTTACGGGTAGTCGAACCATCTGCCTGGGAGAATGACTGAAACAACTTGCCTATCTGTTCTTCGGTCATACCAATACCGGTGTCCTGCACTTCAAAATGCAGGATCGCGCCACTACTATCCTCCTCCTGTAACAACACTCGCAGGGTAATACTGCCTTGTTCAGTGAACTTCACAGCATTATTGGCCAGGTTAATTAGTACCTGACCGAGACGCAGTGGGTCACCAACCAGTCCCATCGGTATCCCCGGCGCGACGTCAACCAGAAACTCCAGACCCTTCTCTTCAGTTTTCACCGAGATCATGCTGGCCAGACTGTCCAGGGTTTCAGATAAATCGAATTCAATGGCCTCCATGTCCAGCTTGCCTGCTTCAATCTTCGAGAAATCCAGGATGTCGTTGATAATGCCCAACAACGATTGTGAGGCATTATAGATTTTCTTAAGGTAATCTTGCTGACGAGGTGTTAGCTCGGTGTTCAGCGCGAGATGTGAAAGACCTATAATTGCATTCATCGGCGTGCGAATCTCATGGCTCATGTTCGCCAGGAAATCACTTTTAGACTTACTGGCACTTTCGGCTACCTTGCGATGACGGAGAGCATCCTCCTTCGCTCGATCTGCGCGTGCACGGTCTTTTTCAGATTCATTGAAGGCCTCGGCCAGCTCGGCGCCAGACCGAATCACTGCGCGATATATAGCTACACCAATCACCGAAAAAAGTATAAATGTAATCAGACTGACTAATATAGTGGTGGACTTGCTGGAACGAATTATGGTATCTGATGCCACAGTGACTGAGGATTTTATAGAAGACCCAAGACTTGTTAATGCGTTAAGACTGGTTCGTATCGATGAGGCTGCTATAGCTGCCCTGCCCCGAATTTTTTCTACCTGATTTTCCAGCTTGATACTGCGTAGTTTGAGATCATAAATTGAACTGTCGTCAGCTGCTGCCATTGCTCTGAAATCACGGATAGTAGCACTTAACTGCGTGGCCATTTTATTGAAATCAGGTGATGCATCCAGTATCCCCCATAACTTGTCGAGCGAATGAAAAACTCGCTGAATAACCTGATCCCTCTGGTTACCCTTAATACTACGCAGCGTATCAATGTCTTTCGCCAACATCATGTCCAGTGCAAGGCCCGGCAGTGCATCCATCCCGGTTCTAACATCTATGTTCGCTTGCTGGATTTCGGCCAGCCCTCCGATAGAAAATTTCTCGACCATTTCGCGCAGTTGCTTATCACTACCCTTTCCTGACACAACGCGACGCATACGGCGCTTGGTGCGTTTGATAGCGAGATTTACCTTGCCACTAATCGCCCCGGTAACCCGCTGCGCTTGTTCAACCCTGGTATGAATTATCTCTACCCTGGATTTCAGGGCATTATTGATATCGAGTATGGCTCTCGCATTGCGAAACAATGCCTGGTCAGCATCAAGAAACTCTTGATAACTGCGATCAATTTCCTTCAGAATACCGGCTACACCGGTAACCCTGCTGCTGTAACTATGTAGCTTCTCACGTTCCTTATTGAAGCTCTCTTTCAGATCCGCATTTTCCTCCAGGGCGTTAATTTCAGCGAGTGATCTAGCCGATAATATGCTCCGCTGGTGCTCGATAAAATCCAGAACAGCTGAAGTGATACCGTTGTTTGCCGCCTGAAGAGGCAGTGCAACAGCAACGAGATCCTGGTTATTTTTTGCAAACCGTTTTCCCGTCATAACCGCAGTAGCCGACAGCACAATGATTGCACTAATACCAACCAGAAGAAGTATGACAAGCAGATTTTTGGTGGAAATTTTTTTCATTTTAAACTGGTTATTTTTTCAGGTCAGCCCAGTCAAACGGGACATATTTTCCAGCGCGGATTATAGTAGGCCAGACTTTATGACTGCCTTGATGTTCACGCGCACTGTAGCGTAAAGTCTCTCCAATCCCTACATCCAGTTTGCTTATACTTAACAAACCATCAATTACGCTCTCACGAGTCAGTTCTGGTTTGGCCTTTTTAAGCCCTTCGACAAAAATTCTTGCAACAATATAACCTTCGAGTGAAACAAAACCCGGCGCCATATCAGGTGCATATTTTTTCATCGCCTGCCTGTAGGCAACCACACCTGGATGCTTCGATTTAAAATCCGGTACCACCTGCGTGACAATAACACCCTCGCCTATCTTCCCGAGCGCCTTGGCCAGAGCCACGCTCCCGACAAACGACACGTTCAGAAACAGGGTATCAGGAAAGTCCTCTCGTGCGAGCTTGATGAATGCTGCACACGGTGCATAAGCGCCAACCATAATCACAGCCCTGGGCTCGACCTTTGCATCAAGAATAATACTTAGTGCTTCTTCAACGTTCAGGGTATTACGTGTATATCGACCGTGTGCCAGTTTTTCTGTGTCAGAAAAACCCATGCTCTTTAACGCCCTGATTGCGCCCTTGTAACCTGCATCACCGTAACCGTCATTTTGTGTAAAAAAGGCGATTTCCTCTGGTTTAATACCGGCACTCAGTAAACCTTTTATCATTGCAGCCGTTTCTTCGGCATAGCTTGCACGGTAATTAATGATGTAACGATCAGGAGGAGTCTGTCGTAAAACACCCGCACCGGTGAATGCGCCAAAAAGCAGAGTCTTTTCCTCATTCGCAATCGGCACAGTCACAATGGCGGTGGGTGTGCCCACGTTTCCGACTACCGAGATAACCTTATGCTCATCAATTAGCTTGCGCATGTTGGGTGCCGCTTTTGATGGCTCATAACCATCATCTATCGCAATCAGTTCCAGTGGCCTGCCATTCACCCCGCCCTGCGCATTGATCTCACTAAAATAGGCCTCGACGCCTGCTTTCATGCCCTGCCCGAGAGCACGGGCCGGACCAGACAATACGGTAGTCATGCCAATCTTGATTTCAGTACCCGCAACGGATTCAATACTTGATGCCCCGAATACCAGTACAAACAGCATGGCTGTAAATAACCCTGGCGTACGATTTTTATGCAGGTATTTTTGTGAATACATAGGTTCCCTCCTTCAGACTCTTGCTTCGACTGCAAAGCACATAGCTCAAATTGAACTATCAGCCCTCCCGCAGCAACCTGTGCTAATACCCAAACCCTGGACGCTGGAATACTGGAGAATAGTTATATAAGGCTTGCAGTTTTTAGTATGTATTTAATTAACACTGAGGGTAACACCCCGTGTCACGTCTTGTCTCCCTCAGACCAGATATTGCTGACGTTGCTACCATTAATTCTGATCTTCAGCCATGTCCATCATACCTGCTTTAGCTTCAATTCCAGTTTATCCAGATAGTGCAGTGCGGAATCAAAGTCGTAATCCCCAATGGCTCTGGTTAACGAATCCAGAGCTACCGTAAACTGACCACCGGCATGCTGCTGCAAATTCTCAACTATCTCCGTAGCGTCGGCATCGTCATCCTCCAGCAATGATCGTAGCTTTGTGAGCATGGGAAGCATCTCATCCAGATCCGGCGCAGTCGTATTCTGCCCCGTTACCTGCGCTTTCTGCTCAAGTTTAGCAAGCACTTCAAGAATGGGTGCCAATTCCCTGCGCACGGCTGCCAGCTCATCATCGGTGTTTTCCTGCCCGGTCTTGATCGCCGCCTCCAGTTCGCGCGCCGCTTTCTCCAGCTTGTCCGCGCCGACATTACCGCACACACCTTTAAGCGTATGCGCAAGGCGCTCGGCGGTCTGCCGATCACCATCAGCCAGAGCCTGTTTAATCTGCTCGAGAGCATCGGCCTGGCTATCACGAAACTTAATTAAAATATTTCGGTAAAGCTTGCTGTTATTACCCACACGTGCCAGACCAGTTTTAGTGTCGATGCCCGGTAGTTCCGGTAGCGTTACTTCAGGCCTTGCCGTTTGTGATTGCGGAACAAAATCCTGGCGTTGCTGTTCAGGTACCTTGACCCATTTACCCAGCACCACGAATAGCTCCTTGATATCGATCGGCTTGACTACGTGATCGTTCATACCAGCGGCCAGACAACGATCCCGGTCACCGGCCATCGCATTGGCTGTCATCGCTATGATTGGCAATTCTTTATATTGCGACAGCTTGCGAATCTCAACCGTTGCCGTAATACCGTCCATTACTGGCATCTGCATATCCATTAACACACCATCAAAGGTTTCTTTTGCCAGCATGTCCAGAGCCTCCTGACCGTGATTGGCAATGCTCACCCGGGTACCGGCACCTTCAAGAATTTCCTGCGCTACCTGCTGATTAATTTCATTGTCTTCGACCAGCAGCAGATGAGCGCCGATGACCTGTTCAGGTAGCTGCGGCATGCCATGGTCAGAAGCGGTTCCACCACTCTGCACTTCTTTACCAAACGTTTGCATAATGGTATCAAACAGAGTCGATTCATTGACCGGTTTAATCAGGTAACCATCAAGGCCCAGCCTCTCTGACTGGTGCAGCAGATCCTCACGGCCGTATGCAGAGACCATGATAATATGGGGAGGGTTATTGTCGAGCTTAGGGTCTTCCTTGATCCGCTTGCTGGCCTCCAGCCCGGTCATACCCGGCATATTCCAGTCCATCAGTACCAGACTATATGGTTGATCAGCAGCTGCCTGCTCCAGTGCGCTGATGGCCTCGGCTCCTGACGGAACCTCGTCACTCGAGAGACCGAACTGCTGCAGCTGACGGGTCAGGATTTCCCGGGCGGTGGGATTGTCATCCACCACCAGAACGCGCATACCTTTAAGGTCCGGAGCGGCCGTGAGCTCTGGACGGGCCGGCAAGTGTTCGGCCAGACCCATGCGTACCGTAAACCAGAAGGTAGAACCTTCGCCGGGAGTGGATTCCACACCAATCTCACCACCCATCATCTCGGTCAGTTTTTTGGAAATTGTCAGACCCAGACCGGTCCCGCCATACTTGCGGGTGGTGGAGCCATCCGCCTGTGAAAATGACTGGAATAATTTACCCTTTTGCTCTTCGGTCAGACCAATACCCGTATCCTGTACTTCAAAACGTAACATGACAGCGTCATCCAGCTCCGACGCCTGCGTAATCTTTAGTGTAATACTTCCATGCTCAGTGAACTTGACCGCATTATTGGCCAGATTGATCAACACCTGACCAAGACGTAACGGATCACCAACCAGTCCCATCGGAACCTCTGTTGCCATATCGACCAGAAACTCCAGATCCTTCTCAGAAGTTTTAACTGAAATCATACTGGCCAGGCTTTCCAGGGTTTCCGCCAGATCAAATTCAATCGCCTCCATATCCAGCTTACCCGCCTCGATTTTGGAGAAATCCAGAATGTCATTGATAATACCAAGCAGGGACTGTGCAGAACTGTGGATTTTCTTTAGATAATCTTTCTGGCGCAGTGTTAACTCGGTATTCAACGCCAGATGGGACAATCCGATAATCGCATTCATGGGTGTGCGTATTTCATGACTCATATTGGCAAGGAAGTCAGACTTGGATTGACTGGCCTCTCTGGCTACTTCCGTGGCCTGCTCCAGTTCCTGCTGCATACTCAACAGGTCAGTGATTTCCGTTGCTACACCACCCAACGCAAAAACCTTGCCTGACGGATCTGAAACGGGAAACTTAAATGATCGATAAGCACGGGTCGTACCATCATCCTGCGGCAAATGCTCTTCACTCTGTAGCGGACTACAGCTGTCTGCTACCTCGCGGTCTTTGGCGGAAAACTCTCTGGCTATGTCAGCAGGAAGAATATCAAAGTCTGTCGCGCCGATCGCACGTTCCGCAGCGATACCTGCCAGCTCGCTCCATACACGGTTGACCATCAGATATCGACCATCCAGGTCTTTTAGATAAATAGCCGTAGGTGAATGATCGAGTACAGCATGTATGAGTTGCTGGCTTTCGGCCAGCTTATGTGTGCGTTCTTCTACTCGCCTTTCCAGTCCGGCATTAAGGCGCCGAACCTCTCGCTCACTCTTTTTACGACGCCGGACATTCTGGGCCAGCACGATGACTACCGCCGTCAGCATCAAAATAAAGAATGAAGCGACCCAGACCAGCATAGGGTTAGTGCTGTATATAGATTGAGGCTGATTAAAGATCTGCGCGTCAGCCGGAAGATTGGCTGAGTTCAAGCCATGCCTGATTAGCGCATCATAATCGAATACATCAACATGAGGTGCTTCCTGCCAGCGTGGTATCCCTTTTGTACTGCCAGACTGTATTATCTGTATGGCCAGTTTGGCAGCCATTTCACCCTGAACGAATCCACTTGCAATGCGCCCTCCTACTATGCCAAGGCCGGGCCTGAAACCCCATGTAACATAGACCGGCGCCGGACTATTATCCGCCACCAGCATGTTGCTTTTTTTCAGCGAGATTACCTGGCCTTCACTAATGCGTACATATATAAGGTATATGACTATGGCGTTTTTCGATAGGCCCTGTAGACGTGCGGTCAGTTCTGCAGGTGGCAAACCTTCCAGGTAATGGAAGTTAAGTCGCCCTTTGTATAGAGTCTCTGCGGCACGCGCCTTGTCCAGCATTGCGGCACTGCTATTGGATTTGTCTGCAACAAAGTAAACATCGCGGGCATCTTCCTGCAAACCCAACGCGACATCCAGCGTGTCTTTTACCCTGAGATTTTCTGTGTAACCAAAAACATTCGTATAACCTTCGGTGCGTGCTGGTTCCAGCTTGTTAATGCCGCTGAAAACCAGCGTAACGCCAGGGAAAATTTCATCACGATATTTGAGCATGAAATCCAGTGCGTTGTCATCGGTCGATATGAGAATATCAAAACGTTCGTTCTGATATTTTATCTTTAGCAGAGCCGCGTAGGCCTGCAGATAATCTTTAGTAAAATGACGTTTGGTATCCAGGTGTTCAATGACCAGATCGACATCACCTTCAGGGTCGATTACTGACTGCACGCCACGCATCACATTATCAGACCAGAAAAAGCCCGGATGGTAGCTATTGAGCACAAACACACGCTTTTTTGCGACTGGGACAATATTGGCTACACCGTTCATGACGCTGGTACGGTCATGTTCAGGCTGCCGATCAGGTACGGATGAAGTCTGCCAGAATACCAGCGCCGCGGTTAGTACAGCAATAATATAAACTACCGCTAGCCATCCTCTGGTTTTCCGTTTGCTATCGTTAAACCATGCCAGTGCAATGAAGCCCGTTCCCAGTACGATGAATCCAAATGCCGTATGAATGGCCATGCGGGTCAAGTGACCCCATCCATAAGCCGTCTCTGCACCGGCAAGATAACCGGCAAAAGCGACGAGACCCAAACTGATGATAATAGCGCCCATAATTCCGGTCGAGGCCGATGTACTGGTTAGCCGGCCCCGCAACAAGCTAAGCAGCACGGTCAGACCCGTCAAACTAAAACACAGGGCCGTATTAGGTGCCATTCGACCGGGATGTGAAGTGGCGACCTGGATATAGTGCTCCATGAATAACTGGTCGATATGCAGATCCGGGCCAAAGATGTACTCCACCAGCGTGAGCATACCCACAAGAAATACGGCAAAGCCGGTTACGAAGGCAAATCGTGCCCAGGACCAGATCAGGCCCAACAAGGCCATGCCGCCCAGGGCAAAGCCGAGCGCCGTGTTGTATTGCATGGGTACGAAAGCCGGGTTAACCTGAATGAGCGCTGGTTCATGCAGATACCAGCCCAGCAGGACAATGCCACCTAGCAAGAGTGATATCAAGCCGGAAAGGTTTGCGGTACGTAAGGCCCATGGCATTTCAGTTATCTGTTTAAGCATCGTTATAACCTGACTGGATAGTGAATTGCAGAATAACAGATCATGAATGATCAGACCAAGTAACCAGCGATCAAAACAGACTCAATAAAGACACAGGCTATTTATTAAAACACACTGACGCGCTCAAACACCCAGAATGAAGAAATGCCACCAATTGAATAGACCATTGCGGTTTCAGCCCGATCCAGCAGCTGTTGATATTTCAGTTTATGCAGCATCCAGCCTATCAACACCACGCTGACAACAAACATAAGCTGCCCCAGCTCAACACCGACGTTGAAGAACACCAACGCCAGCGGAATGGCTTGTTGCGGCAAACCGACTTCGGCAAGCGCACCCGCAAAACCAAAACCATGCAGTAAACCGAATATGAAAGCCACCATCCATGGCCAGCGTGACGCCGCCCCGGGTCGACCGTTCTTTCCGTGCACAATTTCCATTGCCAAAAACAAGATGCTAAGCGCTATAACCGCTTCGACTGGTTGCTGTGGCACATACACGAAACCCAATGTCGCTGCGGCCAGCGTAATACTATGTGCGAGTGTAAAGGCCGTGATAGTCCACAGCAGTCGTCGCATATTGTTTACGATGAGTAACAGCGCAAATACAAATAATAGATGGTCAGCACCCTGCAGAATGTGGGTAATACCTAACCATGTATAAGTCGCCATAATTTGCTGACTAGATGCCTCGGCAGGCACCTGAAATGTACTATTTGAGGGCGTAAGTAATACCGACTGTGAAGTGCCGTTAATGAACTCCAGTCTCACCAGAACATCAGTGTTGGTCATCTCCAGACCTGAAACAGAAATAGACTGTTCCAGCAACCCCTGGTCACAAGCCACAATCCAGCGTTGAATATAGGCATTATTAATCAGCTGTGCATTAGGCTGTGTTTTGTTACGGCAGCCAGTGGGAAGCTCGGCGTATAGAGCCAGTTTTTTGTTACCTTTGGCTGGCACTTTCCATAGTACCGAGAAGATATTCTGGTTGTTTTCTTTAAGTTCCAGATAACCTGGGCGAATCTCGTCAGCGAACGATATGGGTATTGATAATATTTGCAGCAACCAGAGCAGGCTGAAACCAAAAAAAACTTGCCTCGTCATTACCTGACGCTCGCAGTTGTATTGTTTTGGCCTGGACTCTTACGATTGTCATTTTCTATAATTATTTCGTAGCGCTGACGCAGACCCTGATAAAAAGCTTTATCAAGAGCGCGGCGCTGCTGGTCCATCCATTCATTACGCACTTTGTCTCGCACTGCCATCAGTTCCGGTTGTTGAGCCGCTGCTTTGCTGTCTATCCGCACCAGATGCAGTCCGTAAGCTGACCAGACGGGCCCCTGCCAGCCTTCTGTCGGCAAGCTGAATAACTTGCTTGCGAAATCCTGTCCGAACAGCTGCGACACACCAGACTCAGTTAATTGTTTAAGTTGCTGGCCCATCATAAACGGGTCGCCAGCCGACTTAATATCGACTTTCGATGTGGGCTGTCTTAGCTCGCTTAACAGACGATGTGCATCATTCTCGGTCTGTTTGCCACGTCGGTCGGCACTCAGATAAATCTGTATGAAACTGATACGTGCAGGTATTTCGAATTTTTCGTGATGGCTGGCAAGGTAATCGGCCAGTTCTGTCTCGGAAGGCTCGACCTGCGCGGCAATATCGGCTGATATAAACTCAACTTTTTGCGCCAGGCGTCGCCTTACGATCGCGTCATTCTGGTCCAGCCCCATCGCCAGCGCTTCACGATAAAAAACCTGCTCGCGAACCTGCTGTTCGATCAGGCCACTGAGTTCGGCCTGGGTGGGTGGCCGCTGTCGTTGTTTTTCCCACAACAGACTCAAGCGATCAATATCGGCCTGAGTGAAAACAATACGTTTGCTTTGGTCAGAGATACCTTCATTCTGCAAACCGTATATAACAAAGAGCAGAGCCCCTATTAACAAAAAATGTAACAGGGGCTCGCGTAACCACTTCTTTAACAATTAAATACTCCGGAATTATGATTCGGGCGTATACCAAATGGGTGAGGTATAGGCGCGATCCTGTGTCGAGGTTGGTGCACCTTTGGGGATCTCGACACCAAAACGGAATGCGTCATATGTGGTCCAGCGTGGCGTTGGGATTTCCAGCACCCGACCATAGTAAAATGCCTTCTGGTTAACATCGAAATCCGGATCCGTCCACACTGTGGCCAGATCAGCCGCGCCGATGGTGTTGGACCAGGTGGCACTTTTTACATCCACCGTATTACCCACTGGCGGGAGTTTGCCGTTTGAACCCGGTTTGCGGCCACCTGACCAGACTACATCGTAAACCTTTTCCTGAGTCTTGCCGTTTTTATCCAGCCAGCCTTTAACAATCTGGATACGATCCAGATTGGCACCAATTGGGTCACGCATGGCGAAAATCATAAAGCTCGGTGCCTTTGCGTCGGCAGGTTTAGCCCGTAAATCACCGCCCATGGGTACACCTTTTTCGTAACCGACAATGGCTGCGGTATTCGAATTTACATCCTGCTCGGTATAATTCCAGCCGCCAAACAGTCGCACACTCATGCGCGGACCGGTGGTGCCATACACCTCTTTGCGTTTCATCGCGTCCCAGATAGCCTCGCGCGTATTTTCAATCGCCCAGACGGCGCCCAATCCTGACGCTACCATTTGCCAACCCTCGATTGTGCCACTATCGGTTTTCATAAATGGATGCGACATGCGGCCAGGTTTGGGTTCATAGCCGGTATGCTTGCCAAAAAAATTATCTTCGTCCGCGGTTACCAACGATGTATGACTATCAGTAGCGCCAACAATGCCAAACTTGTAGGGGTTGGTGCCCAGTCTGGATTCGATCGCCAGCCCCCGTTTGAGCGCCTCACGCGCATATTCACCCGCCAGCATCTCATTGGTCTTGGCCACACTCACGTCCAGATTGCCGATATCCCAGTTCTCATAATCGGCAAATTCGTCATCGGGAGACAGGAATGGGTGTGCCTCGCCATCACCCTTGATCTGCGTAGCTTCGTAGATGGGCTCCCATTTACTGCGCTGGGTGACATAGGTTTCATCAAGCTTTGTACCATTCCACTGCGCATCCAGAGGAAACATGATGCCATTTGACAGGTTACCGTTATGGGCAATGGCCAGTATTTTACCACCGGTCTTGTTTTCGTAATCCGCCAGGTACTTCCAAAGATCACGCGGGTCGGGACTGCCCTGCGGTGCCGTCATGGTGAATGGCACCACTTGCTTGGCCTCTTCAGGGCCATCACGCATAATAACGACCCTATGCATGTTGTTACCTTTGATCAACGAGGTCCATTCGAAACCAATGAGCGCCGTAAACCGACCCGGTTCGTTATAAGTTTCCGCATCAGCAATCACACCTTCCCACAGATTTTTGAAGGCGGTCGCTCCAGGTGAATACATGGCCAGCATTTCTGGTTCCATTTTGCCCTGCGAAAAAGTCTCAATCAGGTTATACGCTGCTTTAACCGACTCCTCACCGCCCGCCTTCATTCCCTTGTTCCAGCGCGCCGCCTGCTCATACTTCATTAACTCTGGTTTGCCCGAGGCAATATCCCCAACCAGACCTATGCCATCAGAATGATCGGCAACAACCAGCCAGTCCAGTGGGCGCGATAGGCGCACGGCTTGCCCGGTAGAGGAAATAACTTCTTCACCGCGGGCAAAACGATAGGCATCTTTAGGTGGCAGACGATTACCGAAAAGACCAGCATCCATAGATAGAGAAGTATGAAGATGTGAATCACCCCACAGTGGGCGCAGCGGGATACCCGGTTTCGCATAGGGTGAGTAGACTTTTCCGCTATAGGCAGCACTCAGCTTGACCGGTTTTTCCTGTATTTCAGGGGCCTTTTCCTGTGTAGCGCTGGCCTTTGCCGGCGCCGTGCTGGCTGACTCCTGTACTGCTGAACCCTTGTCAGCTGCTTCAGTTGGCGCTTTATCGCATGCCTGCAGTAATATCATTACAAATAACAATGTTAATATTTTTATATTATTCATTTTCTGTCCCTGTTTTTATTGCACCGTCTTGTATACATGCTACATCCAGTAAAGATAAGTACCTGATCTCTATTCCAGACACGAATAGCCAAAGCTCGGCAAAGCATACAGCAACCAGCAACCAGTAACTACAGTGCAAATAAAGTATGTTGCCGCGTATAACCATAGATAAAATATGGCGTCATCAGGCTACTATAATAGTTATATGAGTGGTTCTTACGACAAGACGCCTGTTATCCTGGCTGCTGATCTGATGCAGGTAATCACCGCGCTGATACATGATATACACCCCAATATCGAACCACGCACACTGACACTCGACAGTATTCTTGATAAGCAACTGGGTCTGGATAGCCTGGCGCGTATGGAATTACTGACGCGTCTTGAAAAACAATTTAAAATCAATTTGCCTGCACAACTGATTATGGAGGCCAACACTCCCCATGCGTTACTGCAGATGCTCATTGGCCACGGCATGCAGCAAACTCCCCATGAAACCTCGCCTGTCATACAACTGGACAGCAGCCAAGAAACAGCTGACCACCCGGAACAAGTCAACAATCTGGTGGATTTACTCGACTGGCATGTTCAGTCACATCCCGATCGTGAACACATCCGCATGCTGGATGAAAATGGCTCGTCAGAAACGCTGAGCTATCAGCAGTTGCAACAACAGGCAACTACCGTGGCAGCGGGTTTGCAGCAACACGGGGTAGAACCAGGTGACCGGGTGGCGATTATGCTGCCAACCGGGCGCGAGTACTTTATTAGCTTTTACGCCATTCTGATAGCCGGGGCAGTACCGGTACCCCTGTATCCCCCACTGCGCATGAACCAGATAGAAGACCACCTGAAACGGCACTGCACTATTTTATCAAATTGCAGGGCGGTTACACTGATCACATTTTCGCAAGCACTATTATTCGCGCGTTTACTCAAATCACATGTCAACTCGATACACAGCGTAGCCTGTGTGGATGAACTGTTATCAATATCCCGGACTCTGGCGCGCCCCTTTATTGTGGCATCGGATATTGCCTTCCTGCAATACACGTCCGGTAGTACGGGTAACCCGAAAGGCGTGGTATTAACACATGGCAACCTGTTAACCAATATCCGCTACATGGGACAGTATCTCAAGGTAAGTTCAGACGATGTTTTTGTCAGCTGGTTACCGTTGTATCACGACATGGGCCTGATTGGCGCCTGGTTAGGCAGCCTGTATTTTGCGATGCCATTAGTGATTATGTCGCCATTAGCTTTTCTGAGCCGTCCGCTGCGCTGGTTTGAGGCTATCCACCAATATCGTGGCACCCTTTCTGCCGCACCCAACTTTGCCTATGAACTTTGTCTCAAGCGTATCGACAAGGATGATGTCGGCGATATTGATCTGAGCTGCTGGCGCCTGGCCTTTAACGGGGCAGAACCCGTCAGCCCAACGACCCTGTTAGCCTTTGCAGAACGATATGCTGAATCAGGTTTGCGTTTACAAAGCCTGACACCGGTCTATGGTCTGGCAGAATCCAGTGTTGGCCTGGCCTTTCCGCCCCTGGATCGTGGTCCACTGATAGACCGTATCCAGCGCACAGTATTCAGTGAAACCGGCCATGCCTTACCGGCGGATAAAAATGACAGCAGTGTGCTTCAATTCGTCGCCTGCGGCCAGGCACTACCTGATCACCAGATCCGCATTGTAGATGAGGACAGCGAGGAGTTGGCCAGTCGCCATCAAGGCCGTGTTCAGTTCAAGGGGCCCTCCTCTACCCAGGGTTACTTTGACAACCCACAGGCGACCCGGCAACTATTCGATCATGAATGGCTGGACTCCGGCGATCTGGGATATGTCGCGGAAGGGGAGGTCTATATCACCGGACGTTCCAAAGATATTATTATTCGTGCCGGGCGTAATATCTATCCACATGAACTCGAAGAACGTATTGGCGCTGTGACCGGAATACGTAAAGGTTGTGTAGCTGTTTTTGGTGCCACTGACTCGCACAGTGGGACTGAAAAGCTCGTGATACTGGCAGAATCCTGTGACCATGACTCAGTACGCGCGAAACCACTACAAGTTGAAATCAACACCATCACCACGGAGCTGATCGGCTCGCCACCGGATGATGTGGTGATAGCACCACCCCATACGGTATTGAAGACCTCCAGTGGCAAGATTCGGCGCAGCGCCTGCCGTACACTCTATGAAAACGGAGAACTGGGTCAGACACAGCATGCCGTATGGCGTCAGTTTATGAATATTACCTTAAGCGCACTGCGCCCTTCTGTTCGACGCCTGGGTCATCAGGTTTCAAGCATAGGCTACGCCAGTTATGCATGGGCCATATTCTTGCTACTGGCCGTACCCACATGGTACGCCAGTGTGCTGTTGCCAAAACGGCAGTGGCGCTGGTCTTTCATACACGTTGCAGCCAGGCTTGTCATAAAATTGACCGGTAATCGGCTTGCCATTCACGACGGGGCAAGCCTGCCGGACTCGGGATGCATCATAGTCGCTAACCACGCCAGCTATATGGATGGTGTTGTACTGGCTGCAACACTGCCGGGCAGTTTCGGGTTTGTTGCCAAGGCAGAACTGAAAAAACAATTTATTGCCGGCATCTTCCTGCGACGTCTGGGCTCGCACTTTGTCGAGCGTTTTGACCCGCGTAAAGGCCTGGGTGATTTAAAGGCACTGCAAACAGACATAAGCCGCTCCCAGACCCTGGTGTTTTTCCCCGAAGGAACATTTACCATTATCCCGGGATTAAGATCATTCCACATGGGCGCTTTTATCACCGCAGTCGAACGTAATGTCCCGATAGTGCCGGTAGCGATTAGTGGGACACGATCAATTTTGCGTGGTAGAGAAAAGTTTCCTCATCGTGGCCGCATTGATGTCAATGTTGGTCAACCCATATATCCGCAGGCAGAGGACAGCTCCGATTGGCACCGGGCCATCGGACTGCGCGATAGTGCCCGCCAGTATATTCTGCAGCACAGTGGTGAGCCGGATACCGACAGCTATCTGTAGTGTTGCTAATAGTCTTATTGATAGATAACAAATCCTGCCGGCGGAACGCTGAGCTTAACAGCCTTGCCGTTCCGCGCCTCAATCTGTATTGCCTGGCCAATCTCAGCGTCATCCGTTGAAAAAATACAATTGAGCGTGTCATTAGCAGCATGAAGGCCATTGTCAATTGTTACCCAGGCCACAGACTGTCTGAACAGGTCGGTATTGATGGCGAGCAGAACTTCGCGTTCGCTGAATATCCGTGACCAGGCGACAACGGATCGAATCTCATCACCGATCATGCGAGGAAAACCAAAGTTCAGCCCGTCTCCGGAGATCTGTCTGAGAAACTGCCTGCCACGACGAATAACAATATTGTCCTTGCGAATCCGGAGAATTTTCGCCAGCTCCCGGTAAACAACCCCGTCTTCTTTGAAGAAGTGCCGACCCTTACTGCGAAAGGCTCCGAACGCGCCGCCAAACATGGCTTCCCTTATATAGCGATCATTATCACCATTGCCGTCAAACTGCTGCTCACTGCCATAGTAAATGCAGGGGATTCCCATGGTGGTCGTCAGCAGGGCAAGTACTGGCAGAGCAGCCTGCTGACTCCCATCCTGTTGAGGGCTTTCGGGGTTGGCGAAACGGGATTTGTTGCTGCCCTTACGCACCTGATCGTGATCGTCGAATGTGGTGACGACGCGATCACGAAACCAGACGTGTGATTCCTTTTTTACCCATAATGAATTTTTGAACAGATTGAAATAATTCTCAGGATTGCGGAACCCTTTCACCAGATACTCGACCTTATCCGGGATATCGTTAATGCCCAGCGCCGCGTTCATTCCCACGGTTTCGAGTGTATGGAAGGCTCGTTCTCTACCGCCGGTAATTTCGGCGATTAAATAAAAATTCTCTTTGCCGATGGTTTCTGCGAACTCATGAATCGCCGAGGTGAACAAACGGCTGGCACCGTCATCCATGTGCTTGACCGTGTCGACACGAAACCCGTCGATATCTGCAAATGCGATCCAGAATTTAAAGACCTCACATAAATGCATCAGTGCAGCGGATGGTCGATATGCATCGACCGACCCTTCTCCCAAACGGATATCCTTAAGACTGACGAAATCACCCTCGCGAAATTCCGGGTCGAAATCAAAATTCCGAATGCGGCCTTTGCGGGTAAATGTATCGGGTTCCTGAAACTCGGCAGGCCAGACCCCTGCATTCGGAAAAAGACTTTCGTCTATCGGTCCATACGGGAGTTCTGGTTGCCCGGCCTCATTGCGAAATCCTTGCACACCGTATACCGTTCCATCCGACTGCCAGCAGGCCTCCTTGCCTACGACCTGGTCATTATTCATCACATCGCAACGTCGCTCTTCCGGTCGATATGAAAATACATCGCCGGCGTGGTTAAGAATAATATCCAGAACGACGCGGATGCCGTGACTGTGTGCAGTGTTGACCAGCGAAACCAGATCATCTCGTGAGCCGAATCGCGGGTCAACATTGAGATAATATTGAATACCATAGCCATGGTACGTCTGTTCAGAAGGCACCTGCTGAAAGATCGGGCTAATCCAGATTGCGGTGATACCCAGTCTCGAGAGATAACCAATCTTCGATTCCAGACCCTTTAAGGTTCCACCAACAAATCGAGCGCCGGCGTCCCGCCAGTTTTTCGCATCGGCTTCATTCTGTACTGCGTTACCGTTATCACTGTCCTGGAATGGTGGTGTGGCTCCGGTAGTCACGAACTGACCGTCGATATCCCTGTACAGATTTTCATTGCCGTCGGAGAAGCGATCAAGCAGCATAAAGTAGAGCACCTCGTCCGCCCAGCTCGCGGGTGACGGGAAAAAATTGCGCCGGGTCAGGGAGGTGAAGTCTATTTCACTGAGTCGAATTTCCATATTTAACCTCACTGACACTCGTTATGGTTGATCTGGAACATCCAGCAGAATTTTAATGGTACTGACTGCTGTCTTTTAGGTAAGTATAGATTATCACCACTATAGCGCTGATATTCACAACCCATTGATAGCCGTGTTCCAATTCCACAGATTAGTCATTGTTATTTGCGTTTGTTAACACAATCATCTCTTCCCGTTCCAGACCCCATCCGGAAATGTACTTCCCCTGCCAGAATGTTGATACGCAATTTTACAAATGGCTATGAGTAGTCATACAAATTTTCTAAAATTTATCACTGCTGTCCCGTTAAGAAATCGGTAATTCACGGTAAGCCTCTGAATTAACGCACCATCAGCATGGCCGAAGACATTATAGACATGATATCACGCAGCCCTATTATCGTAGCCATTCCTTCTCCCTTAGGGAGAGGGAGTTAACGAAGCAGCTGTGAGAATTTATAAAAAAAGGGTGACCGTTTGGCCACCCTTATGCTTTAAAAATTGATAATTATTATTTAATCATCATCCCTGTCTGTTCTTGTTATCGCCCAGGTTCCATCACCATCGTCTGCAGCTGAATGCTGAACGTTCACATACAGTGTATTCGGGTCAGTCGGACTGAAGTAGATGCCGGTCCCTTCGGCACCTGGATCAGTCAACGATGCAAACAGAGATACTTTTTTTGCCGCACCAAACTCATTGGTTTCCTTGCTGGCCACCCATATGTCTGAAGGTTTATTATCCTCAATCACTATCAAACGACCGTCAGGTGTTTCAGCCAGATTGTCAACACTGTCAAAACCCGTCTGAAAACCTGCCTGGCCGGGTTTTCCAATCTCAACCGGAACATTCACACCCGCCTTGATAAAATTGGAAACAGTCATCGTATCAAGATCAATTGCTAAAACACGGCCTTCATACATCTCCTTGCCGGTTTCATCACGTGGACCTTCAGTGATCGCCACATAGAGCGTATTGTTGATGATTTCCATATCTTCAGGACGCTGGTAGCTTTGTGCACCAAATGCGCTGCCCGATGAACGCGCAACACTCGCATCGATTGGCCCAACCCATTTGCCCTTGCCAGTGCCATCTGGACCCGTCACCTTAAGGGCGTAAAGCGAACCCGAAGACAGATCGCCCGCTACATCAGGTATAAATTTATATATACCACCACCACAAGGCGTCACGCCACTACAGCCAGAAGACCGACCACGGTGTTCATCAACCACATAAACGTTGCCATTCATGTCAACATCTATACCCTCATGTGCCAAGCGACCGACTGCCGGGCGATCGATAACTTCCAGAGCCTTCATGGGGTCTTCAGGATCAAGCATTATTTCAAATAAACGGCCACCGGTAACTTCTTCGGAAAACAGCAGCGTGCCCCAAGGGGTCCAGCGGATACCATCAAGTGCATCCCAGGTTACATCCTGTGCCAGCACCCTGGTTTCACCTGTTTTCAGATCCACGACAGAGACGGCCCCACCTTCCGGTACACCCCGGACTTCATGTGTCCGGTACAGGTAACGCCCCGCTTCCACCCCTGTTTCATTGGTGATGCTCATGTCTGGCCAGTCGTCGCGACCATTATCGTAAATATTCAGAACAGTTTCGTCAGTCACAATTGATTGCGTGAAGCCCTCGGGTAACTTCCACGGCGCAGTCGTATCCCAACCCACCGTACTGGCTGATGAATCAATTGTTTTAAAACCGAATTTCACTGCATGGCTTGATTGATCTTCATCAGCCGTTACATTACCGATTGACAGGCCACCAATAGCAGCAGTAACCACCAGAGATAAAATTTTCTTTTTCATATCCAGACATCCTTTAGGTTTTGAAGTCAACGAAATATCTCAACAAACTGTGACATCAGGATGTCAGTGCTATGACAAACGCATTAAATTACATACCAGCAATACTGAGTTGAACATCTTTGCAAGGAGAATAGTAAATGGGTAACGAAGCCACTGTAATCTCATCATTAATAATGGAGTAGCAACAGGGAATGGGTGTCTTGCAACGCAGATAGCGCTGATAAGCTAAGTAGCTGTTTTGAATAATGTAAAAGGGTAGTCGTATAGTGTTTTGCGTGAGGGTGAGTGCACAGCAAAGGATCTAAACTGGCGGCTCCGGATTTTACGGGACTTGATGTTGCCAAAGGCAAAAAATGGTGGCCGGACCTGGAATCGAACCAGGGACACGAGGATTTTCAATCCTCTGCTCTAATATTCGTGTAATTTTAATTATTAATAAATCATGCACTTACGGCGCTTGCAACCTCTGATAATGTGTAAATACCTCAATAACCCTTCATTTTTGATACAAATCTCACACACTACGACCAGTTGACACTTAAAGTCGACCGCACTGCAGTCTGTAACTTGCCACAGTAAATGTTTAATAGAGTAATTATCAATGCAAAAAATACTATTACTATCACTGCTAGCTCTTATACTCTCAAGCTGCTCGTCAGTAAAAACCAACAAAGCAAGTGTCTCGCTTGCTTCTATCAACGAATCGGAAAGTTTTCAGGTACTTGTGCGCACTGGTAGTCCGTTAATGGACAAGCTTGTTTATGAGATCGTTTTTCTAAATTTTTCAGACGTACTTCCATTAAAGGAAAAAGAACCGTTTTCAGGCGTAATGGAGATTACTTTTGTGAGCACTGATCAAAGCACATTTGTTGGCAGCTCCAACACTGTTGGTAATGCTACTGCCTACGGTTCTGGATGGTATTCCGGGAATGGGTATGCAGGAGGTTCTGCTACAATCAGCGGAAGCAGTACAACCTTAAGTTCTGGAGGGTCGATTACTTGGCAGAACAGTACAATGCTTATCGTATTAAAGAAAGCTAACGGTGAACGTTTATGGGTCGCTGATTACAATTATAAAGGCGGCTGGGAGATGTCTGGATGGTCGGTAAATACACCAGATGAAGCAGCCCGACTTGTGGTGGCGAGGCTAAGGGAGAAGTTTCAGGAGGACTTTAACAAATAGACTCTACAATCGTATAATACTGGCGGTTTATCTCGCGCTGGTTAATTCAAACATATTAAGGTAGAAGTACAGTACCGGTGACAGGGCACAAATGCTCTGAATAATTTCAGGAAAATGCATGCTCTGAGACCACACCATTATAAGGACTGAGAATAATGTCAGCCAGTGTAGATACCTACAAAGCCCTCACCTTCTCCCTGTTCATATCAATCGCGCCAGCTTACGTTGAATCTGGAAAAATAGCTGAATTCACTGACAAAGATTATGGCTATGCTTTCCAGTACCCCTCCGAATGGAAACCTTCAAAGCTTCCAAAAACAGGTGAAGGCGATGGGGTTCGCTTCATACTACGAACCCCTAAAGGAGTAACGCTTATTGTGACTGCAGGTTCGATGGGGTCTTCAGTAACCAAGGAAGCATTTGAGAGAAATTCTAAGAAAAATGACTTACTCAACAAGATGTTCGATTTCACAATAGAAACTGTCTACTTGAAAACATCTAAGGATGTCGGCGCTGCTAATATGGTCATCCTCCAGAAGGAGGTTCTTCCGTCTGTTGGCGGGATAAAGCTTTACATCTCAACATTGAATCACTTTCCCAAAGGTCATAAAGTGGCCGTATCTGGAATAACCGTTATCCCATTTAGCAAGAAAACCATTGTTTCCTTTATAATGATCGCGCCTGTTAACCCTGCTCTTAAAGAAGAAGCAGCGGTCTTGGATAAAATATTCAGCTCGTTCCACTTAATCGGCGAACTACCGACAGTGAGCTTGTGAGAAGTTGCCAGCACCATGCAACCCAACAGAAATGGCAGCGACAGGCCTCACATTTTACAGATATAATTACACCTTGGCGCGCTATATTCGACGATCAGCTGACCCCTAAAATCATTTATAATGAAATGCAATACTGATCACATAATGCCATCCTAAACCATGTCACGTATGACACCCTTTTTCAAAGCAACTATAACTGCATATTTTAGATACAATATAACCCGGGGTAAATAATGAAAGAAATAATTCTAAAAACTATTACTATATTCCTTTTTCTGTATAGCAGTAATTCCGCATCCGTGACTAACGCCCTGGAAAATGGCAATATTTATTTATCGAATTGTACGAATTACCTTGGCTTTTTGAATCAAGAAATAAAAGCTGTAGAGGTAGACTTAACTGCCGAGGCACATTGCATGGGTTATGCAAATGGTTTTATAGACGGCCTTATGTCAACAGAAATGTTCCTAAAGGATACTTCAACGAAGTTACATATATGCATTCCTAATCAGGCTGATCAATATCAGGTGTACAGAGTTGCAATGAAATATATGAAAGAAAATCCAAGTAAACTTCATCAATATATAGGCGTAATATTTGATAACGCTCTTTCACAAGCTTTTCCATGCTCAGAAAAGAAAAGCAAATAAGAACAATGAAGCTGATTAAGGCACTAAGCGGCTGTAGACCAGCCGCTTTCAGTCTCTTCAAGTTTCATTCCGTTAGCGTAAATATCTCTATTGAATTGGCCTAGTCTCTCAATAAGACCGCGGAAAGAAGAATCGTCATTCACGTACTCTTGATAAATCATACGAAGTACGCGCTCCGCTGGCTTTGTGATTTTCCTTCTGTGCTTCTCCCAACCTCTAATTGAATTTTCACTGACACCCAGTATCGATGCCAATTGTGATTGAGGCATATCTAATTCTTTGCGCAAGAAACGAATTTCAGCACCAGTGAGTTGTGGTTTATTTTGAACCAAATTTAAACCAATAGCTTTATGCAGACCTTCTACATTGTGTATAGCGACACCTTGGCCATAAGAAGTTACCTTAACTTCATAGCCATTGCGAAGCCATATATTGCGTAGGCCGCAACTAGTGTAATGGTACATATCTTCTTTCTTCATTATTTCATGCTCCAAAAACCGTAATTATCACCACGTAATCCCCAGAATCATCCTTTTCTATAGCAACAACTACAGTAATTATTTCCCCTGCTGACATCACTTCCATTCTCATTTCCCAGTTACCTTTAGTGCTACGGGCTGGTCCTTCTATAATTTGGCCATGAGTTAGACATCTAAGAACTTGAGTCCTAGTGATTTTTCTTTGACACATACGCCTTTCAGCATGCTTGGTAAAAACCACTCTGGAACTGTCCTCTGCTAAATTTTTTAAGCGTATTCGGGCTCTAGCAGGGGAATCAAAATCAACTACTTTAGATTCTTTAGCCAAGATCTGTATCTCAGGTTATCGTCAGGTACCGTCAATTATTGACGGTTTTGATCATATTTTCAAGTAATATCGCATTGATTTGTGGCGTCACAGCAATGCAGATTTGTTGCGCCAGCGGGGGCATTCACCGGGGCATCGTTGGCAAATAAATAATAAGGAATAATCAGTAATCTTTGTTTACAGGAAAATTACATGTTATTCATGAGGTTAAAATGGTGACCGGGAACAGACTGAAGCTCACGGATGCGATTCAGGACGGCGTTTCGGTGGCTGCACGATACCAGAAAGTTACAGGTGACGATGTTGATAAAAGAAGAAAATGGTGGCCGGACCTGGAATCGAACCAGGGACACGAGGATTTTCAATCCTCTGCTCTACCGACTGAGCTATCCGGCCATATTTAGGGATATTGCGCCATTTAATGCGCCCATTCAGTGCTGAAGTACCACTACGCCCCTGAAAGGAGGCGTCATTAAACAGGCTGACGGCTCTCAAGTCAAGTAACGGCGCATGATTTTGTTCACACATAATCGACTCGATACACGGATAAGCTATTGTAATGACTAACCTTTCATTAAATAACCTTGCCATTTGCTGCTTGATGGCAAGGCAAAATTGTCCTAGTGTAGGCAATCATTCAATTCCGGGATTATAACCATGCCAGCCACCAACAAGGCCCCTGCAAACTACCAACTGGTTGAAACCCGCTTACAGGAGAAACTCGACAACGGTACTACGCGCTGTCATCTGTGCCTGTGGCGCTGCAAGCTGGTTCATGGCCAGCGCGGTTTTTGCCAGGCGCATGTGAACCGTCATGGCACTTTATATAACCTGTCATACGGCATTCTGTCAGCCATAGATATTGGTGCAATTGAAGACAAACCGGTCAAGCATTACCGCCCCGGGACCCGTGTCATGTCTGTCGGCAGCTATGGTTGTAATTTTCGCTGCGGCGGCTGCCATAACCTTGAGATTTCCTGGGGTGTGTCGGCCCTGGATGAACTCGCACAGGGTGCCTCGACTGCGCCTTACGTGACGCCCGAAGAACTGGTACAGGCAGCTTGTCGCCACAAGGTGGACGGTATTGCTTTCACTTATTCAGAACCGGCTGTCTGGCTGGAATATGTACTGGATGTGTCGGTGCTCGCTCGTGAGGCAGGCCTGTACACGGTTTATGTTTCCAACAGTTATGTAACCGATGAGGCGCTGGAGCTGATGGCACCGCATGTGGATGTGCTCTGTTCGGATATTAAAAGCCTGAGCGATAATTTTTATAAGGATATCTGTAAACCTGCTCATGTGCAGCAGGTGCTGGATTCGATTGAGAAGGCTCAGAAACTGGGCATGCATGTTGAAACGCGTACTAATATCATTCCAGGTAAAAATGATGACCCGGCTGAGCTCCAGCGTATTGCACAATGGATACGTGAGCATCTGGGCGCTGACAGTCCCTGGCATATCACGCGCTTTTTCCCGGCGTACAAATTATCGCACATTCCTCCGACCCCTTCAAAGATCATGTGGACTGCTGAAAAACAGGCGCGCGATGCAGGCCTGGAACATGTTTATGTTTATGATGACAAGGGTTGCGATTGTGCCGAAACCAACCTGCCAATTGATGTTTATCTGGATGCCGATCCGGATAGCCTGCACGAGGTTAAAAAATGCGCGGCCAGTTGTTGTGGTGATGAGGGTATTTTGCTGAAGAAGTATGAGCAGGAATAGCGTGTTATATCAGGTGTAGGATGTGGCACAGGAATGATGATGCGGTTCGTACCTCACCGCATCCTACGGGGTTGTCAGAGATGCACGAGATGCTTCAGGACTAAGAAGGCGGTACGTAACCCTCTATCGCGTCACCACCCTCACCAAAGAAGAATGCTTCCATTTGCTGTTCCAGGTACTTTCTGTGTTCGGGATTGATCGGGGTCAGCCGTTTTTCATTCATCAGCATGGTCTGGTGTTGCAACCACATTTGCCAGGCCTCTTTTGACACGTTTTCAAAAATCCTTTTTCCCAGGTCTCCCGGGTAAGTCTGCATAGCGAGGCCTTCGGCCTGTTTTTTCAGTTTAACGCATTGTACCTGTCTGCTCATATTGGTCTGCTCATGTTGCATTCTGTAATAACCGCATAACCGGCGCGGCTAAACCTCGCTGATCATCTGATGCGCTGTTATACCAGACCCGCTCCCCGGTTTCCATTACCCGGTCTGATATTTTGCTTACTGCAATACGTAACGGCTGTATCTGCAAGTGGAAGTGACTAAAACTATGACGTGCCTCAGGCAGTGTCTCGACCTGCCCGATTTCCAGACCATAGTTCTCACGGCAGTGTTGCTCTATTTCTACATCATGGTTACATTCGGGCAGGCTCCACAGACCACCCCATATGCCTGCCGGTGGCCGCTTTTCCAGCAATACTTCACCCCGCTGGTTATGCAGGATAAGAAAGCGTGACTTGCGTGTGGGTATGGTTTTTTTCGGTTTTGGTGTCGGAATAGCGCTGACCTTATTCAGGGCATACGCCTGACAGGCCGTTTGCATCGGACAAGCCGCGCAATCCGGTTTGCGACGTGTACACAAGGTTGCACCCAGATCCATTATGGCCTGGGTATAATCAGCGACACGCCTGGCAGGCGTGTATTGTTCAGCCAGCTGCCAGAGCATTTCCTGTACGGCGCGAGACCCGGTCCAGCCCTCTATCGCATGAAAGCGTGCCAGTACGCGTTTAACATTGCCGTCCAGTATGGGCTGGCGTTGGTCACAGGCGATGGACAAGATGGCTCCGGCTGTTGATCGGCCGATCCCAGGCAGCTCTATCATTTGTTGCAGTGACTTCGGAAACCGGCCGCTATATTGATCACGAATGATTTGAGCCGTTTTGTGCAAATTACGCGCCCGGCTATAATAGCCCAGACCTGACCAGAGATACAACACGTCATCCTGTTCGGCGGCTGCCAGACTTTTAAGGGTTGGAAACTGCCCCATGAATGTCTGGTAATACGGAATGACCGTTGCTACCTGGGTTTGTTGCAGCATGATTTCTGACACCCAGACCCGATACGGATTGATCTTTTTCTGCCAGGGTAAATCCTTGCGCCCGTGACGATCAAACCAGTTCAACAGGCGCACACTAAAACGAAATCCACTCATAGCTGGCTCAGAACTTAAGCAGGTCTTTGAGTTTATTATTGAGTTTTTGTTTGAGCTTGTCTTCTTCCTTGTCCATTTTTTTCTTGAGCTTTGCCTTCTGCTGACTGGTAAGTATCCTGGCCAGCTCTACCTTGAATTTGGGATCACGTAGTGGCCCGCTAATCTTGACCGGTATGGGTACGCCCTTGAGTTTGTCCAGTGACGCGCCCCCCTGCCCTTCGAGACTTGCAACGACTACTGTTTTGACCCTGTAGTTAATCAGCTCTCTGACCAGATCAATCTGGCCATTACCTGTTATACGCAACAACGGGCTGGTTGCCAGCAGGTCATTGTTATTGATTACTCCGTTGACGATTTTTGCTGTGCCCGATAATGATGTGAAATCTGTTTTCTCAGGCTCATCCGGTGGCTGTGATGCGCCGGTAAGTGTGGCATTGGCCTTGCGCAGCATATGCGCAATATTGACACCCTCGATTGCACCATCGGTGAAACTGAATGACATTTTACCGTTCAGGCCCTTGCGTAACTGTGCGATGCTATTGCCACGTGTTGTTACCCTGGCCGATGAATCGGCCCTGCCACTAAGCAGTTTTATGTCGGCAACATCTTTTAATAAGGGCGCCGCCTGTATACCTGTCAACTTCTCAATAATTGTAAACACCGGTGTCTTGCCACGTACATTAATCTTGATGTCACCGGCATATACGCCTTCATACAATTTTGCAGTCGCGGGGCTAATCTTTATCAGACCCTTATCTGCACTCAGGCTCATTCTGATATCGGATGAACGGATACCATAGGCCTTGAGCTTGCCTATTTTCAGTTGACCGCGTACATCCAGAGCATGCAACATTTTGACCGGTATCGGCAACGGCGCATCTTCACTGGTAGTATCTGTCGTGTACTGCTTTGCGGCCGGCTTTTCTGCAACTTTACTTACGGGTGGCAGATAACGATCTGCATCCAGCTCGTCTACGGCCAGCTCAAAATGAATACCCGCAGGTGACAATGGGGCCACTTTTACATTACCTCGTACCGAGGTGTCATCGAGTTTGAGCACAAGATTATCAAGTGACAGCTTGTTGGTCGTCATACTGAAATCTGTGGCCAGTGAAGCCTTGCCAAACACGGTATCATCCTGAGTGGCAGGTAACTTGATACCCAGCCCGGCTAACAGGTCTCTGGGCACAAATTCATTACTGGCCAGTTGCCCTTTCATCTGAAGATCTTCACCCGACATGAACACCTGACCTTTGAGCGTCAGCTCAGACAGGCTCAGTTCAAGATCAGACAACTGCATTTGGTGTTTTTCGTAATTCATGGTTAGCACAGTGGACACCGACAACGGGTAGTCCTTGCCTGCTCTCCTGTCTGTTGCAAGCACGCTAAACTTTATGGACACAGGTTTGTCTGTGGCCACGGCGCCAATATTGAGGTTCATATCATGCAAGGACCAGCTAACCTTGTTTTTCCTGTCATCCCACTCCAGGCTGGCATTACTAACCTTGATACCACCGATATCCAGGCCTTTCATCAGGTCACCCATACCTTTATGGTGTTCCTGCATTTCTTTTTGAAAGTTTTTCTCTGATGACTTTTTCCGTGAGGGTTTTTTATTTGGAACAACGGCGCTGACCATATCATCCCAGTTGGTCTTGCCCTGGGCATTACGCATCAGTTTCACAGACAGGCCATCCAGTATTACCTGATCAATCACCAGTTGTTCGCGTAGCAGCGGCAGCACCTGCACATTGACTGACACCTGATCAATCTTCGCAAACACCTTGCCATCAAAACCAGGCGTATTACCCAGTTCAGTTTTACCTATCTCGATACCAAACCATGGGAAGAAGCTTAATGACAGGTCACCTTCAATATTCAGGCTGCGCCCGGTGGCCTGCTGCACTTTTTCGGTCAGCTCAGCCTTGTAGTCATTCGGGTCAACCAGCACACTGACCGCTATCACCAGCGCTACAAATAGCACCACCAGCAGAGAAACAAGATAAAAGGTATATTTCAATATTTTTGACATGGTTTTCCCCGTCTGTTGTTCTTGTAATGTCGCGCGAGCATAAGACCAGTGTGCCTCAATTACAGCAAAAAACAAGGTGTTGGCTCAGAACTGGCGAAACAGGAATTGTCGTCCATACTTAAATAGTAAACCGATACACATCCCCCTAACCTGCTCCCGGAGGACAATATATGAACCCTACTTGCGTAATTGTAGCCAACAGCAGTCGTGCCCGATTTTTCAAACTGGAAGATAGCGATAGCCCTGATTTCGAGACCGGGCCGAAATTAATAGAACTCAGCGCATTAATTAATTCAGAAACCAGCCATAATGCCAGCGGTAGCTGGAGCGAGATGAAGTCCGGCCGTAATCGTGCCACAAATAGTGGTAACGCACATGGTTATGATGACCATCGTAAAAAACATCTGGATGAATATGAAAAACGTTTTGCCCAATCAATAATTGATGAAACGCAACGCATTAATAAGAGAAATGGAAAAATTATTCTGGTGTCACAAAACCGTATGCTGGGTCATTTACGCAACGCGATGAGCGGCGCGCTTAAAGAAAGCCTGACTACCGAGCTTAACAAGGATTTGATCCGACTCGACCCGAATGAATTACAGGATCGTTTGAGTGACGAACATCTGATACCTAAAAAACGTTCTGTCCCACACTAGCAAAACCACCGTATTGCCACTGAAAACAGTGGCTATACGGTGCGGCCCTTATAATCAGTGCAGTGCACTGCGATAGAGAGGGAAAGCCCCTGTATCGAAACCGGTGGCCTGCCTGTCCTGTGCTGATGGAAATCCTCTTATCGCCGCTTCTATCAAAGACGCAAATTCGTCATCCTGCATCAATGCGGAAAACTTGTCCGTTCGGATAGTCACACGCAAGAATACCAGTCGCAGCTTTGTTATCTCATCATCACTACCCTGTTCAAAACCCTCTGTTGCTATACACTGTTGCTGGAATTCCTGTATCGAAATACCGGCCGGGTGTAACCTGCTGAATACCTCATCGTTCAGTCCATAGCGCTTGAGATAATTGATTAATTCAATACTTTTGTTTGACATGCGATGCTCCTGACTATCAGTATTTCTGAGTTGATAATAATGTAGCCTCAAACACACGGCTTGACCTTGTCCTGTGATGCCAACTACTTATCCTTGAATAGGATTGCAATCAGTTTAAGCAACTACTGCTTGTGGATTATCTGAGTCCTCATATCGCCAGGTATGGCGGCACCCAGGTTCTCAAGAATGGGAAGCAGGATAGTAAACACATCATCATGTGCGTATTTCAGGCTTGCGGCAAAATACTGGTCAACTTCAGTATTGATAAGCCTGATTCGAGTTTGCCTGTCTCCTTTACTGACAGAAAAATCCGGTGATTCAGGTAATTCAACCAGCATCGCCAGTGCCATGCTCATTTCTACCGATATGCTCGATAAATCCTTACCTGTACCCATTACTGCATGACGGGCCTGTTTTTTGGCATGCTCAATGACAGTAAAAACAGTTTGCAGTCGATCGCCTGCACTGTTATTCGCATTAAGCATGTCTAGCAACCAGTCGCTCACTTCGGTCTTTACATTATTCCCGAATATTTTTTGCAGCAGTTCCAGATAGGTATAAAGCTGGTAAGACCAAAGGCCGGTATTAACAATATCGAAATAGGCGGAGTCAAGTTTACCCAGACCACAATCACCATACGTTTCGCTAGGCTCAGCGTCAGGCGATAGTCGTATCATGGGTAACATGGCAAGTTCGTACGGATCTATATTCAGGGTCGGGCTCACTTTTTCAAATAGCATAGTCACAAGTACTTATCAGTTTGTATTGGCAGGTAATGCTGCTACATTAAGTAAAAAGTCGATAATTGCTATTATCTTTTCATGACAATCTGTTATCTTTGAAAAATGGTAAATAATCCAAATCAGGAATTCCTGCATCACACGACCATCGCGACAGCTGCGCTGACTGTCGCCAAAGGCCTGCAGCGCCATGGTCTGGATGCTGACAAGCTTGCAAATGAGGCAGGCATAGATCTGAAACTTGCTGCCTCGTCTGATGCACGTGTTCCGATTATCTGCCTGCAACGATTCTGGAGGATTGCCGTTGAACAGACCGGTAACCCCTGTTTTGGTCTATCGCTCGTCGATCTGATGCAACCCGGTATTATGCAGGGCCTTGGCTTTTCATGGCTGGCAAGTGACACCCTGGAAGATGCGTTTAATCGTCTGGTACGTTACTGCAGGTTGTTATCTACTGCTATCGATATGGAATTTACGCTTAAGGATGACACATACGCACTACACATAAACGGCCTTGAGAAATTTCATGATTTTGAATATGCGTCGTCCGATGCAACAATGGCCTTTTTTATCACCCTGTGCCGAAATGCGATAAACGAAAAAATTCACCCGGTTTCTGTGTGCATGCAACGACCTGAGCCACCTTCTGCCTGCGCGCAGGAAATGACTGCCTTTTTCAGCTGTCCGATAAGGTATGGCCATGCAGAGAATATCCTGTATTTTGATAAGTCCATGCTCAAACAGTCCCTGCCATATGCTCACCCGGAACTGGCACGCGTAAACGATAAGGTGGTAATGGAATATCTGGCCAGAATTGACAAGGACAGTATTACCCTGAAAGTACGATCGCATATCATCGATCACTTACCAAACGGTGCACCCAGGCAGGACAATATTGCAGAATCATTAAATATGAGCCTGCGCAAGTTACAGCGCAAACTACAGGATGAAGATACCAACTTCAAAGAACTGCTGGAAGACACTCGCCGCAACCTGGCACAAACCTATATCAAGCAGAATAATCGTTCAATTGGTGAAATAACCTATCTGCTCGGATTTTCCGAACCCAGTAACTTTACTCGCGCATTCAAGCGCTGGACCGGTAAGACGCCCGCACATTACCGCGAGTCAGCCTGAGAGAGGCTGTATTTAGAATGCTGAAGTCTGCAGGAAACTGGAGCGGGTGAAGGGAATCGAACCCTCGTGTGCAGCTTGGGAAGCTGCCGTTCTACCATTGAACTACACCCGCAATGCGGGTACCAGATTATGCGTCAGCTATATTTAACAGGAATATCCGCCCGCTACAAATTATATTGTCCGGGGCTGTTGTTGCTCTGAGTGAGACGACTATGAAAAAAAACGGATCTACCAGCTACGAACGCGACCCACATCCAGGTGGACGAAGTTGGAACGCTGATAATAACCGACACCGCCTGCATTGAGTGACAAAGCGGCCTTCCTGAGCTCAAGCGTATTGTAGTGCGGCAAGCGAATATCGATAGCCTTACCTTGCATGTGCAGACTTTTCTTGGCAACACCTCTACCTTTGTGGCTCAACATGCTGTTGGTTTTAGGTGAACGGTAACCGGATATAATATGAAATGGCTTGCCTGGCTTACCCGCACCAATCTTTTGCTGCAAGGCGTATACAATATCCAGCAGTCTGGTGTCGATATCATGGGCCTTGCCAATACGGTGGTCACGTAACAACCAGCGCAAGTCCTTAAGGCCTTCGGCATTATATTCGCCGTCTATCCAGTAGGGTGTAGTAACCTGCTCTCCAGTGTGGGTGTTATAAAAGGAAAGCACACGCTCACCGCCTTTGGGTAAGGCAGCTGCTACACCTGCTGGTAAAATCAGTCCCGCTGTTAACCCGGCGCAACCACCGAGAAACATCCTGCGCGAGAGATTTTCAGGTTTATGGCCTGTGGCCGGGTTTCCTTTATTATCAAACATCCAGTTAATCCGGGTCATTATTGACCTGTTAATTACACTCTTGGCTATTATATCGGCATAATCACTCAATAATTCAACAAAAAATCATTAATTTAGTATGATATTTGCGCCTTTTCACACTTTTTCGGTCTATTTTTACAAACAGCGGCCAGCATACGCTTGTCACGACCGTATATATCCTTTCTAAAATTAAGGTTTCCCTTGCGGTCAACCCAGGATGTCGTGTATACCAGATAAATCGGAATCTTTTTCGGCAAGCGCAAGGCCTGGTTCTTACCCGTGGCAAGCAGCTTTTCTATCCTGGCCCGGCCCGCTGCACTGGTATCCCCCATCACGTAGGTGGCCAGGTATAGCGGATCCTGTACCCGGATACAACCTGAGCTAAAGGCGCGGTCGTGACGCTTGAACAACTCGCGATGAGGCGTGTCATGCAGGTAAATTGCGTATTTGTTCGGAAACATAAACTTCATCGTACCCAGTGCGTTATGTGGGCCCGGGTCCTGACGCAGCCGGTACGGAAAATGTTTTTCGCTGACCTTTGACCAGTCGACGGTTGCCGGGTCCAGCTCTTTTGCATCCTTTTTCCAGCCACGAAATACACGAATATGTTTCTTTTTCAGGTAGCCCGAATTTCTTTTCTGGGCAGGAATCAGATCCTTGACCGCAATACTGGTTGGCACGTTCCAGTACGGGTTAAGTTCGACATAACTCATCAGGTTATTAAAACTCGGTGTTGAGCGGTATTTCTTGCCCACAATCACCGGCATCTCCAGCACAATTTCATGATCCTGAAAGCTGTAGAGCATATAGCCGGTCATGTTAACCACGAATGAATGACCTCTAAATTCCAGCGGCAACCAGCGCCAGCGTTCCAGGTTGATGCGCATCTGTATCACACGCTGCTCTACCGGGATGTTCATGGCTGCACGGGTGCCGTTGCCGATGATTCCATCGGCATGCAGGCCGTTACGCGTCTGATAATGCTTGACTGCTGCTACCAGTGTGTCATCAAAAACCGGGCTGGCCATTTGACCGGCATCTTGCAGGTCGCCGGTAACGGACAGTCTTTGGCGTATCTGCTTTATCTGTTCATGTTGCATACCCGGCCGCAAGGTCGGCCCTTTGGCTATCACCGGCCAACCGCCCTGCTCGGGCAGTTGCCGGTACTCGGCCAGCCGTTTTTGCAGCGCACTGTAAATGCTATGAGAGGGTGCCAGATCACTTAATGTATCAGTTATGGACAACTGTCCGGACACATCCAGCAGCAATTTGCTGTTGTCCAGTACCCTGGGCTTCATGTGCCATTCCTTGTCCACATCATGCGGTGCATAGCGCCCGCTATACAGCTCATTGGCATAGGTCAACAGCGCCTGGCTCAGCAACATTTCGAGCGCAACCGCCGAAGACACATCATTTTTACCCCAGTACGTTTCGATTTCCTGCAAACGGTAAGGTGATGGATCCAGCCCATGCGTCATAGACTGCTGTAACATCTGCCGTAATTCGCCCGCACGCGCCAGGCGTCCGTTTTGGTCGGACCAGAGTAAAACAACTGTCGGCGACTTGTAGAATTCCAGCAACGCCATGCGCTGGCTTTCTGGAAGCCCGCTAACCGTAGCACCCACCTTCATCTGTAACTGGTTTATCGCATTTGCATTCCAGTTCGCGCTGGCATTAGCCTGGCCACCAACGACAGCGAGCATGATGCAGGCCATGAATATTCCCTTATACTGCGATTTTTTAATAAACATTAAGTGGCTTCTCTATTGAATTAATGATGCAGGCATGTACTCTTTCAGGATGAATAATACTCCTGAACAAATACTGAATACAAAGGATTTAACCAATAAACATGGTGATAGCCCGGATGGCAAGCTGATACACGTTAGTGTCAATCTGCAGCAGCTTGCCCTGTATGCCCATGACCAGTTGTTACAGCGCTGGCCGGTGTCTACCGCCCTGAATGGCATCGGCAACCGAAACGGGAGTTTTAAAACACCCACCGGCATACATCGTATCGCTGAAATGATCGGTGATGGGACCGTCCCTGGTACGGTATTCAAAGGGCGCGTTGCCACAGACCAGTGTGTTGACCCTGATGCCCGGCCGTCAGCCACAGATGAAGATCTGATCACCAGCCGCATACTCTGGTTGCAAGGACTGGAGCCGGGTATTAACCAGGGTGGCGAAGTAGACAGCCATCAGCGCTATATCTATATACATGGCACCGCAAATGAAGCCCGTATTGGCGAACCGGTTTCGCAGGGTTGTATCCGCATGACCAATACTGATGTGATTACGTTGTTTGAACAGGTCAAACCCGGCACACTGGTGGTTATTCATGCCTGAAGGCTGGACAGGTGAGCCTGTCATTCACGGTGGTTAGAGTACTAACGGCCTGTTAGTGTACAATGCTGTGATTCTTTCAAACGCATAGAAGTTATGATCAATATTATCGTCAATGGCAAAGGCCGCCAGGTCCCTGACCGTTATTCAGCTGAAAATCTGGTCACGGATATGGAGCTGACCGGCCATCGTGTAGCAATGGAAGTAAACCGAGAAATTGTCCCGCGCAGTACCTATACCGGGCACTGGTTTGTGGCAGATGATAAAATCGAGATCGTCTCGGCCATTGGCGGCGGATAAAACACTTCCCTAAACCTCAGGAAATACTGAAACCACCATGAACCAGAATGACCCACTGATTATCGCCGGTAAGACCTATCACTCACGTTTGCTGGTAGGCTCAGGTAAGTACCAGGATCTGGAAGAGACACGCCTGGCTACCGAGGCCAGCGGTGCCGAGATTATTACGGTGGCTATCCGCCGTACCAATATTGGCCAGAATCCGGGCGAACCCAATTTACTTGATGTCGTGCCGATGGATAAATACACCATCCTGCCCAATACAGCCGGCTGTTACAGCGCCGACGATGCGGTACGTACCTGCCGCCTGGCACGTGAACTGCTGGATGGCCATGATCTGGTTAAACTGGAAGTACTGGCCGATGAAAAAACCCTGTTCCCGAACGTACTGGAAACACTAAAGGCTGCCGAAACCCTGATCAAGGACGGCTTCAAGGTGATGGTCTACACCACCGATGACCTGATGATAGCGAAAGAGCTGGAGGCCATGGGTTGTGTTGCGGTCATGCCACTGGCCGCACCCATCGGTTCCGGTCTGGGTATCCGTAATCCCTACAATATCCGCTTCATTATCGAGGAGCTCAAGGTACCCGTGTTGGTTGATGCCGGTGTGGGTACGGCATCTGATGCAGCCATTGCGATGGAACTGGGCTGTGACGGGGTGCTAATGAATACCGCCATCGCCGGTGCAAAAAACCCGGTACTGATGGCATCGGCAATGAAAAAAGCGATTGAGGCCGGACGCGAGGCGTTTCTGGCCGGCCGCATGGCACGCAAGCAGTATGCCAGCGCTTCATCGCCGCTGGATGGTACATTTTTTTAACACATGACCAGGCCACATGACCGATAAAAAGCCTGTCCATCGACCGATCCGCAGCTTCGTTATTCGTGCCGGACGCATGACGGCGGCCCAGCAGCGCGGTATTGATGAGCTGCTGCCTGTTTACGGTATTGAGGCGGGTGATCAGCCGATTGACTTTGAGCAGGTGTTTGGTCGAGTCGCACCGGTGTTTCTTGAAATTGGCTTTGGCATGGGCCAGTCGCTGCTGGAGACGGTGCGTAGCCATCCGCAATTTAATTACCTGGGTCTGGAGGTTCATCAGCCTGGGGTCGGTGGCCTGCTGCATCAGGCAGACAGCCTGGGCCTGAAAAACCTGCGTGTGATCAATCAGGATGCAACAGAAATTCTGCAACAACGTATCGCGCCACAATCACTGGACGGGCTGAACCTGTATTTTCCTGACCCATGGCACAAGAAAAAACATAACAAGCGTCGCATCGTAAAAAATGAATTCGTAAGCCAGGTAGCGGCAGCCATAAAATCGGACGGCTTGTTCCATATCGCCACCGACTGGGACGACTATGCGCAACACATCATTCAGGTTATGCAACAGAGCGCCGCATTCAAAAACGTCAGTCCGGCTGATTTCAGTGACCGTAATGGTCGTCCGGTAAGCAAGTACGAACAACGCGCCCGGCGTCTGGGACATCGTGTTTACGACATGCTTTATCACAAGCTGTAATCAGGCATCTCTATCCGAGAGTCATTTTAAGCAACTGCTTTACATGTGGTTTATTGGTTATTATTCTGGCCAGAATATGGCCACATCGCATCCTGTACTGGCAAAATATCAATACATCAGCCTATAATGCTCATTTTTGTGCCCCGCGCCGCGCCCGTGAATGGGTGCTGCATAATCATAATTAATAATAGTATTTCGAGGTTACTCGCATGGCGCTAGAACTAACGCCACAAATGATGCTGGTATTAGCCATCCTGGCTTTTACCATCTACATGTTTGTTTCTGAAATCGTTCGCGTTGATGTCGCCGCGATTATCATCATGATCACGCTGGGGTTAACAAATCTGTTCCAGCCTGTAACCAAAGACGGTGAAACCACCAACTGGCTTGCCAACCTGTCGCCCGAGCTGGCCGAGGGCATGCCCTGGCTTAACCAGATGCTGGTACCGATAGTCGATGCAAAGATGCTGTTCAATGGCTTTGGCAGTAACGCGGTGATCTCGATTGTAGCGGTGATGATTATCGGCGCCGGGCTGGACAAAACCGGCCTGATGAGCAAGGTAGCCAGTTTTATCCTGCGCGTAGGCGGCACCTCGGAAAAACGGGTGATCCCGATTATCTCCGGTACCGTTGGCGTCATTTCCAGTTTCATGCAGAATGTCGGTGCGGCGGCGCTGTTCCTGCCGGTGGTCAGCCGTATCTCAGTTCGTACCGGCTTGCCGCTATCTCGCCTGCTGATGCCTATGGGCTTCTGTGCCATTCTGGGTGGTACCGTCACCATGGTCGGTTCCAGCCCGTTGATTCTGCTCAACGACCTGATTCAAAACTCAAATCATTCATTACCTGCTGACCAGCAAATGAGCACCATTGGCCTGTTTGAAGTAACCCCAATCGGTATCGCATTGATTCTTACCGGTATTGCCTACTTTATCCTTGCCGGCCGTTACGTGTTACCTGTCATCAAGAAAAAAGGTGCCGAGGCCAGCAACACCATGGGCTATTTTCGTGATACCTATGGCCTGTCATACAACCTCAGGGAAATGGTCGTCACACCGGAAAGCCCGGTCATCGGCCAGACCTTTGATGAAATGGAAACCCACTGCCGCGACTGTCGCGTACGCGTTGTAGCCCATCGCAGCGGTGATGATCTGCGTATCGGCCCCGGTACCCTGTCACGCGATGTCACCATTAAAGCCGGTGATGTAATGGGTATCCTGGGTAAAAAGGGTAAACTTAAAGACTTTGCTGCAGAAGCTAAAATGGAAGCCAAAGACAATTTTGAAGTCTTTAGTGAATCACTGATACCCACCAAATCCGGTATTGCCGAACTGGTTATCCCGCCCGGCTCCAGCCTGATCGGCAAGTCTGCACGTGACCTGTGGATGCGCAAGGTTTATGGCATATCCCTGTTTGCGATCCATCGACAGGGCCATAGTGTTGATGAAGGCGTACGTCAGGTACCCTTGCAGGCCGGCGACACACTGGCGGTACACACCGCCTGGGACAACCTCGCACGCCTGGAGAAGGACCGCGACTTTGTTATCGTGACAGCCGACTACCCGCGCGAAGAAGCACGCCCACACAAAGTACCGCATGCGCTGGTATTCTTCTGCATTGCGCTGGCCCTGGTGCTGTTCACCGATCTACGCCTGTCCGTTGCGTTGCTGACCGGCTCGGTAGGCATGATCGTTAGCCGGGTGCTAACCATCGACGAGGCCTACAAGGCAATAGACTGGAAAACCGTGTTTCTGCTGGCCAGCCTGATCCCGCTCGGTATGGCGGTTGAACATACCGGCACCGCCGCCTGGATTGCCCAGGAAATCCTGAGGGTAATGGATGGCGTTCCCATCTGGGGCCTGCAGGCAACCATTATGGTGCTCGCCACTATCTTTACGCTGGTGATGTCCAACGTAGGCGCTACCGTGCTGCTGGTGCCTCTGGCCGTGAATATCGCGCTCGGTGCCGGTGCTGACCCACGTATCTTTGCGCTGACCGTTGCGATTGGCACATCCAACTCCTTCCTGATCCCGACCCATCAGGTCAACGCGTTGATTATGGGCCCTGCCGGATACAAGGTTAAAGACTTCATGAAGGCCGGTGGTGTCATGACTATATTGTTCCTGATTGTTAGTCTGACGGTAATGAATATCGTATTCTGATTACAGCAAGTATATAGTCAAAAGCCGGGGCTAGCCCCGGCTTTATTAGCGAATGCCAACAAACCATTTGAAATTAAACACGGTAAAAAAATAACATACAAACACCAGTTTGATGAAATTAAATACACCCTCACACATGAATTATTCATGGGTTTAATCATTAGCAGTGCCTGCGTTTCCTGCAGTAATAAAGCTCAGGAGTTTAACCGGCTTTGCCAGGAAGGCTGGGGCGAACAATCTCGTGTTAGCGACACTATTTATAACAAGCTGTCTTTACAAAAGTATAATCGCTACATTTCAATAAAAGGCGGCAATGATCGCGGCGCCTACAGTTTTTATTTTATGGGTCAAACAAATAACGCCGGTCTTTTTATTCATGTTGACGAACATCAAATAAAAACTATCAGCATCACCTCTATTGAGGCAAATGAAATTTTCGATCTTCTGACACAAGATATCAAGCCACTTGTCAGCTATACCGGCAATGGAAAAATATGGAACAACCTGGCATGCAACTATATGAAAATCAAAACGCCTGGCATCACGAAAACATTATCTTTCCATGACTACATACTCAAGCCAGACAGCATAAGCCCTGCTGCCCGACACAGCATTGACACGATGCTGAAAATAGAAAAATACTTTATTGATTACTCAGAAAATATTACAACGAGAAAATCCACAACAATCGAAATTACCAATATTAATACAATCAATCAGCTGAATCCGATCACTATTGAAAATATGAATAAAAGAAAGTCTGTGCAATCCGTTTTTTACGAAATTCCTTAAATAATGAATACATGTTGCTCGCACTAAGAAAATGTCGCGATGCAGGAGGAATTGCTGATTCGTTACCGCCAGTGATGTTTAAATTCATGCGCCCGTGCCAGGTTGAGCATTTCCTGAATTCGCTCATAGCCTACATTGGCCAGCCAAAGTTTGATTGGTTCGGTTTTTTGGTCTGGTACATGTACCAGACGCAGCAAGTTTTACTGTGGCAAATCGGTAATCAGCTGCTAACCATTGTTTCAACCTATAACCAACTGGCTGCCTGGAAGTCAGTCTACTGGGTTAATACCTGAACTACATAAATTTTTAATAACTACTAGGTTTCTGCTTCTTCATCGTAGACGCGTCTAATCTGGTAATCCTCGAGTAAGTTCATATCGTCCATTACTTTCCCAAA
>ENA-ORDP01000171-ORDP01000171.1-marine-sediment-metagenome-genome-assembly--contig:-NODE-171-length-43430-cov-4.305960_pt1 | contig 43430 bp, 37 predicted proteins | sample MGYA00248627_ERZ508539 | MGnify/ENA primary metagenome ERZ508539 (study PRJEB26208, sample SAMN05571518) | marine sediment metagenome | biome: deep sea; feature: Hydrothermal vent; material... | reverse complement strand
CACATTCTCCGTGCGAACATGCCTTGTACTGAACCAAAATCTAAATACGCTGAATCGTTACACTCTAAAAGCATTGTGAATTCCATTCTACGCAAATACCACTTTTGCGTTATCGGAGGAAGTCATTCATTGATTATCGAGATAAGGCTCCCAGATCTTAACCTTGCCATCAGCGCCAGCAGAGACCAAGCGAGCACCATTGGGGGATAGAGCCAGGGCGGTGACCGCGGCATCATGCGCAGCAATATTTTGTATGGTTTTTCCGGTTTGTACATTCCAGACCCGTATTGAGCCATCACCTGATCCAGAGAGCAAGTGGCGTGAGTCTGGTGTAAACAGTAGGCTGTTAATGGCTTCTGTGTGGCCTCTGAAAACCCTGCTGCGGCCCTTGGGTAATGGATATACACGAATGGTTGTATCGGCACTGGCTGTGGCAAGATAGTGTCCATCAGGAGAGAACGCCACTGCGTTTACGGCTGCTTGGTGATCGCTAAGTACTCGAATCAGTGTCCCCTGTTTGATATTCCACAGGCGGACCGTGTCATCGAGGCTTGCTGATGCCAGTTGCTTGCCATCAGGAGAGAATTCGAGATCTTTGATCCAGTTGATATGGCCATCAAAGGCACCTTTTGCCTCACCACTGATCGGGTCCCAGAGAATAATGTTGTTGTTGGTGCCTCCGGATGCCAGCAGTTTGCCATTTGGGGCATAGGCCAGGGTTCGGACTTGTCGTTTGTGTCCCAGCAGAGTTCTTACCTGGGCACCCGTGTTGCTGTCCCAGATCTTGATGGTGCCATCCCAGCTGCTGGATGCCAGCCACTTGCCGGTTGGGGAGAAACGTACATCCGTGATCCAGTTGCTATGCCCTTCCAGGACGTTGATTAGGCGACCCGTTTGCATATTCCAAAGTCGCAGTTTGTCGTCGGTGCCCGCTGAGGCCAAAAGTTGACCATCGGGGGAAACGGCTACGGCATAGACCTTATCCTGATCACTTTGCAGAACCCGCAATAGCCGATAGCGTAGTATGGGTGCTGCACGGGCAAGCAGTTTGGTAGATTTCCCGGATTTTTTCTGGATGGATTTTTTGGAAATGACAGCAAGTTTGCGCTTTGCTAGTTGTTTCTCAAGTCGACTGATGCGGTCTTTTAGTGGGCTTAGTCGTTGCAGTTTTTTTTCAATCCGGGTTAGTCTCGTGTGCATTCCGGTCAGGTCGTTAATCATGGAGCGTCGATCTTCGGAAATCACCAGCAGTTGTTTCTTCAGGCTCTCTGATAACCGGGTGGTTTCCTCTTTGAGCGTTCTGAAATCGTCCAATTGATTTTTGAACAGTTTTTGCGAAGCCTGAAGTTTGTCGATTTCTGTGCGCAATAAATCCAGCTCGGTTTTTTGTGGCAGTTTATCGACTGCATCACTGAGTTGGCTGATTTTTGCCTGTAGGACCGTAACTTCGCTTATCACACCTTTGGCATCGATAAAAGCCTTGATCAGTACAGCCATACCGATGGTGATGACTGGAATCAGGATTGCTGCCGCAATCCAGAGTTGCCACTCTTTTAGTTTCCCTGGTAGTTTCCCAGGTTTATGGGTATGAGTAGCCGTAGCCATATCGGCCTGAACCGTGCTGGGATCAGCACCTGTGGAAAGGGTGGCTAACGAAGGCTCTTTGCGACCTGTGCTGGCAACAGGTTCGTCGTCACCAGAATCAGTATCACTGAGATTGATGATTTGCTCGGCTAAAACAGAATCATCCTTTCTACGCAAGGTTTCTGCCTGGTCAGGTTCCTCTTCAACCAGATCGAAGGGGTCGTCGGAAAGTTCTACTTCATTGATTTCATCAAGCCGATTATCACTAGCCCAAGCATCCAGATCGGGGGCCACCTCCGTCCCTTTATCTGCTGTATCAAGGGGATTATTGTTGTCCTGCTTGTCGGCTGCGTTTTGTTCAGCCATGTGTTTGCCTGTTAATTCTCGATGTTGACTGTGTTGTCGTATTATCGGCTGAAATTGCCATTTCTTGACGGCTAATCCGTAGCAGATGGTAACACAGGATTACTTCTTGCGTTCATTGGCCGCATGATCCACTGTGTGGCCACTCTGTTTTATAGACCCTTGACCCAGGTAGTTGGCAGTTTCTCGATCATCTTCTATAAGCAGGATACGCATCGTATACAAGCTTATCCAAACAGTTGCCCCTGCAGGACTTGTATCAGCTCACTAATATCCTGATGCGTGGTATTAAAAGCGCAGACCAGTCGAACCCGCTTTCGGTTATTGGCAAGCGACGTGGCATGTACCGGAAAACCACCTGCTACAGCGGCCTTGAACAAGGAGGTGGGCATATCCGCAAAGACTTCGTTAGCTTCGACGGCAAAGGCCAATTCGATATCCGGCAAGGTCAGCAGTGATTGTGCCAGCTCCCGGGCCATGGCGTTGGCATGGCGGGCATAATCCAGCCAGCGATCCTGTGCCAGATAGGCAGTGAACTGGGCTGCGACAAAACGCATTTTAGAGTATAGATGGCCACCGCGCTTACGCCGCCAGGCAAAACTTGCCGCCTGCTCCGGATTGAAGAAAATTACCGCTTCAGCCGCCATCGCACCATTCTTACTGGCGCCCAGGCAGAGGACATCAACACCACAACGCCAGGACATTTCTGCCGGGCTGCAACCGAGTGTGACGAGGGCATTGGCAAAGCGGGTACCGTCCATATGGACCGAAAGTCCGGCGGCGTGGGCCAATGCGGCAATGGTACGAATTTCCTCAATTTGATAGAGGGTGCCCATTTCGCTGGCCTGGGTCAGACTGATGGCCGTGGTCTGCACACTATGGACACTTTCGTGCCGATTATCCAGCACTTCACGAATTGTTGTCTCCTGCAATTTGCCCTCTGATCCAGGTAAAGGCAACAGTCGTGCCCCTGCGGCGTAAAACTCTGGTGCTGCACATTCGGCGTGCATGATATGGGCCAGTTGATGGCAATATATACCACCATAAGGTGGCGTCAGACATGATAGCGCCAGAGCATTTGCAGCCGTGCCGGTGGTAACCAGGAAAGCACTGACCTCGGTATCAAATACGTTGCTGATTTTTTCGGTAAGGGCCCGGGTCAAGGCATCTTCGCCATAGGGCTGGGTTGTGCCGATATTAGCGGCCACCATGGCGTCCAGAATCTCTGGTGCTATGCCGGTCTCGTTATCACTGCCGAAAGTCATGGATAGGTTGTCCTTTAGGATCAATGGATCAACACCCAGTTTACTGCAGTTCCCGTTAGTTGTGGTTCTCAATTCTCGGACAGCTTCCCAGGAGGCTGTCCCCCGCAATATTCGCTTCATTATTGTGAAGTGGGAAACAGGTAGCCAAAGTTGCTCAGTTAACGAGCTCAGTAGCTAAAAAGGCCTTACAAACCCGGTGTAGTCGCAGTGGGTCCATAGCACCACATAATTCCCGAATGGAATGCATGGCCAACTGGGCAATTCCAACATCGACTGTGTCAATACCGGTTTCAGCTGCAGAAATTGGGCCAATGGTACTGCCACAGGCCAGGTCAGAGCGACTTACGAAATCCTGTACTGGCACATGTTGCTGCCGGCAAAGTTCCCGGAACAAGGCGATTCCCCGGCTGGTGCTGGCATAACGTTGGTTGGCATTGGTTTTAAGAACCGGGCCACCATTGAGTCGTGGTAGATGTAGGCCATCATGCCGCTTGGCAAAGTTGGGATGTACGGCATGCGCGTTGTCGGCTGAGATCAGTAGAGAGCGGCGTAAGCAGCGTTGTCTCTTGCCCGGCTCAGGAAGCAGGCGCTGCAGGATATCGCTAAGAAAACTGCCAGCGGCACCAACCGCAGAGACACTGCCCACTTCTTCGTGATCAGTGCAGACCATCAGTGCCGGGAACGTGCTCCGGGTTTCTGCCATGGCCGTGGTAGCCGCATAACAACTGAGTAGATTGTCGAGTCGGGCACTGGCAATAAATTCTTCTTGCAAGCCAGTTATCGCGGCGGGTTGGCAATCATAGCAGGATAATTCGTAGTCGCATGCAGTTGCATCCGGTAGTTCTGTCAGCAGATCTTGCAGAGCCAGGCGAACAGGATCCATTGTGTTTGCAGCGTCCGGCTGCAATTGCAACAACAGGCGCAAGTCATTTTCAGTGTCGATACGATGCTCCTGATTGGCCTTGCGATTGAGGTGAATGGCCAGGCTTGGCACACAGGCTACCGGTTTTTTGAAATCGACCAGTTGACTGTGAATCTTTCCAGAAGTACTCCAGCTGACCCTCCCGGCAATCGATAAATCCCGATCGAACCAGGGATTGAGTAGTGCTCCGCCATAGACTTCAACTGCAGCCAGGATGCAGCTTTCCGTTTGCCGAATGGCCTGCGGCTTAAGCCGCAGGCAGGGGCTGTCCGTATGCGTGCCAAGTAAGCGCAGACCAGATTCCACCTGCCCATCAGGATGTATAAAGGCGATGATTGAGGAATCGTTGCGGATGACATAGTAGTGTCCCCGGGTTTGCAGTTGCCAATGATCCCGTTCATCCAATGCTTTATAGCCAGCTTCACGAAGTATTATTGCCATATTGGCAACCGCATGAAATGGTGTGGGCGAGGTATTCAGAAAGGTCAGTAAGCGGCTTATATAGAGTTTATTCTGCATGATTCGATGTTATTTATTTGTAGCTCCCAAGAATATAAATCACGGGGTTACAAACACGGTTGGGACCCACAGGATAACAGGATTTGCGGGCATGGTCAGTACCCCCGTTGCCGTTGATTTATCAGTGGGAGGTGCTGATAAAAAAATGCCCCGAATGAGTCGGGGCAAGATGTTCTGAGCATGTGATGTACGCAATCAGATAAAAAGACTCACATCCGCTTCTCCGGCATATTCAAAGAAGGTCGCGGCACCGCCGAGTTCAATTTCATTAATGAAATCTTCTTTTTTCATATCAAAGAGGTCAATAGTCATCTGGCATCCGATCAATCTGACTTCAGCCTCAATACACAATGCACGAAGTTCCTCAATGCTGGCCACCCCTTTATCCTTCATTTTCTTGCGCATCATGCTGGTCATGATGCTCTGCATGCCAGGGATGGCGGTTCCGATTACCGGAAACCACTTGTCCATGCCCATCGGCATGGGCATGCCGGGATTACCCAGTGGACTGACCTGAAGATTCAGATTTTTCTTCAATAGCTGCAGCCCGTAAAAGGTAAAGAATATGGTAGTTTCATAGCCCAGAGCAGCGGCAGTGCTGGCTAAAATAAAGGGTGGATAGGCCCAATCTAGGGTGCCTTTGGTGGAAATTATGGCAAGTTTTTTTTCAGACATGAGGGACTCCTGGCTTCAAGGTCAATACTAAATTTCTGGTAACTATTCAGCGCATTCATCTTTTGTTCCATTACGGCGTTATTTTCGTACTCGAATGGTCACATATGACTTATATGCTCACATTCTCCGTGCGAAAATGCCTTGTACCGAACCAAAATCTAAACACGCTGAATAGTTACAAAACTGGTACTATTTTCATTTTCAGTGAGGCCGCAGCTTTGAGTCTTTCTGTTGGGTGGAATGTACAGCATTATGTGTCGTAGTAGGGTGTATGACAGAACAATTTCAGGTTAATTTTGGGGCAACACCTTTAAGGGGTTGAGATTAGATGGCTATTAAAGCAGGTATTGTCGGTGCTACCGGGTATACCGGAGTGGAGCTACTGCGCCTGTTGGCCGCACATCCACAGGTAGAAATTGCCCTGATTACCTCGAGAGCTCTGGCTGGACAGGCTGTATCAGACCTATTTCCGAGCCTGCGAGGGGTGGTGGATTTACATTTTTCCGTACCTGATCCAGTTCAGCTTAGTACCTGCGATGTGGTATTTTTTGCCACGCCCAACGGGGTTGCCATGCAGTATGTCCCCAAGTTACTGGAAGCGGGGGTCAAGGTAATTGATCTGGCAGCAGATTTCAGGATCCGGGATGTGGCTGTATGGGAACAGTGGTATGGGCAAGCCCACAGTTGCCCACAGTTACTATCCGAGGCAGTTTATGGCCTGCCGGAAACTCACCGCCAGCAGATCAGGGAAGCCCGTCTGGTGGCCAATCCTGGGTGTTATCCAACGGCGGTACAATTGGGTTTTCTGCCATTGCTGGAGCAAGCTGCGGTTGAGACCGGGGCGCTGATAGCAGACTGCAAGTCGGGAGTCAGTGGCGCAGGTCGTAAGGCTGCAGTCAGTGGCTTATTATGCGAAACCAGCGAATCCTTCAAAGCCTATGCGGTATCAGGACACCGCCATTGGCCGGAGATATGCCAAGGTTTGGACGAGATGTCGGAGCAAGCAGTTGGACTGACCTTTGTTCCGCATCTGGTGCCGATGATTCGAGGTATCCATGCTACGCTTTATGCACGGCTCAAGGATCCCGGGCTTGATGTGCAGAGCGTATTTGAAGAATGCTACCAGGAAGAGCCCTTTGTTGATGTGATGCCGCAGGGTAGCCACCCGGAAACGCGCAGTGTGCATGGCGCAAATGTTTGTCGAATGGCCTGTCATCTGGCCCCTGACCAGCGAACCGTTGTGATCCTGGTCGTCGAAGATAATCTGGTCAAAGGTGCAGCCGGTCAGGCGGTGCAGAACATGAATCTTATGTTCGCAGTCGAAGAATCCACAGGGCTGACCGGAGCGGCGGTAACCCCGTAGAGAAAATCTGGCCAATGACAGCTTTTTCGCAGTAGCTTGTCTGTTCTCGGATAGCCTGCAAGGATAAGTTGACGAGAAAGTGCTATCCTTGCGCTGCTGCGCTGACCAAACTGTGCGTTGACCAAACTGTTGGAGGGTAAAATGCTGAGAATGAAATCTAATGATCATTCAGACGATGATATTACGCAAAGACTACCTGCCGAAGGCATTGATGCCATGATTGGCAAAAGTATTGAAATTACCGGTAATTTGAAATTTTCAGGGGGTCTGCGAATCGATGGCAAGGTATTGGGAAATGTTACTTCGGCGGATGAAAAACACCCGGAAAGCGTATTGATTATAGGCGAAAGCGGCTTGGTGGAAGGCGATGTCACGGTCCCACATGTGATTGTTAACGGGGCTGTGAAGGGCAAACTGGTCTCCAGTAACCGAATTGAACTCCAGGCTCGGGCTCGCATACATGGAGATATCCATTATGCTACAATCGAGATGGAGCTCGGTGCCGCCGTAAATGGTAATTTGAGCTCGCGGAACAATTCCACGGCAGCCGTGACGACCCCATCACCGCCATCAAGAGCGAAATCAGTCACTCGCTCCTTAAAAACAGATTAAGAGGCTGTCCGAGCATAGAGAACCTACTGCGGATAAGTGGACTTTGGCCCGTTTTCCCTGGCCACGGTACCTATTCTCGGATAGCCTCCTAGGAGTCTGCAGCGGAGTACTCCCATGTCGTTACTCGGCAAGTAAATCCGCAGCTAGCGAAAGCCATTGTCACACATTCTCACCATTGGAAAGGGATAAGGGCTCGGCAGACTGCCTACTGGGCTTATGAGTGATCATATATGGGTAAAACAATGAATTTATTGAGATTATCTGATGCGGCAGCAGCACGTGTGCAGGAGTTAATTGCTGCTGATGGTAGGCAAGATCTGAAAATGCGGGTATTTATCCGCGGCGGGGGTTGCTCTGGGTTTCAGTACGGATTTTCTTTTGATCAGGCGCAAGATGATGATCTGGAAGTTAGCTGCTCGGGGTTGTCCGTGTTGGTTGATCCATTGAGCTTGCAATATCTGCAGGGAGCGCGGGTGGACTATATCGATGATCTGCAGGGTGCTCGCTTCGTGGTGGATAATCCGAATGCATCAGCCACCTGCGGCTGTGGTTCCTCATTTTCAATCTAAGTGTAGCTGCCCGAGTAGCACAGCGGTGCGGACATCTCGTTTTATGGCGCAGAGCGTTTAACGTAAAGAGGTCGCCGCTCTAACGCACGTGATGCCTCGTCCTGATACCGTCATACCCGATAAACGGCACCAGCAATCACCGCATGTTGGGCACCGGTGATCGGCACCGTGTTGACTGGATGGCCTACTAGTGTTTGACAGGCCAACCAGGCGAAGCCAGCTGCTTCCACCCAGTCGGGTGCCAGACCCAGAGCGTTTGTGTCTGTTACGGAAAGTGGGTACATACGGTTTGCAATACGCTGCAACAGGGTTCGATTGTTGCTGCCACCACCACAAACATACACTTCGCGAGCCTGCGGTGCATAACGTTTAAGCGCATCAGTGATCGAGACCACGGTTAATTCGAGCAAGGTTGCTTGCAGGTCGGCTGGCTGTATTGAGGATGCTCGTTGGTATGAGCCTAACCAGTCAAAATTAAAATACTCCAGGCCAGTGCTTTTCGGAGGGGGCTGTGAAAAATACGGATCTTGTAACAATTGTTGCAATAATGCCTGGTCAACTTTGCCACTTGCAGCCCACTGTCCATCCTGGTCAAATTTACGGCCCTGAATTTGTTGGCAATGGTGATCCATCAAGGTATTTCCGGGACCACAGTCAAAACCCTTGGCAGCTTGTTGTGGGTCAGTGACAAGGATAGAGATGTTGGCGATACCACCGATATTGACGATCGCCCGCTCGATACCGTGCGCAGAAAAAAAAGCTTGATGAAACAAGGGTGCCAGTGGTGCTCCCTGGCCACCGGCTGCCAGGTCTGCTTGTCGAAAGTGGGCGACTGTGGTGATGCCGGTTCGTTCGGCGATCACAGCGGGCTGCCCAATCTGGATGCTATAGGGTGAAGCGCCTTGCGGTGCATGGCGCAGGGTTTGTCCGTGGCTACCTATGGCGCGGATTTCCTGGTGGGTCAACCCAGCCAGGCGAATGACTGACCCGGCAGCCTGAGCGAAAGTATCGCCGAGCTGGATATCCAAACGAGCGCAGCGTGCCAGTTCATCATATCCTTGCGGTGCCATGAGACGGCGAATTTCATCCAGCAGTATGGTGTCGATCGGTGTATTCTGGGCTGCCAGCAGTTGTAGTGAGTGGTCATGCAGCATCACCACAGCAGCATCTATGGCATCGGCACTGGTGCCGGACATGAGTCCGATATAACAGCCTGTTCTATCCGCTAACGCAGTGTTCGGAGTTTGCACAATTAACGATGATCTGCTCTGACACAGGTAATTAGCGGTTAGCGACAATCCGGATCTGCTGCCCTGCCTCAAGTTTGGCCAGATACTGTCGCGTGCTATTACGAAATGCCAGAAGTTCTTGTTTCGAAATTGCCAGCACCCGAGGGGGACGAAAGGTTACCGGATTCTTGTATTTGCCATTGACTCGAAACTCGTAATGCAGGTGTGGGCCGGTTGCCAGGCCGCTACTGCCGACGTAGGCAATGATGTCACCCTGTTTGACACGACTGCCGCTGCGCAGGCCACGTGAAAATTTTGATAGATGAGCATAAACGGTGCTGTAGGGGCCGCCGTGTCGAATAATTACGGTACGACCATAGCCTCCTTTCCAACCCTTGAACAAGATCGTACCATCAGCAGTAGATCGCACTGATGTACCACGAGGTGCTGCGTAGTCCACACCATTATGGGCACGCCACTTTTTGAGTTTGGGGTGGTAGCGTCGTAGTGAGAATCCGGAGCTGATACGGCTGAATTTAACTGGAGTTTTCAAAAAGCTGCGTCGTAGGCTGCTGCCATCCGGTGCATAGTAGCCCGTTTTGTTGAGGCTGTCGGTAAAGCGTACAGCGCGGTAGCGAATACCTTGATTAACAAACTCTGCGGCTAGAACCGGTCCGTTACGGACGAGCTTACCCTGCCAGCGATCTTGCTGCCAGAGCACATTGAAACGATCACCGCGACGTAAATCCTGGCCAAAATCGATATCCCAGCCAAAAATATCCACCAGTTGTAGCATCACGGATACAGGTACACGTTGTAGCCGTATCGCCTGTGCGAGTGATGAGATAATTTTGCCACGGGCTTGTCGTTGTACGGTCTGTACCGGCTTGGGGCTGATCGAAGTTTGGTAGCCAGCTGCTGTTTGGCGAATCTCCAAGGTGTTTTCCGCACTGAATTCATAACTCATCGCCAGTAAGCTATGGTCGGCAGCACTTTTCCAGTACAAGGATCTACCCGGGCGCAAGCGTTGTAACAACGAACCGGGACGGTTTCGGCTCAGGCTCAAGGCCAGAGCTTGCGGCAATTGCAGGCGTTTGAAGATACGGCTCAGGGAGTCGCCTTTGCGGACCAGGTAATGCTGCCACTGTTTGTCAATATCACGTGCACTTGGTTTGTGCAGCGGTACGGTTGCTGATTTCTCAGTGGGATTGTTATTTTGTAGGGTTACCGGTTCCTTAATGGGCGTGTTGTTTTGTTTGGCCACCGGCCTCTGAACAGGCTTATTATTTTGTACGATCACCGGCTTCTGAACAGGTTTGTTATTTTGTACGGTCACTGGCCTCGCAATAGGTTTGTTGTTTTGTAGGGTTACCGGTTTCTCAATGGGCTTGTTGTTTTGTTTGGCCACCGGTCTCGCAATAGGTTTGTTGTTTTGTCCGGTTACCGGCCCTGCGACGGGCTCGTTACTTGCTACGGTTGTCTGCTTTTCAACGGGCTTGCTGTTTTGTGTTGTTTTCGGCTTGGCGACGGATTTACTGCTGCCTGTCTCGGGATTGCTTGCTACCGGCAAGATGGTGAAGTCGCTGTTGGCGGAATTGTCAGCAACAACGGATTTTTGCGAATCAGTGGCTGCTGAGATCAAGTGTTGTGAGGTTGGAGCTTGTACAGGGGTGTAGTCCGTCTGTGTCGGTGGTACAGATGGCGTCGTCGTGTCGTACCGGTTGGGGTTGTCAAACAGCAGGAATAATGAAACTGCCAAAATTACGGTTAACAGCAGATAGCGGTAATCCCGATTGAGGAATTTGGGGCCGGATTTGTTGGGGGTGGGGTGGCTACTCATCAGTAATAGGATATTTGGCATCAATTTTTGCAGACGACACTTTATAGTGAAGTTCGCTTAAGGTCAAAGCCAGAGTGTGGCAGAATCACAGCTTTGCCCAAGATGTCTGCTGTGCAGATGATCTGGCCGTAATCCCAACTGCTATACCAGAGAAAGAAATACCTATGCAACAAGCCATGGCATTGATCAAACGGGGCGCCGAAGAAGTGTTGGTTGAGTCCGAATTGGCGGAACGCTTGCAAAGCGGACGCCCGCTTCGTGTTAAGGCTGGTTTTGATCCCACCGCACCGGATTTACATCTGGGACATACCGTGCTGATTACTAAGTTACGGCATTTTCAGGATCTGGGGCATGAGGTTTTATTTCTAATTGGCGATTTTACCGGCATGATCGGTGACCCCACGGGTAAAAGTGCCACGCGCCCAGCCCTGTCAGCAGAAGAGGTGAAGGCCAATGCTGTGACCTACCAGCAGCAAGTATTCAAGATTCTTGATCCGGATCGTACGACGGTAATGTTTAATTCAACATGGTTCGGCTCCATGACGGCGGAAGATATGATTCGCCTCGCTGCCCGGCATACGGTGGCCCGTATGCTGGAGCGGGATGACTTCAGTAAGCGTTACCGCAATGGTCAGCCCATTGCGATTCATGAATTCATGTACCCGCTGGTTCAAGGCTATGACTCGGTGGCTATGTGCTCGGATGTGGAACTCGGTGGCACAGACCAGAAGTTCAATTTATTGGTGGGAAGGGAGCTGCAAAAGCAATACGGCCAGTTGCCACAGGTCGTATTGACTATGCCACTGCTTGAAGGCCTGGATGGTATTCAGAAAATGTCGAAATCGCTAGGTAACTACATCGGAGTGACCGATCCGGCGGATGATATGTTTGGTAAATTGATGTCGATCAGTGACACATTGATGTGGCGTTACTTCGAACTCCTCAGTTTTAAGGATATCGTGGAAATTGATCGACTTAAAGAAAGCATTAAAGAAGGCTGCAATCCTCGTGATATTAAATTTTTACTGGCCGGGGAACTGGTGAGTCGCTTTCATGATAAAAGGCAGGCGGGAAGAGCCCACCAGGCTTTCGTCGATCGTTACCAGAAAGGCCATCTACCAAGAGAGATACCCGATGTCAATCTGACTGTTGCTGCAGCAGGGATGCCACTGGCCAATATTTTAAAGCTGGCAGGGCTGACCGCCTCAACTTCGGACGCACATCGCATGGTTCGCCAGGGGGCGGTGAGAGTTGATGGAGCAAAGACTGAGGACAGTCGGCAACGTTTGCAGGTGGGCAGGAAACACCTTATCCAGGTCGGTAAGCGGCGATTTGCCCGGGTACAATTAAGCCTGGCTGTTGTGGAGTGACCTTAGGCTCATGGGAGCCTTGGAACTAGGAAACAGCAAGCAAATCTGCTGTCAGCGGGAGCCACCGACCTTGCGATCTTATGATTGCATTCTGGTGTTCATATGAGTACTATCGCACCCCCTTTTCTGTGCGTACGGTTTCGACCACAACAAAGGATGAAATTGAATGGTAATATGCGGGCGAGAGTCATTATGCGCAGAACACTGGTAGCAGGAAACTGGAAGATGAATGGCAGCAAAGCCGAATCAGCGGTTTTGCTGGAGGCTATCGTAGCGGGTATGGGCAAAGTGGGTGAGGTGGATGTCGCCGTGTGTCCACCGTCTATTTTATTGCCGCTGGTTGAGCAGAGATTGTCTGGCAGTGAGGTTCTTTGGGGCGCACAGAATCTTGATACCCATGCTGCTGGCGCATTTACCGGTGAGATATCCGCTCCGATGCTTGTCGAGTTTGGTTGCCACTATGTGTTGGTCGGGCATTCAGAACGGCGAGCGCTCTTTGGCGAAACCAGTGTTCAGGTAGCAAAGAAATTTCAAGTCGCCCAGGAGTATGGGTTGGTGCCGGTGCTTTGTGTCGGTGAGACGTTGCAGCAGCGGCAGTCGGGAACGACAGAGGGAGTCATTGCAGCGCAGCTGCAGGCGGTGGCTGAACGGGTGCCTGCTACCGCATGGCGACAGGCTGTGGTTGCCTATGAGCCGGTATGGGCTATAGGCACCGGCATGACGGCTACACCTGAGCAGGCTCAGGATGTGCATGCACATATTCGTACATTTCTGGCTACCCATGCGGGAACTGTTGCAGATAGTGTGCGTTTGTTGTATGGCGGCAGTGTCAATGCGGGCAATGCGGGGCGCTTGTTCGCAGAGCAGGATATTGACGGCGGACTGATTGGTGGAGCATCCTTGCAGGCTGAAAGCTTTTTGGCCATTTGCCACGCCGCAGCACAGTCCCATTAAGGTATTTGAGTGAACAGCTTATGATTATTAATTTGCTATTGGTGGTCCATATTATTGCCGCAGTAGTCATTATTGCCTTGGTGCTATTGCAGCATGGTAAAGGAGCCGATGCCGGGGCAGCCTTTGGCGGCGGTTCACAAACGGCCTTCGGTGCCCGAGGCTCTGCCAATTTCCTCAGTCGCACGACGGCTGTTGTGGTGACACTTTTTTTTATTACCAGCTTGTCGCTAGGTTACCTGTATACGCATCGCAGCAAGCCGCAAAGCGTCAGCCAGCGTCTTGAGCAAAGCCAGTCAGTGACGATACCCGCGAAGCAAAGCGATAAGAAAGTGCCGACTAAACCGGATCCAGTAACCGGGCAGGGTGGTGTGCCGGTGGTTCCGAAGTAATAGTACCGTTCGCGTCGTCGTGGTAAGCCTGAAGGAAGTAGAAGTATAGTGCTATAGTGTTTGGTATGCCGAAGTGGTGGAATTGGTAGACACGCCGTCTTGAGGGGGCGGTGGCGTTAAGCCGTGCCGGTTCGAGTCCGGCCTTCGGCACCAAATTTCGTATGTGCCAAATACCGTATGTACCAGATACCGTATGTAAAGTAGTTTGCGAAAGCACTCTCAGGGTGTGCCAGCGGGCGGTTTGGATTTCTGATCCAGATCAGAATAAAGCCTCAAATTATTTACTACCAAGCTGCCAGTCTTGACTTACCAGCCCCTCGAACATAGACTGCGTCTTCCATTCCAAGGAGCCCGAATGTGCTGACAGAATATCTACCGGTGCTGTTTTTCATTATTATTGCTGTGGCAGTCGGTGTGATGATGATTGCCATGGGTAGTATGTTGAGCCCAAGTCGCCCGGATGTGGAAAAGAACTCCCCTTATGAATGTGGGTTTGAGCCGTTTGAAGATGCGCGAATGAAGTTTGACGTGCGTTATTATCTGGTGGCTATCTTTTTTATTCTTTTTGATTTGGAGATTGCCTTTTTGTTTCCCTGGGCGGTGGCCCTGGACCAGATCGGTGTATTCGGCTTTGTTTCCATGCTCATATTTCTGTTTGTTTTGGTTGTGGGGTTTGTTTTTGAATGGTGCCGTGGCGCGTTGGAATGGGATTAGGACGGATCGGCGATGTCTATTGAAGGGTTGCTCGAAGAAGGCTGGATCACCACTTCAGCTGATAAGCTGATCAATTGGAGTCGCAATGGCTCGATGTGGCCAATGACCTTTGGTTTGGCCTGCTGTGCGGTCGAGATGATGCAGGCAGGTGCCTCACGTTATGACCTGGATCGCTTTGGTATCGTTTTCCGTCCCAGCCCCAGACAATCTGATGTCATGATTGTGGCCGGTACCCTGTGCAATAAAATGGCGCCGGCCTTACGCAAAGTCTATGACCAGATGGCTGAACCACGTTGGGTGATTTCCATGGGATCGTGTGCCAATGGTGGCGGTTACTATCATTACTCTTATGCTGTAGTGCGCGGTTGTGACCGGGTGGTGCCGGTGGACGTCTATGTGCCTGGTTGCCCGCCCACGGCTGAAGCCCTGATCTACGGCATCTTGCAGCTACAGCGCAAGATTCGTGAAACCAATACCATTGCCCGCTGAGTCGATCGTATGAACAGGATGCAAAATCTGCAGCAAGTATTGACCGATACCCTGGCTGAAAAAATCACCTCTTCGACTATTGATCGAGGCGAGTTGACTGTGGAAGTTGCTGCAGAGGATATTCTGGAAGTTGCAAAGATCCTGCGTGATGATTCACGGTTTGGTTTTGAGCAAGCTATGGATGTATGTGGCGTTGATTATCTGCAATGGGGGCAGGAGGCGGCCCGGGAGATGGTTAAACCCGCTCGCTTCGCGGTGGTCTATCATCTGTTGTCCATTCGAAACAACTGGCGGCTACGGCTGCGGGTCTGGCTCGACGATAAAATGCCTATGTTACCTTCCGTGGTGGGCATCTGGAGCGGCGTTGACTGGTTTGAACGTGAGGCTTTTGATCTGTTTGGTATCGTCTTTGAGGGGCATCCGGATCTGCGTAGAATTCTCACTGATTATGGTTTTATCGGCCACCCGTTTCGTAAAGATTTTCCGCTCACGGGCAAGGTGGAAGTTCGCTATGATCCGGATAAGGGCAGTGTGGTGTATGAGCCGGTTTCGCTGCAGCCGAGAATACTGACGCCACGTATCATCCGTGAGGAAAATTTCGGTGGCTGAAATACGCAACTACACACTGAACTTTGGACCACAGCACCCTGCGGCGCATGGTGTGTTGCGAGTGGTGATGGAAATGGATGGCGAAGTCATCGAACATGTGGATCCGCATGTCGGCTTGCTGCACCGAGCTACCGAAAAGCTGGCCGAGAGCAAACCGTTCAACCAAAGTATCGGCTATATGGATCGGCTCGATTATGTATCCATGATGTGTAGTGAGCATGCCTATGTCCTGGCTATCGAGAAGTTACTGGGGCTGGAAGTACCGATACGGGCCCAGTATATCCGGGTCATGTTTGACGAAATTACGCGTATTCTCAATCATTTGTTGTGGTTGGGTGCGCATGCGCTTGATATCGGTGCAATGACTGTATTTCTGTATGCTTTTCGCGAACGTGAAGACCTCATGGATTGTTACGAAGGCGTATCAGGAGCACGGATGCATGCCACCTATTACCGGCCTGGTGGTGTCTATCGGGACCTTCCTGAGAGTATGCCGCAATACCGCAAAGCCGGGGGTTACACGGAACGTAGTCTCGAACACCGAAACTTCAACCGCCAGGGCTCAATGCTGGATTTTATTGAGGATTTCACGCAGCGTTTTCCCGGTTATGTGGATGATTATGAGACCTTGCTGACGGATAACCGGATCTGGAAGCAGCGAACTGTCGGTATTGGTGTGATCTCTCCGGAACGGGCTATGCAGATGGGGTTTTCTGGTCCCATGCTGCGTGGCTCCGGTGTGGAATGGGATTTGCGCAAAAAGCAGCCCTACGAGGTGTATGATCGGCTGGATTTTGATATTCCCGTGGGAAGCGAGGGTGACTGTTACGACCGTTATCTGGTACGAGTCGAAGAATTCCGCCAGTCTAATTGCATTATCCGCCAATGTGTCGACTGGTTACGCAAGCACCCAGGACTCGTCATTGCCGACAACAACAAGGTGACCCCGCCATCCCGGGAATCCATGAAAGCGGACATGGAGTCGCTGATCCATCACTTTAAACTGGCCTCGGAAGGCTACTGTGTTCCCGAGGGTGAGGTTTATGCCGCCATCGAGGCACCCAAGGGTGAATTTGGAATCTATCTGCTGTCCGATGGTGCCAACAAGCCCTATCGGATGAAGATTCGGGCTCCGGGGTTTGCCCATATCAGCGCCCTTAATGAATTGTCGAAGGGCCATATGTTGGCCGATATGGTGGCCATGATCGGTACCCTGGATATTGTCTTCGGAGAGATAGATCGTTGAATGCTGTTCTTGAACAAACGGCGTCTTTGACTGCGGCGTCTATTGCTGCCATTGAACAGGAGATCGCCAAGTACCCGACTGAACGAAAGGCCTCGGCGGTCATGGCCGGCTTGCGTATTGCCCAGGAACAACATGGCTGGCTGGCTCCAGAGTTGATTTCCGAAGTGGCTGCTTTGGTTGGTGTACCACGTGTCAGGGCTATGGAAGTGGCTACTTTTTACTCCATGTATCATCTGCAGCCGGTCGGTCGACATGTTATTTTTCTGTGCACTAACCTGAGTTGTATGTTGCGTGGCTCCGATACTATCCTGGAACATCTGCAGTCGCGTTTGGGTATCCGACTGGGGGAGACGAGTGAAGACGGTAAATTTACCCTCAAGCAGGTCGAGTGTCTGGCAGCCTGCGGTGGTGCACCTATGATGCAGGTGGATAAGGACTACTACGAACACCTGACCCCGGAACGGGTCGATGAGATTCTGGAAGGATTGGGCTGATGGTTGAGATTGTACAAGTCTGCCTGCCGGATCCCGCGGTGACTGAGCCATGGACGCTGCGGGCTTACGAGAAATCTGGCGGTTATCAGTCTTGGCGGCGGATTCTTGAAGAGAAAATACCGCCGAATCAGATTATCGAGGAGGTCAAGAATTCCGGCCTGCGTGGCCGTGGAGGGGCCGGCTTTCCAACCGGGTTGAAGTGGAGTTTTATGCCTAAAGATGTGGAAGGACAGAAATATATTGTCTGTAATTCCGATGAGGGGGAGCCTGGTACCTTCAAAGACCGGGATATCCTGCGTTACAATCCACATGCCCTGGTAGAGGGCATGGCCATCGCCGGTTACAGTATCGGTGCTACGGTTGGCTACAACTATATCCGTGGTGAATTCTGGGAGCCCTATGAACGTTTTCAGGCGGCCATTGATGAGGCGATGGCGGCGGGTTTGTTAGGTCAGGATATTCTGGATTCAGGGGTCGATTTTATCCCCTATGTACACCTCGGGGCCGGGGCCTATATCTGTGGCGAAGAAACTGCGCTTCTCGAATCGTTGGAAGGCAAAAAGGGACAACCACGTTTTCTCAAGCCACCCTTTCCGGCCCAAGTGGGTTTATTCGGCCGACCGACGACCATTAATAACACGGAGACACTGGCCTCGGTACCGGCTATCCTTCGTAACGGCGCGGCCTGGTTTGCCGAGATGGGGCCACCGAAGAATGGTGGCAGCAAGATCTTTACCGTATCGGGCCATGTCAGTCGGCCCGGCGTCTATGAAATACCGCTGGGTACCCCCTTCCCTGAACTGCTGGAACTGGCTGGAGGGATGCTCAATGGCGGCAAACTCAAGGCGGTGATCCCCGGTGGTTCCTCGACGCCAATATTGCCGGCCGAGGTGATGATGGCCTGCACCATGGATTACGATGCGATTGCCAAAGCCGGTTCTATGCTCGGTGCCGGCTCGGTGATTGTTATGGACGAGTCCACCGATATGGTCAGATTGCTGGAGCGGATTACCGCTTTTTACCACGAGGAATCCTGTGGGCAGTGTACCCCTTGTCGGGAAGGCACCGGCTGGTTACATCACACGGTGCAACGGATTCGCCGGGGTGAGGGTAAGCCGGGAGACCTGGATTTGCTGGAATCGGTGGCCACCAACATCCGTGGTCGCACCATCTGTGCCTTAGGTGATGCAGCCGCCATGCCGGTGCAGGGTTTTTTGAAATATTATCGCGCTGAGTTGGAACGACTGATTGTCGATCCGGCCGGCAGTCAGGCAGCTTGAGACGGACAAAGGCACCATGCCCAGTATCGAAATAGACGGCAAACAACTGCAGGTTCGTGACGGCATCAAGATCATCGAGGCTGCTGACGAAGCTGGAATCTATATCCCCCGGTTCTGTTACCATCGTAAATTAACGGTTGCAGCAAATTGCCGGATGTGCCTGGTGGAAGTGGAAAAAGCACCTAAACCTTTGCCGGCCTGCGCCACGACGGTGAGTGATGGGATGAAGGTATCCACCCGTTCATCGGCAGCCCGGGAAGCACAGAAATCCACCATGGAATTTCTGCTCATCAATCATCCGCTGGACTGCCCGATCTGTGATCAGGGTGGGGAGTGCCCGCTTCAGGATCAGGCCCTGGGTTACGGCAAGGATGTATCACGCTTTACCGAGCGCAAGAGAGCAGTGGTCAGCCCGGATATGGGGCCACTGATTGCTACGGAAATGACCCGTTGCATTCATTGTACCCGTTGCGTCCGTTTTGGTAACGAAATTGCCGGGGTGATGGAACTCGGTATGCTCGGACGTGGTGATCGTTCGAGTATCCACAGCTTTCTTGATGAGCCAGTTAATTCTGAATTATCGGGCAATATTATTGACCTGTGCCCGGTCGGTGCCTTGACGTCTAAGCCCTACCGCTTTACGGCCCGGGTTTGGGAGTTAAGCAGCAGCGATGGCATCAGTCCACACGATTGTGTAGGATCCAACCTTACCATTCAGAGCGTCAGGGGTCAGGTTAAGCGCGTTCTGCCGGTGGTTAACGAGACCATCAATGATTGCTGGCTGTCTGATCGGGATCGCTACAGTTACGTCGGCAACAACAGTGGTCAGCGTCTCCTTAAGCCGATGATTCGGGTTGAGGATCAATGGCGCGAAGTATCCTGGCAGGTGGCACTGGACTTTACTGTGACGGGAATCAGGGGCTTGATCGAGCGCTACGGAGCAGAGCAGTTGGGGGCATTGGCCGCACCGGGCAGTACCGCCGAGGAGTTTTATCTGTTGCAGAAATTGCTGCGGGCTCTTGGTAGTGGAAATATTGATCATCGGCTACGTCAAGTGGATTTTTCTGCTGATGAGATAGCACCGCTGCGCCCCGGTATGGAACTGGGGATTGAGGAGATCGCTACGGCCCAGAGTCTGTTGCTGGTGGGAGCAAATCCGCGCAAGGATCAGCCGATCATTGGTTTGAATATCCGTCGTGCAGGTCTTGCCGGTGCACGTATCGCCGCGATCAACAGCATGCATTGGCAACACCATTTCGCTCTGGAAACCGAATCCGTGGTGGTGCCGGATCAGCTCTGTGCACAACTTGCATCCGTGTTGTTGGCACTGGATAGCAAGTGTGGTGCCGGTGTCGAAGCATTGGCTGCCAGAGCACCAGCCAGTAACGAAGGCAAACAGATCGCTGCGATGCTGCGTGGTGATGGTGCTGTGATTGTTGTTGGCAGCCAGGCACATATGCACCCATATTTTTCCATCCTGGCCGCACTGGCGCAGAAGATTGCTGAAGCGATCGATGGACGTCTGGCCTTTTTGCCCGAGGCGAACTCGGCGGCTGCCTGGTTGGCCGGTTGTGTGCCGCATCGTGGTCATGTGGATGCTGAAACAGCACAGGAGGGTTTGAATACCTCCGCCATGCTGGATGCTGGCCTAAAGGGGTATATCCTGCTCGGTGTTGAGCCGGAGTTAGATTGTACGCAATCGATGCTGGCCGCTAAGGCCATGGAACAGGCAGATTTTGTGGTGACATTATCATCATTTCATACGGCTGCCAGCGATTATGCTGACGTGCAGTTGCCCATAGCGACTTTTATTGAAACTGCCGGAACCTATATCAATGCGGCTGGTAATGTACAGTCTATGCTGGGCGCAGTACCACCACCAGCTGAGGCACGACCGGCTTGGAAAGTGTTGCGCGTTCTGGCCAATAACCTGCAGTTGACAGGATTTGAGTATCAGTCGAGTAACGATGTTCTCGACGAAATGGTGTTTCCTAGCGATCTTGGTTCGGTGCGCTATGCCACGACCGAAATTGCTCCCGATCCATCGAGAGAAGCTGCCAGCACGGATACACTGCAGCGTATTGTGGATGTGCCCTTGTATCGTATTGATCCTCTGGTTCGCAGGGCAACTCCTTTGCAGCAGACACGGGATAATCCAGGGCCGATGGTGCGGGTGAATATGCAGCAGGCAGAGCAGTTAGGCCTGACGGATCAACAGCAAGTGCTGTGCCGGGTTGATGGTCTGACAATACCCTTGATGCTGGCTGTAGATGAGCGGGTGCCGGAAGGCTGCGTCTGGATTCCACTGGGCTACCATGAAACCGCAGCACTCAATGGTAGCTGCCGTGTTCGTCTGGGAAGGAAATAACATGATTGACTGGTTTCTTACTCTTTGGAACAGCTTGCCCGACTGGTTGCAGATCGGGGTCTGGAATCTGCTGAAAATTATCGTGGTCGTGTTGCCGCTGATGATTTGTGTGGCGTACCTGACCTATGCCGAACGCAAGATCATCGGCTACATGCAGGTTCGTATTGGCCCCAATCGGGTGGGGCCGAGGGGCTGGCTACAGCCCATTGCCGACGCATTGAAGCTGATGATGAAAGAGATTGTGCTGCCGACACGCTCGGATCGTTTTCTCTTTTTGCTCGCTCCCGTACTTTCACTTGGGCCGGCGCTGGCAGCCTGGGCGGTGATCCCGTTTACTGACAAGCTGGTCATCGCCAATATTGACGCGGGTTTGCTGTATGTATTGGCACTGACCTCGGTTGGCGTCTATGGCATTATCGTGGCCGGCTGGGCATCCAATTCGAAGTATGCCTTCCTGGGCGCCATGCGCTCTGCGGCACAGATTGTGGCCTATGAAATTGCGATGGGATTTGCTCTGGTCGGTGTATTGATGGTCGCGGGATCATTGAATCTGGTGCAAATTGTTCAGCATCAGGCGGGAGGTCTGCACCAATGGTTCATGTGGCCATTGTTCCCGTTATTCATCGTCTATTTTATCTCCGGGGTGGCCGAAACCAATCGGGCACCTTTTGATGTTGCAGAAGGTGAGTCGGAAATCATAGGTTTTCATGTTGAATATTCCGGCATGGCCTTTGCGGTTTTTTTCCTGGCGGAATATGCCAACATGATTTTGATCGCAGCACTGACATCGATCATGTTCCTCGGCGGCTGGTACTCACCAATCGGCGCCTATCTGCCGACAGCGTTGTTAGATATCCCGGTAATCGGCTGGTTGCTGGGCGATGGTGTGCACTGGCTATTGATAAAGATCAGTATCGTGTTGTTCTTTTTTCTCTGGCTGCGAGCCACCTACCCGCGTTACCGCTATGACCAAATTATGCGGCTGGGCTGGAAGGTACTGATTCCGGTTACATTGATTTGGGTTGTGGTCATCGGTATGGTGAAATTCTTTACCCCGTTTGGGTTCATCATGAGCTAGGTATAGCAAGGAGACCCCGATATGGCAAAAGCAATCAGACATTTTTTCAAGACATTTCTGCTTTTGGAGATGATCCAGGGACTGGCGGTAACCGGCAGGCATTTGTTTGCGCCCAAGATTACGGTCCAGTATCCAGAGCAGAAAACACCAAAGTCACCACGCTTTCGGGGCTTGCACGCCCTGCGACGCTATGCAAACGGGGAAGAGCGTTGTATTGCCTGTAAACTGTGCGAAGTGGTTTGCCCAGCGCTCGCGATTACCATTGATGTCGCCGAACGTGAGGATGGTAGCCGTCGCACCACCCGCTATGAAATCGATTTATTCAAATGTATCTACTGTGGATTTTGTGAGGAAGTCTGTCCGGTGGACTCGATCGTCGAGACGGATTTGCACGAGTATCATTTTGAGGCACGCGGTGAAAATATCATGACCAAGGAAAAGCTGCTCAGTATTGGAGATCGCTATGAGGCCCGGATCGCTGTAGCGAAAGCGGCTGATGCCCCTTACCGTTAATGTTTGCCTGGATGGAGGCATTTCCCGGGTTTTCAGTAACGGAATGCGGCATGTGTACGTTGTATTGTATAGGGTACTAGGGTGAGGTTGTATTCATGACATTCGAACAAGTGGTCGTTTATCTAATCAGTGCGGTAATGCTGGTATCAGCAGCGCTGGTGGTGACGATGCGCAATCCGGTCAAAGCGGTATTGTCACTGGTATTGACCTTTTTCAGTGCCGCCAGTCTCTGGATTACACTGGAAGCCGAGTTTCTCGCCATCAGCCTGGTGCTGGTCTATGTAGGGGCCGTGATGGTGCTGTTTTTATTCGTAGTGATGATGTTGGATATTAATCAAGCCGAGTTACGCGCCGGTTTTACTAATTATCTACCGCTTGGTGGTGTCGTTGCGGTTTTAATGGTGGTCGAGATTATTCTGGTATTGAAGGGTCGTGAATACAGTGGACTACAACTGGCATCAGAGCAGTTGCGTGGCCCCGGTTACAGCAATACCCGGGAGCTTGGTGCGATAATTTACACCCACTATATCTATCCATTCGAGATCGTCGGTTTTGTGCTGCTGGTCGCGATAGTGGGATCGATCGCCCTGACCTTCCGGCGCCGAACCGTGTCCCGCTACCAAAAGCCATCTGTCCAGATTCACACCACAAAGGCTGAGCGTCTACGGGTGGTAAAAATGACTACTCAGAGGGTGGATTTGACAACGCCAGAAGAATTTGTACCAACAACCCCAATACAAACTACACCGACACAGAAAGCAGAGGAGGAAAGCACGTAGTGATTTCACTTAATTACTATTTATCTCTGGGCGCAATTCTGTTTGCTATCAGTGTGGTGGGAATCTTTCTTAACCGCAAGAATTTGGTCGTGCTATTGATGGCGATCGAGTTGCTGTTGCTGGCTGTGAATATGAATTTTGTGGCTTTCTCACATTATCTCGGGCAGTTGGATGGACAGGTGTTTGTGCTGTTCGTGTTGGCGGTTGCGGCGGCGGAAGCCGCTGTGGGTCTCGCCATACTGATCGCACTGTTTCGCAACAGGGGCTCTATTAATGTCGATGATGTGAGTGATTTAAAGGGCTGATCATGTCAATGCAAAGCATATTATTGTTTATACCGATGGTCTGTCTGGCCGCGGCTATTCTGTCGGGTCTTGCTGGCAAGATGATTGGCCGGGCCGGCGCACATGGTGTAACCATTGGGGCCGTGGCCCTGGCCTTCGGCCTGTCGGTATACGTCTATATCGATGTCATGGCAGGGCATACCTACAATATCTCACTCTATACCTGGGGTATCAGCAATGGCGTACCGTTTGAAGTAGGTTTTCTGGTTGATCAGCTGACGGTAACCATGATGGTGGTTGTGACCTTTATATCATTCATGGTGCATATCTATACCATGGGTTATATGGCCGAAGATCCGGGCTATCAGCGCTTTTTTAGTTATATCGCGCTGTTTACCTTTTCCATGCTGATGTTGGTCATGGCCAACAATTTTCTGCAACTGTTTTTTGGCTGGGAAGCAGTAGGTTTGGTCTCCTATCTGTTGATTGGGTTCTGGTTTAACCGTGATTCGGCCGTATTTGCCAATTTGAAGGCTTTTCTGGTCAATCGGGTCGGTGACTTCGCCTTCCTGTTGGGGATTGCTGCGACCTTGTATATTTTTGGCTCGCTTGATTACCAGGCCGTTTTTGCTGCAGCCGGCCAGGCCCAGGATATGACGGTCGAGCTGATTCCTGGTAGTCCATGGCACTGGCTGAGTATCATCGCTGTATTGTTGTTTATCGGCGCCATGGCAAAATCTGCCCAGATGCCACTGCATGTCTGGCTGCCCGATTCCATGGAAGGGCCAACACCGATTTCCGCCTTGATCCATGCAGCGACCATGGTCACAGCCGGCATCTTCATGGTAGCCCGGATGTCACCAATATTTGATCTGTCTGAAGCAGCCCGCACCATGGTCTTGTGGGTTGGCGGTGCTACGGCATTCTTCATGGCTTTGGTTGGGGTAGTGCAAACCGATATCAAGCGGGTTGTGGCGTATTCAACACTGTCGCAACTAGGCTACATGACGGTCGCATTGGGTGCCTCTGCCTATGCTGCCGGGATCTTTCATCTGACGACCCACGCCTTTTTTAAGGCCCTGTTATTCCTTGGTGCGGGTTCGGTTATTATCGCCATGCACCATGATCAGGATATGCGCCATATGGGTGGTATCAAGCGCTGGATGCCGATTACTTATCTGACCATGGTTGTTGGCACATTAGCACTTGCCGGGATTCCGCCATTTGCCGGTTTTTTCTCCAAAGATGTGATTATTGAAGCAGTGGGTGCTTCCCGGTTGCCGGGTGCCGGGGTTGTCCACCTTGGTGTGTTGGCGGCAGTATTTGTTACTGCGCTGTACAGTTTTCGCTTGCTGTTTTTGGTTTTTCATGGCAAACCACGCATGGAGCAGCACGTTCGTGACCATATCAAGGAGTCACCGTGGGTAGTGACTTTGCCATTGGTACTACTGGCTATTCCCTCACTTCTGGCTGGAATGTACTATTTCGAACCGATGATTTTTGGACAGCATTTTGGTGCTTCTCTGGTGGTCTCGGCAGAAAATGATACGCTGGAAGAAATTCGTGCCGGCCTGGCCGGCCATAGCGGCTGGGGTCTGATTTTTACCAGCATCCTCGAAGGCTTTATTGGGGCACCCTTCTGGTTCGCCATTGCCGGTGCTTTCACTGCCTGGTATCTGTATATCAAAAACCCGAGATTACCGGGACTCTTCGCACTCAAGTTCAATTGGATTTATTACCTATTGATGAAGAAGTATGGCTTTGATGAATTCAATCAGACGGTTTTTGCCGGCGGCGCCAGAAGAATTGGTAACTGGCTGTGGAAATACGGCGATGTGGGTTTGATCGATGGCGTCATTATCAATGGTACGGCCAACCGGATATCCGCCCTGGCGTTCAGCATCCGGCGCCTGCAGTCCGGGTATCTCTATCACTATGCTTTTGTCATGATTATCGGAGTGTTTGTGATGATGAGCTGGTTTTTGTTCAGATGACCCCAATTCTTTTATCGAATCTTTTGGATCGACGCCTGTGAATGCGCATTTCTTGAGTATCTTGATCTGGTTTCCTGTGGCCACCGGGTTTTTGATGTTGTTGGTTCCGGAACATAAACGCAGGATCGGGTTCATTCTGGCGTTGCTGGTATCTGTTCTTGAGCTGGGGTTCAGTCTCAAGCTGATTGCCGCTTATGACCGTACAGCGACCGGGATGCAGTTGATAGAACGTACAGACTGGATACAAAGTCTTACGATTCAGTACTATCTGGGTGTCGATGGTATTGCAGTTTTGCTGATCGTCCTGACCGCGATTATTACCTTGATCACTATTCTGGCGGCATGGAATTCGGTGAAGCAGCGCTTCATTTTTTACCTTGGCTCCTTTCTGATCCTGGAAGGTTTCATGATCGGTGTCTTTGTGGCGCTTGATGCTATTTTATTCTATGTATTTTGGGAAGCGATGCTGTTGCCCATGTTTCTGATTATCGGTGTCTGGGGTGGTCCCAACCGGGTTTATGCAACCATAAAGTTCTTTCTCTATACCCTGCTTGGTTCCCTGTTGATGTTGGTGGCGTTTATCTACCTTTACCAGCTAGGTGGTAGTTTCAGTATTTTGGATATGCAGAAACTGGCTATTCCCTACCAGGCACAAGTCTGGTTATTCTGGGCCTTCTTTATGGCTTTTGCGGTCAAGGTACCGATGTTTCCCCTGCATACCTGGTTGCCGGATGCCCATGTTGAAGCCCCGACCGGTGGCTCCGTTATCCTGGCCTCCATTATGTTGAAAATGGGTGGTTTTGGATTTATTCGCATCAGTTTGCCGGTTTTACCTGACGCCAGTCATGGTATGGCAGGTATCATCATCGCTTTGTCTTTGATTGCTGTGGTCTATATCTCCCTGGTTGCACTGGTGCAGCGCGATATGAAAAAACTGATCGCATATTCATCAATCTCACATATGGGTTTTGTTACGCTGGGCTTTTTTGTGTTTAACCAAACGGCACTGGAAGGTTCAATCATACAAATGGTCTCACACGGCTTTGTGGCTGGAGCCATGTTTCTATGTGTCGGTGTCCTCTACGATCGTGTGCACTCCCGGCAGATTGCTGATTATGGTGGGGTAGCCAATACCATGCCCGTATTCGCCGGTTTTACCATGCTGTTTGCCATGGCCAATTCCGGATTGCCGGGAACCTCTGGTTTTGTCGGAGAATTTCTGGTCATCATGGGTACCTTCCAGGTTCAGCCCTGGTTTGCAGCCATCGCGGCACTGACCTTGATTCTGGGTGCTGCCTATACTTTATGGATGTATAAACGGGCATTTTTCGGCAAGGTGGCTAATGATACGGTGGCCACACTTAAGGATATCAATGCGATGGAGTTGCTGTTTTTAAGCCTGTTGGCGATTATGGTTCTGGCCATAGGGCTATGGCCGAATCCGCTACTGGATCTGATTCATACTTCTGTTGGCCAGCTGCTGAGTCAGTCAACAGCAACGAAATTGCTGTGAGACAGGGACGATGACAAACGATCTTACACTTAATCTGGGATATGCCTTGCCGGAAATTGTGCTGGCTGCGCTGGCCTGCCTGGTGCTATTAATTGAAGCAGTATTTGCAGAAAGAGGGCGCAATACCGCATTTGTAGTGGCGATCGCCAGTTTGCTGCTAACTGCCTGGTTGTCAGCACAGCAATATGGTGATGAGGTTCACAAGGCATTTACCGACATGTATGTCGCTGACAATATGGGGGCAGTACTCAAAACCCTCATCAATTTGCTCACTGTAGGGGTATTTATTAACAGTCGACGCTACCTGACAGAGCGGGGATTATTTCGCGGCGATTACTATGTGCTGGGAATGTTTGCAGTACTGGGTATGATGATCATGGTGTCTTCGTCGACCTTTCTGGTGCTCTACATGGGCCTGGAGCTGCAAGCATTGAGCCTCTATGTTATGGTGGCCTATTATCGTGATTCGGCGCAGTGTAGTGAGGCCGCGATGAAGTACTTTGTGCTCGGCGCCTTGTCTTCGGGGATATTCCTGTACGGTGTTTCTCTGCTCTATGGTTTGTCTTCGGGGTTTGATTTTGATGGTGTCCGTGCGGCTTCGATCCTCTACGGTGCTAAAAGCCCGGTTATGGCGCTGGCCCTGGTCATGGTGATTGTCGCACTGGCTTTTAAAATCGGTGCAGTGCCTTTTCATATGTGGATCCCCGATGTTTATCAGGGTTCGCCAACACCAACCACTGCATTCATTGCCACGGCACCGAAAATTGCTGCCTTCGCAGTGTTCTACCGAATTCTGGTTGAAGGGATGGAGCCGCTGGTTGCAAACTGGCAGCTAATTTTCATTATTCTGGCTGTCCTGTCTATTGCCGTCGGCAATGTTACGGCAATTGCCCAGACCAATCTTAAACGGATGCTGGGTTATTCGACGATCGCGCACATGGGTTTCTTCCTGCTCGGTTTCTTGACCGGCAACAGTGTTGGCTATGCTGCTGCAATGTTTTACATATTGGTCTATACCTTCATGGCACTTGGTGCCTTCGGGGTCATCCAGTTGCTGGCCAGAAAAGGTTTTGAGGCCGACGAACTTAACGATATGAAAGGCCTTAGTCAGCGTCATCCCTGGTATGCATTTTTGATGCTACTACTGATGATCTCTATGTCCGGTATCCCACCAACGATTGGATTTTACGCCAAATTGAACATCATTCAGGCACTGTTAAATGTGGGTATGGTGTGGCTGGCTGTGCTGGCTGTACTGCTGGCGGTAATCGGGGCCTTTTATTATTTGCGTGTGATCAAACTGATGTATTTTGATACAGCGGAGGTTGAGATCATCGAGAGCAACGCGGTTGATGAAAAAATTGTGGTATCGGGGATTGCATTGGCCGTGGTCGCTATATTGCCCTGGATTGGCACCGTGATTGATCTTTGCCGGGGTATTTTTGCGGTTTGATATAAGGTTGATTTGCCTGTAGTTATCCAGTGGTTACAGTGTGAAGTAAGCTGTTGGGAACGCCGGGACGAGGGAGTTGCAAGCAAATCTGTTGCTGTCGGGAGCGACTGGTCAGGAGCTAGAAAAGGAATCAGATAGTTCACTGATTTTTCTGAAACGTGCTTGCGCAAATGGTCTGATTTTGGTTAAATACCGGCGCTGCTGCGGGGTGGAGCAGTCAGGCAGCTCGTCGGGCTCATAACCCGAAGGTCGTAGGTTCAAATCCTGCCCCCGCTACCATACACAGGTCGAAAAATGACCGATTTGGACCCCGCCGCATGCGGGGTTTTCTGTTCTTGGACGAGCTCCTGGGGATGCAGAGTGCACAGCGGCAGCAGTCGTGTGCACTTTTTTATTGAAAGATGACAACACAAAAGTTAACGGAAAAACTGCAGATGCTGCTGGAGCCGGGGGCCCGGGCAGTTGGTTTTAGTATTTGGTCGGTGGAATATATACAGCAGGGTGGAACGGCAGTTCTGCGGGTCTACATTGATGGCCCCGATGGTGTCAATATCGACGACTGCGCCGCAGTCAGCTGGCAATTGAGTGGCTTGTTGGATGTGGAAGATCCTCTACCGGGAGGGTATACCCTTGAGGTATCTTCACCGGGACTGGATCGGCCTTTGGTGGTTCCAGCACATTTTCAGACTGCTCTGGGCAGGCAGGTCAAACTGAATGCGTACACCCACCAGTTGGGTAGGAAACGTTTTAATGGTCAGCTGCTGGATGCCGATGATGCCAAAGTTGTGCTGGAAGTGGATGGTGAGGTCTATGAAATTCCCTATGCGGAAATTCAGCAGGCTCGTTTGGTCGTAGAAATTTAGGTACGGAGACTGGTTCATGATCAACAATGAAATCCTGTTGATGGCAGATGTGGTATCGAGAGAAAAAAATCTCGATAAGGAAGTCATCTTCTCCGCGATTGAATCTGCATTGGCCATTGCGACGCAAAAGCGCTCATTGGAAGACATCATTGCCAGGGTTGTGATCGACCGCAATACGGGTCGCTACGAAACATTTCGTGTCTGGGAAGTGGTCTCGGATGATACTGAAGACGAAGTGACTGAAAGGCAGTTACCTTTGTGCCAAGCCCAGCAAATGGATGCCACAGCAGAGGTTGGGGATGTAGTTGAGGCCCCTTTGGAACCGGTAAAATTTGGCAGAATTGCAGCTCAGGCGGCCAAGCAGGTAATTATGCAAAAAGTTCGTGAAGCTGAGCGTGCACAGGTTGTCAGTGAATATCAGGGTCGGGTTGGTGAAATGCTGACCGGTCTGGTTCGACGTATGGAGCGTGGCGACACGATCATTGACCTCGGTGGTGCAGAAGCGCTGTTGCCACGGAACAAGATGATTCCCCGAGAAGGTCTTAGGCCGGGTGACAGGATCAGAGCCTTACTGGAAGATGTGCGCTCAACGACGCGCGGACCTCAGTTGTTTCTGAACCGGATCAGCCCGGCACTGCTGATTGAATTATTTAAGCTTGAGGTTCCTGAAGCGGGTGAAGGATTAATTGAGATCAAGGGTGCGGCCCGTGATCCGGGATTGCGAGCCAAGATTGCGGTGTATTCCCATGATGGTCGGCTGGATCCGGTTGGCGCCTGCGTAGGCATGCGCGGTTCACGGGTACAGAGTGTCTCGAATGAAATTTGCGGAGAACGGGTTGACATTATCAAGTGGTCCAATGAGCCCGCTGAATTTGTGTTGCAAGCGCTGGCACCGGCTGAAGTATTGTCGATTGTGGTTGATGAAGAAGCCCATGCGATGGACGTAGTGGTGCACACGGATGAATTGTCCCGGGCGATTGGTCGTGGTGGGCAGAATGTGCACCTGGCTTCACAATTGACTGGCTGGGACCTCAATATTATGACGGAGGAAGATGCGGGTGAGAAGGTTGAGCAGGAATCGGCCCGCCTGAGTGAAGCGTTGATGCGCGAGTTGGATGTGGACGAAAATGTTGCTTTAATATTAGTACAGGAAGAGATTACCTCAATCGAGGAAGTCGCTTACCTGCCTCGTGAAGATTTGCTGGGGATTGAGGAGTTTGATGAAAATTTGGTTGACGAGCTGCGTCGCAGAGCCGAAGATGCCTTGTTGACTCAGGCCATCGTACAGGCGGAATCGGACAGTGGACATATTCCGGAAGCCAGCTTGCTGGAGCTTGAGGGTATGAATAAAGAGACCGCCAGACTGCTGGCCGCCAAGGGGATTAAGGATAGTGAAACACTGGCGGAATATGCAGTAGATGAGTTGCTTGAAGAAGTCAAAGGAATTGATGCCGGGCAAGCGAGTGCCCTGATTATGGCAGCACGCGCTCCCTGGTTTGTCGATGAAGAGAGCCAGTGAGCGGATGCCTGAGGGCCACGTTATGTCAGATACGAGTATCCGGGAATTTGCAGAGAAAATCAGGTTATCACCCGAAGCTTTGCTGGAACAGTTGACTACAGCCGGGGTTAGCGGAAAAACGGCCAAAGATTCCATAACCGACCAGGAGAAACTGCAACTGTTGACGTTCCTGAAACGGGGCAACAAGAGTAGTTCGACGGTCAAGCTGAGCGCGCGCAGGAATATTTCCCCCAGTCGCAAGACCACGACCGAAATACGCAAGTCATCACGTGGTGGTGGCAGTAAAACCGTTCGTGTGGAAGTGAAAAAGAAACGTGTGTTGGTCAAGCCCAGGACTGCGCCTGAAGAAACGACGACGCTATTGCCCGAAGCCACAATGGCCACACAGCCTGTCCAGACGGGGACTATGGAGCAAACCGCAGCGGAGTTTGAGAAATCCATTGCAAAAACTGCAGCTACAAAAGCTGCAGTTACAAAGGCACAGAAACCCGGCATAGTGACGGCGGTTGCTGCAGATCAGCAAGGTGATACCACGACCATTGCGTCTGTGACTGAAGCACCTCAGAGCAGTACTGTAGCTAAGCCAGGGCCAGAATCCGCTCAGAAAAAAGTGACAACTACAGAGACGATAACCGACAAGAGTGAACCGGTGGTGTCGAAGAAGGCTAAGACACCTAAAAAGGCTATAGAGGGAGAGGAGATGCTCTCCGAAGACATGAAGTTATTGCGTGAAAATCGTCGGCGTATGGCTGCATTTGTGCCTGAGGTTGCTGCCAAGAAAGTAGTTGCTAAGGAACCTGCAGTAGCCGCCAAGGAAGAGCGCAAAACTAAGGCCAAAGTCAAGCCTAAACGTGGCCGCACTAAGGCCAGTCCAGACGCTTCAAGGGCCGAATTGCACGTCGCAGGAAAGTCCCGCAGACGCAAGAAAACCAAGGTCGCTCCGAAGGCACAGTCCGGAAGAGTCAAAACCAGCATGACAGAGCAACATGGTTTTGCCAAGCCGACTGCTCCGATAGTGCGCGATGTATTGGTGCCGGAGACGATTACAGTTGGAGAGTTGGCCCAGGCGATGGCGGTAAAGGCTGCTGAGATTATTGTTGCATTAATGAAAATGGGTATTATGGCTACCATTAACCAGGTAATCGACCAAGATACTGCCATGATCGTAGTAGAGGAAATGGGTCATATCGCCAAGGCTGCGGCACCTGAAGATCCCGAGGCACTATTAATCGACGGTGAGCCGGATAAGGGGGTGAAAGTCCAGCGCTCACCTGTTGTCACGGTAATGGGTCATGTAGATCATGGCAAGACGTCTTTGCTGGACTTTATGCGTTCGAGCAAGGTGGCAGCTGGTGAGGCGGGCAGTATCACCCAGCACATCGGTGCGTATCAAGTCACAACCGGGCGTGGAAATATTACTTTTTTGGATACACCGGGTCATGCCGCTTTTTCGGCCATGCGTGCACGTGGTGCCCAGGCGACCGATATTGTGATTTTGGTTGTTGCTGCGGACGATGGAGTCAAACCACAAACCGTAGAGGCCATCCACCATGCTCATGATGCGAAGGTACCGGTGGTGGTCGCAATCAACAAAATGGACAAACCACAAGCTGATCCGGACCGGATCAAGCAGGAACTGGCGCATCATGAGGTCATCCCGGAAGAATGGGGAGGCGATGTGCTGATGGTTAATGTGTCTGCTAAAACGGGTGAAGGGATTGATGATTTGCTGGAAACCGTGCTCTTGCAGGCTGAACTACTGGATTTGACTGCTGTGGCAGAAGGGGCTGCTCGAGGTGTGGTCGTAGAAGGCCGACTTGACCGAGGTCGTGGTGTTATTACTACGTTGCTGGTACAAAGCGGCAGCCTGGAGAAAGGCAATATCCTGCTGGCCGGTCAGCATAGTGGCCGAATTCGGGTATTACTCAGTGCTGAGGGTAAAGCCATCAAGAAAGCTGGCCCTGCAACCCCGGTGGAAGTATCTGGCTTGTCCGGTGTTCCTCTGGCTGGTGATGAATTTGTGATTCTCAAAGATGAGCGGAAAGCCAGAGAAATTGCCTTGTTCCGGCAAAGTAAATCTAAGAATCTGCGCCTGGCGACACAACGCCAGGCAAATATGGAAGGCTTGTTTGAGCAAATGACCGAAGGGGAAACCCACGATTTGAATATTCTGGTCAAGGCTGATGTGCAAGGTTCAGTAGAGGCAATCAGCGATGCTTTGACGGCTTTGTCGGTAGATGAAGTGTCAGTGAAAATCATTCACGGCATGGTGGGTGGCATCAATGAAACGGATGTGCAGCTTGCTTCTGCGGCGCATGCCATTATTGTCGCGTTTAATGTTCGCGCAGATGCGGTGGCTCGTAAGGCAATCGACACCATGGGTATCGATGTACGTTACTACGATGTTATCTATGATGTGGTTGACGATGTCAAAGCTGCAATTTCCGGGATGCTTAAGCCGGAGATCAAGGAAGACCGACTCGGTTTGGCGGAAGTACGCGATGTCTTTCGGGCACCGAAATACGGCCTGGTTGCTGGCTGCTACATCAGTGAAGGTAAGGTCAGTCGAAATGCAAAGGTACGTATTTTGCGCGATCAAATTGTCATCTTTGATGGTCATATCGATTCACTACGTCGCTTCAAGGAAGATGTAGCGGAGTTGGGTCAAGGCTTTGAGTGTGGTATCGGTGTGAAAAACTATAATGATATCAAGGTCGGTGATCAGTTGGAAATCTACGAATTACGTGAGATTGCGAGACAAATCTGATTTTCCTGTCTGCTATTATCCGCATGTTGAAATAAATATAGAGTCCGCCATGCCAGCCGAATTTGATCGTGGTCGTCGGATCGCTGCGTTGATCCAGCATGAAGTTGCCGTAGTCCTGTCTCGTGAAATGCGGGATAGACGACTGAGCATGCTGACGGTGACGCGGGTTGATTTATCACGCGACCATAAAAAGGCAGATATTGGTGTGACCAGCATGGATGACCCGCTGGAACGGCAAGCCATAATTTCTTCATTGGCCAAGGTCAGTGGCTGGATACGTGTCCAATTGGGGCGTTGCCTGCACCTGAAAGTGATCCCCACCCTGCTGTTTTACTATGATGATTCGGTGGAACAGGGTATGGCTCTTTCACAATTGATTGATGATTTGCAGAAATAATCGGCAATACTGTGGGAACTGGCAATATGGCACGAAGAAGAGTGCAGCGTGGCAAGGTAATCGATGGCATATTATTGCTGGACAAGCCTGTGGGTATCACTTCCAACGGGGCCTTGCAGCAGGCCAAACGCCTGTTCAATGCTCGTAAAGCCGGCCACACCGGTAGTCTTGATCCCATCGCAACGGGCTTGTTGCCGCTGTGTTTTGGGGAAGCCACCAAACTTTCACAATTTCTGATTGACTCGGATAAACGATATGTTACCTCGCTGCGACTGGGCCAGCGTACGAATACAGGTGATTCGGAAGGGCACGTTATCTCCCAGCGACCCGTAACCTTCAGTAAGGGCGAACTTGAGCAGGCCTTGACGAAATTCAGGGGTGATTTTGAACAGGTGCCTCCCATGTTTTCTGCACTCAAGCACCAGGGCACGCCTTTGTACAAACTGGCACGGGAAGGGATTGAAATTGAACGAAAGCCCCGTCCGGTGACGGTTTCTGAACTGGAAGTTCTGCGCATGGAGGCAGACACGCTGGAACTAATAGTTCATTGTAGTCGTGGATTTTATGTACGTACTCTGGCGGATGAACTCGGTGAGATTCTCGGCTGTGGTGCGCACATTGAACAACTCAGGCGTACTGCGGTAGGGGATCTGCATGTTGATGAGTCAGTCAGCCTGACGACGTTGGCAGAATGTCCCGATGGTGCTGCGCGATTGCAATATCTGTTGCCATTGGAGGCAGGAGCGCGGGTTTACCCTGCTGTTCAGTTGACAACCAATGCTGCATTTTATCTTTGCCGAGGGCAAGCCGTACGTGCTGGCGGACTACCACAATCGGGTTATGTTCGCTTGTATGGCGGTCATGCCGGATTTCTGGGCCTTGGCGAGGTCACCGATGATGGGTTGGTGGCACCCAAACGCTTGTTTGCCACGGCAGGGCATTAAGGCGTCAGCAGCGTAACGATTCGGCTGCCAGCGGGAGCGACTGAAGAGTCAGAAATGTTGTTGTGAAGGTTTAAGCATGCGAGTAGAATGCGACGGTTTCGATGCGGGCAGTTGCAGGGGTGGTGGCGAGGTCGCCACAGTGTAGATAACAGAGAGGTTATTATGACGTTAATGGCGGAACAGAAAGGGCAGATCGTTTCAGAATATCAGCGGATAGCCGGCGACACCGGTTCTCCTGAAGTACAGGTTGCGTTGCTGACTGCACGAATTCAGGATCTTACGCCTCATTTCAAGATGCATATTCATGATCACCATTCACGGCAAGGGTTGCTGCGGATGGTCAACAAACGCAGGAAACTGCTAGACTATTTGCGCAGAAAGGATGTTGGGCGTTACCGCGAACTGATCGCACGGCTCGGTTTGCGCAAATGATAATGGGTGACCCCCCTCTGAGGATTAAGAAGATGACAAAGCTTGTTAAAGAGTTCAAGTTTGGCGAAAACCAGTTTCGCTTGGAAACCGGACGTATTGCCAAACAGGCATCGGCTGCGGTGATTGCCAGTCTGGGTGATACTTCGGTTATGGTGTCGGTAGTGGGTAATCCCCGTTCCGCCCCACGTGATTTTTTGCCGTTAACGGTGGATTATGAGGAACGCAGTTACGCCGCCGGGAAAATTCCCGGCGGTTTTTTCAAGCGGGAAGGCAGACCTTCGGAAAAAGCGATCCTGACCTGTCGGCTGATTGACCGGCCGATTCGACCGTTATTCCCCAAAGGTTTCAGTAGTGAAATTCAAATTGTTGTGACCGTGCTTTCGGTCGACCCTGAGATCAATCCGGATATCGTGTCCATGGTGGGTGCTTCTGCGGCATTGGCCATTTCGGGTTTGCCTTTCAATGGCCCAATCAGTGCGGCTCGGGTCGGGTACATTGATGGCAGTTATGTGTTGAACCCGTCGGCAACGGAGCTTAGTGAAGCGTCCAGTCTGGATTTGATCGTGGCGGGCACTGAAAAAGCGGTGCTGATGGTTGAGTCCGAGGCGAGGATTCTTACCGAGGAACAAATGCTTGGAGCCGTGCTTTTTGGTCATGAGCAGATGCAGGTTGCCATCCAGGCCATCCAGGCGCTGGCAGCTGACTGCGAGATTGACCATTGGGACTGGCAGGCGCCTGTAGCCGATGAGACCGTGGCTCAACGGGTTGCAGAATTGGCTGAAGGTCAGTTTGCTGCAGCTTTCCAGGTTGCCGATAAAATAGCCCGCCAAGATGCGGTGGCCGCAGTTTGCGAGCAGGTAAGAGAGACCTTGATCGATGACGCCGCCAGCCCGGATCTGGTTGATGCCGTTACGGTTAGTATCGAGGCTTTACAGAAAAAAGTGGTTAGGAAGCGAATTCTTGATGGGGAACCTCGTATCGACGGCCGTAATACCCGTACGGTTCGGCCGATCTCTGTCGAGCTTGGGGTGCTGCCACGAACTCACGGCTCCGCCCTTTTCACCCGTGGAGAAACCCAGGCATTGGTCATAACTACATTGGGTACGTCTCGTGATGCACAGATTATCGATGCTCTGGAAGGTGAGTACAAGGATCATTTCATGCTGCACTACAATTTTCCGCCCTATTGTGTCGGCGAAACCGGCCGCGTAGGCTCGCCCAAACGTCGTGAAATTGGCCACGGTAAATTGGCCAAGCGTGGTATTAGTGCAGTACTGCCGGATATGGAAGAGTACCCCTATGTGTTGCGTGTGGTTTCTGAGATCACCGAATCGAATGGTTCCAGTTCTATGGCCACCGTCTGTGGAGCCAGTCTGTCGCTGATGGATGCGGGTGTCGATATTCAGGCCCCGGTCGCCGGTGTGGCGATGGGCCTGATCAAGGAAGATAACAAGTTTGCCATTTTGACGGATATTCTAGGTGATGAAGATCATCTCGGTGATATGGACTTTAAGGTGGCGGGCACCGCCGAGGGTATAACCGCGTTGCAGATGGATATCAAGATTGATGGCATCACCGCTCAGATTATGGAACTGGCTTTAGCCCAGGCCAGGGAAGGTAGATTGCATATCCTCGCTGAAATGGCCAAGGTGATTGATGCTCCGAGAGAGTCTATGTCGGACTACGCACCACGAATTCTGACCATCAAGATCAATCCGGACAAGATTCGAGATGTGATCGGCAAGGGCGGTGCGACCATCCGTATGCTTTCCGAAGAGACCGGCGCTACCATTGATATATCCGATGATGGTACGATAAAAATTGCTTCAGTGGATGCCGAAGGCGGGCGTGATGCGCAACGCCGGATAGAGCAGATCACTGCCGATGTAGAAGTTGGCATGGTCTACGAAGGAAAGGTTGTTAAATTAATGGATTTTGGTGCTTTTGTGAATATTTTGCCGGGCAAGGATGGCTTGGTACACATTTCGCAAATTTCCAACGAGCGGGTCGAAAAGGTTTCGGACAAGCTTAAGGAAGGCGAAGTGATCAAGGTCAAGGTTCTTGAGGTCGATAAGCAAGGGCGTATTCGCTTGTCGATCAAGGCATTGGCCGAGAGCTGAAATTTGTTCTGCGAGAATTCCTGATGGAGTAGTTGGCAAGGCCGGGCATTGTTCCGGTCTTGTTGTCTGTAGGCTCCTCGTAACGATGCAGCGTGTTTAGATTTTGGTTCAGTACAAGGCATTTTCGAGGCCAATATTGCAGGGTTTTCTCATCAAAGACGGGCCGTTCACGCTGACCTAGGTCACCAGATCCAGCTGCTGTACGGTGCCGACAGTACCCTCTTGTGTTACATACAGACCCGTATTACGAAGTTGGCCATAACGACTGCCATTGTTGCCCTGTAACTGCATGGGCGTCGCAGCCTTGCCCAGATAAATGGCACCCACACCGGCGGCTTGGAGTGATGAGAGGGCGTCGCTATTTTGGGTCTCGCCGGCCCGGGGAGACCAGATGCGGAGGCTGGAAAATAGAGGGTCATTGCCATCAATCCAACCGTTATGATCACTATCAAGGCGTGCCAGATCCTTGAATCCATCGCCGCTGGTGGCACCAAACAACTCACTGCCATTATTAATCACACCATCCTGGTTACGATCCAGCGCCAGGAAGCCACTGCCTGGTTGCAGTGTGTGTAGTCGCTCCAGTTTACCATCGACGTTCAGGTCGAAACTGAATTGTTGTTGGTCCAATATAGCGGAAGGCACGTTGAGATTGATGACCAATGGGTCTCGCAATGTACCCATGCTGATTTGCTGATGCTGCTGGCGGGTAAAACTGCGATTCAGGGTTAGTCCCAGATGGAAGCGGATTTCCTTGCCGTCACTGGTGCGGATAATCCCGGAAGCGTCGAAGCGGGCACTCTCCTGTTCCGTGGTGGTGGTGTCGACCCGGAAACGCAGTCCGAAGCCGGTCGGATTATTCACTGATTGGCTGTTTCGTGGAGGTGCTTGTGGCGCTTGTCCGGTGGCGTCTTTGGGGTCTGTAAGGGTCGGATTTGTGGCAAGTTTGATCACCCGCTGGGTAATATATTCCAGCATAAGTTTGATCAATTTCAGATCTGGTGGTAGCGCATCTTCGGCCGAGATTTCGTCACTGGCTACCGCCGGGTTGTTGGTCTTCTCAATTTGCGAAGCAGTAAGCTGACTGCGCAGTTGTGATGATTTCGACAGGGTAAGTTGTCCGTTTTCTGACTCCTGGTGCAGTCGCTGCTGACCCAGTTGTACATCGAGAGTTTGTCGTAGCTGTTGGCTTCGCTGTAATGAATGCGTGGAAGACAGTTGTACCGTGGCGTTGGTAATCTGCATCTTTGCCCCTCCTGATGGTGGTTATGCCCCCTCACAGCAGGATATCGGCCGTTGCGGGGAAAACTTAACCGGTTTGCATCAGTACATAGGTCAAGTGCTGCACATAGTGGGGTTGTGAGCAGCCTTCGAGGCCGTGCAGCAGGACGCCCGGGTAGTTGCGATAGGGGGCACAAGCCAATCGAGATCAAGAAAATCCCCGTCGGCTAGTTCTATCCGCTGACGTTGACAGGGGGGTGAGGCATGGGCAAGAGATATGGCAGAGTGACCGTATATGTGGGTTGAACACCATCAGGCCGAATGGAAGGAGGCCGTTTGGCTACTCCTCTGCATGATTAAAGCACAGTGCTTTTCCCAAGCGACCGGGATGGATGCGGCCTTTTTCATAGATGATCCGGCCATTGACGATGGTGTACTGAGGCCAGCCGGTCAGGCTATGGCCCACGTAGGGGCTCCAACCAGCTCGAGAAACCACATCTTCGTTGCGCACAGGATGGAAGTGTTCCATGTCTACAAGAGTAAGATCAGCATCAAAGCCTTCCTCGATGCGACCTTTATTGATGATATTGTAGGCGATGGCAGGTCCGGCACTGAGCCATTTGAGGACTTCTTGCAGCTTGCAATGTCCGGCCTGCATTTCGGTCAGCAGTAGTGGCAATGAGGTTTCGACGCCGGGCATGCCGGAGGGTGAGTTCGGATAGGGCTGTTGTTTTTCATGCAGCGTATGTGGCGCATGATCGGTGGCGATAAAGTCGATAACCCCGTCGTGTAGCCCTTGCCATAGCGCTCCGTTGTCAGAGGGCTCACGAATCGGTGGGTTCATTTGTACCAGACTGCCCAGCTGGGCATAATCTGCGGTATTCAATAACAGGTGATTGGGAATGACTTCCGCCGTGACCCAGGCCGGTTTGTGTCGGCGCAGATAGTCGACTTCCAATGCAGTCGACAAATGCAGTATATGCAGGCGGCGCTGGTATTTTTCCGACAGTTCAACCGCCAGGGTGGTTGCCAGCAGGGCGCATTTTGGGTCACGGATTACCGAATGGAGTGAGATATCCGGGTTCGGGTCCCGCAAGTAGTGTGCCTTACGGGTCTGAATACGTTGTTCGTCTTCAGCATGGACAGCAATCAGGCGTTGCCCATTGGCGAATATTCGCTCCAGATCCGCATGCTGGTCGATCAGCAGGTCGCCGGTGCTGGCACCCATAAAAATCTTAATCCCACAAATTGGTGTTGCCGTGTTGATCTCTTTGAGATTATTCGTGGTTGCGCCGATGAAGAAGCCATAATTTGCTACGGATTTGGTTGCGGCCAGTAGCAGCTTTTGGTCGAGTTGTTGCTGTGAGGTGGTGGCCGGTCGCGTATTGGGCATTTCCAGGAAACTGGTGACGCCACCACGCACAGCAGCCTTGGAGCCACTGGCCAAATCTTCTTTGTGACAGGCCCCAGGTTCCCGGAAATGAACCTGGGGATCAATGACGCCCGGCAGCAGCAACAGGCCATGGGCATCGATTTGTTCACTCGCACCGGCGAAGATCTGGGGGCCGATTTTTTCGATGCGACTGCCCAGGCAGGCCAGGTCTCCTTCTTTGATGGCGCCCGTTGCTGTGGCAATGCGGGCATTGCGAACAATCAGGTCATAGTGCATTGAGCCTGGAATCTGCTATTGGACGTGCTATGGTTTTTTCTATGCATATCATTGATCGGGTATAAAATGGAGCGGTCAACTACAGATTTTGGGACAGCCTCCTGGGTTAAAGGTTACAATGTGTTATTTGCAGTAAATCAAGCTTGGTTGCGTTCGCGAATTTCCTCCAGGGTTTTGCAATCAATGCAAAGTGTGGCTGTGGGCCTGGCTTCAAGTCGTTTCAAACCGATGTCGATGCCACATTTCTCACAATAGCCATAATCATCCGTTTCCAGCAAGTCCAGGGACTCGTTGATTTTTTTCAACAGCTTGCGCTCGCGATCTCGGCTACGCAGTTCCAGGGAAATTTCTGTTTCCTGACTGGCACGATCGGTTGGGTCCGGATGATTGATGGTTTCATCCTGCATGGAGCTGACTGTCTTGCTGCTGCCGGCTAAGAGTTCGTCGCGCCAAGCCTCCAGAATCTGGCGAAAATGGGCCTGCTGGTTAGAATTGAGGTATTCCTCACCTTTGGCAGGTTTGTACGGCTCTATGCCGTGGATGAGTTTGGAGACCGTTGTCCTTGTACGAGCCATATTTATTCCTCTAAAAAATGAGCGAGACCTTCTATCAGAAAAACTGGAAAATCTCAATCATTCTGTTCCATTAGGTATGAGAATCGGTCAATACCACTGTGACTTGATGCACATTTCTTGCTGATCATGGGATAATCCGCTGCTATGCATCTTACCAGCGATCTGATATTGAGGATTCATGAGTATGCCGACAACTGCTGCTTTGTCAACCCGTCCCAGTGTTTGTCCTTTGGATTGTCCCGATACCTGTAGTCTCGCGGTGACGACAGCAGGCAATCAGATTACCGGCATCAAAGGCTCGGCTGCCAATCCATATACTCGGGGTACGATTTGTAAAAAAGTTGCCAACTATTACATCGATCTGGTCCATGGACCACGGCGGTTACGAACACCCTTATTGCGTACCGGGCCACGTGGCGAGAAACAATATGCCCCGATATCATGGTCTGAAGCACTCGATCGTATTCACGCAGCAACCACCAACGCTATTGAAAAATATGGGTCGGAATCCGTATTGCCGTTCAATTATGGTGGCCCCCATGGCCAATTGGCTATGGGTTCTATGGATCGAAGGTTTTTTTATCGACTTGGTGCCACACAACTGGACAGGACTCCGCTATGTGGGGGCGTGCTGGCGGCGGCTTATGCCAGCCTGTTCGGTGATGTTCCCGGGCTGAATCCAGAAGATGCTGCGAACTCGGATCTGATCATTGTTTGGGCCAATAACATCACGACCTCAAATCTGCATTTTGCCCGCGTCATCAAGGCCGCTCAAGCTAAAGGCGCCCGTCTGGTTGTGGTTGATTCCAGATGCATCAGAATTGCCCGTAAAGCAGATCTTTTCCTGCAGCCTCTGCCCAATACAGATACGGTGCTGGCACTGGCCATGGCATGTGAGTTTGAGCGTCGTGAGTTGTTGGATAGGTCATTTATTGGGCAGTGGGTACAGGGGCTTGAAACCTATATGCAAAGTGCACGCCGTTACACCTTACAAGATGCAGCACGGATCTGTGGCTTGAAACTGCAGGATATCGAGCATTTTATTGAACTCTACGTAGGGGCACATGCGGCTTCTTTGAATATTGGCATTGGTCTTGAACGCAGTGCCAATGGTGGTTCTGCAATACGTGCAGCCATGGTGCTACAGGTACTTAGAGGACAACTTGGGCATTTAGGTGCCGGTATCATTTGCCCCAATGGCGCGATGTTCCCAAAAACACCACAGCGATTGCAATGTCCGGAATTGCTCTTAAGTCCTGTTCGCAGTGTCAATATCGTTGATGTTCCCCAGTTGCTGCTCGACGATACGCTCGACCCACCTTTTCGGGTCGTCTTTGTCTATAACCATAATCCGGTTTGTACCCACCCACAGCAAAACCGCATGAAGGCGGCGCTGAGTCGGAGCACATTGTTCACCATCGGTTGTGATGTGGTGATGACCGATACGATGGTGTATTGCGATGTTGTTCTACCGGCATGCAGCCACTTTGAGCATACGGATGTATTTGCCGCTTATGGCCAGGGTTATCTGCAGAAAGCGGATGCGGTTATTCCTGCTGTGGGCCAGGCTTTGCCGAACACAGAAATATTTCGTCGTTTGGCAAAGCGATTCGGCTATGAGGAGTCGGCATTACAGGCTACAGATAATGAATTGCTCGATATGGCGTTTGATAGTGCGTCATCGGCAATGCAGGGTAGAAGGCCTAGTCAACTGGACTCTGGTGCAGTGTTGCCGATGTTAACTGCAGAAGGGGCCTGGCCGTTGCTGTGTGCAAACAGAAAGCCGGAGACTGCATCCGGTCGAATAGAGCTGTACTCACAGCGGTTGGCCGATCAATTTGACTGTGGTGTCCCAACGTATAAACCCGTGGTTCGGAACCGGCCATTTGCCTTGGTTACACCATCGAGTTTCGAACGCTCCAACGCAATGTTTGGTGGTCACCCGACTGCCACTGGGCCAGAGCCGCTTGAGTTGCATCCAAAAGATGCAGCATCTCATGGTATCGTAGACCAGGGATTAGTGCGGGTGTGGAATGATGGAGGTGAGGTCGTGTTGCGGGCCAGATGCAGCCATAAAACACGGCCTGGTGTGCTGTATTCTCCCAAAGGAGCCTGGTTGCACAGTAGCACCACGGGACAGACCGTTAATGCCTTGATCCCGGAGCATATTCGCACCGATTTGCTTCGGGGTGCCGCCTATAACGAAACCTATGTCGATATTGAACCACTAGCGAAATAAACACGTAACGATGAAGATTAAACGGGTGGGTTTTGTTGGATGGCGAGGCATGGTGGGTTCTGTGTTGTTGACCAGGATGCGTGATGAGGCTGATTTCGATGTGATTGAGGAGCCAGTATTTTTCAGTACGTCGCAAGCCGGGCAAGCGGGACCTGAGGTCGGTAGTCAACAGACCCGTTTACACGACGCTTTTGATCTCCAGCAGTTGTCTGCAAT
>ENA-ORDP01000170-ORDP01000170.1-marine-sediment-metagenome-genome-assembly--contig:-NODE-170-length-43438-cov-11.795288_pt1 | contig 43438 bp, 43 predicted proteins | sample MGYA00248627_ERZ508539 | MGnify/ENA primary metagenome ERZ508539 (study PRJEB26208, sample SAMN05571518) | marine sediment metagenome | biome: deep sea; feature: Hydrothermal vent; material... | reverse complement strand
AAGACGCCAAGAATTTTCTTTATAAAAATCAACAATCTATTAGCTTGGCGACCTTGGCGTCTTGGCGGTTGAGCGTATTAATAAAAGGCTCCCTAAACCTAATCGCCCGCCGACAATCCAAACCCCACGGCGCCGAACCATCAAAAAATCTCCTCCTTTGGAAATCTATAAACAATGCCCACGCCTTCCCCCGCCGAATTGCTCAAGGATCCAGCCAGTATCGCTCAAATCCTGACCCGCTTGCAGATCAACCGAAACCTGGTCGCCCTATCACTGCCCAAGGGCAATGGGCGTTACTTAAGCACAGTCATTGAGGTCAATCTGGAACAAAGATTCTTGCTGCTTGATGAGCTCAGTTCTGCGGCGGCACACCGACGGATGTTGTCCGAGAAACGATTTCACTTCCAAGCCACAGTAGACGGGATAAAAATCGATTTCAACGGCGCCATCGATTACTTTAGCAAGGATAACGTGGGGGCTTTCTACAGGGTCCCCTTCCCCACTAAAATGCAATATATGCAACAAAGGGCTCATTACCGTGCACGCATAACCATAGCCGATCCCATCTCTGTGGCCTTATCTCGTAGTGAGCTGGCAAGCTCAAAAATAGAGGGTGGCCTGCATGACATCTCGGTGGGAGGCTTGGGCGTTCACTTCAAAAAACAGCTCGAAAAACCAATTAAATCGGGGGATTTCTTTCCCGGCTGCATGATTACATTGCTCAATGCCACCACAATCGCTTGTAGCTTTGAGGCCCGATTCGTCAAACCCGAAAAAGACAAAAGCCTGCGTGTGGGTGGCCGCTTTGTGGATATCGATACGATACAGCAACGCCACATCGAACGTTTCGTGGCCGAAATGGATCGGGAGTTTTTAAGAAGGCTGGCGAGAAACCGTTAGAACGTTACGTTGCGCATGGACTCGCCCAACTCACCATGTTTTGAGCGTTTGCTCTCCAGTTTGATCCGGAGCCTCAGGTCATTGACGGAATCGGCGTTACGCAAGGCATCTTCATAACTGATCAGATCATCCTCATACAGGGCAAACATCGACTGATCAAAGGTCTGCATCCCCGCCTCGGTAGATTTGGCGATCACTGCCCGCATCTCGTTTACCTTACCCTTGAGCACCAAGTCGGCTATGAGCGGGGTATTGATCAGGACCTCCACTCCCGGTACCCGGCCCTTGCCACCCTGTTTCTTGATCAGCCTCTGAGATACGATGGCCTTGAGGTTTAAAGACAGGTCCATCAACAATTGGTCACGGCGCTCCTCCGGGAAGAAATTGATGATTCGATCCAGAGCCTGATAGCTATTGTTGGCGTGGAGAGTCGCAAGACACAAGTGCCCGGTCTCGGCAAACACCACCGCCTTATCCATGGTCTCACGGGTGCGAATCTCGCCGATAAGAATAACATCCGGGGCCTGACGCATGGCGTTTACCAGGGCCACCTCAAAGCTATCGGTGTCTACCCCGACCTCTCGTTGGGTCACAATACAGTTATTGTGTTCATGCACAAATTCGATGGGGTCCTCAATGGTAATAATATGGCCATAGCTGTGTTCGTTACGATAACCGATCATGGCCGCCAAGGATGTTGATTTGCCGGAACCGGTACCACCCACAAAGATCACCAGGCCACGGCGGGTCATGGCCACCTCAGAAATCACTTTGGGCAATTGAAGTTCTTCGATCTTGGGTATCATGGTCTCAATAGTGCGCAGGACCATACCGGTGAAGGTTTGTTGTACAAACACGTTGACACGAAAGCGTCCAATCTCCTGAGGGTGGATCGCAAAATTGCATTCGTTGGATTCATCAAAGATTTTGCGCTGATCTTCGGTCATGATGCTATAGGCAAAATCACGCGACTGTTCCGGAGTCAGGGCCTGTTTAGTGAGGGCCTGGATACGGCCATCCACCTTAATGCTGGGGGGCACACCGGCGGTTATAAAAAGGTCCGATGCCTTTTTGTGTTTCATCAATTTGAGCAGATCAGTAAAGACCATAGTAAACCCTACCTGGCGCTAGCCACAGAGGCGACGGTAAATTTTTCTTTATCTGCAGCCCGAGTACGGGCCTCATCAATATTCACCATCTTGTTTCTGACCAATTCCACCAGACACTGATCCAGGGTTTGCATACCCACATTCTGTCCGGTCTGGATGGACGAATACATCTGTGGAATCTTGTTTTCTCGAATAAGATTGCGTATCGCCGGAGTGCCGATCATGATCTCGTGGGCGGCGACCCGGCCCCCGGAAATCTTCTTGAGCAGGGTCTGGGAGATCACCGCACGCAGAGACTCCGACAGCATGGACCGCACCATGTCTTTTTCGGCGGCCGGAAACACGTCAACGATACGGTCTATGGTCTTGGCTGCAGAACTGGTATGCAAGGTTGCAAACACCAAGTGGCCGGTCTCGGCCCCGGTCAAGGCAAGCCGGATCGTCTCCAGATCGCGCATTTCTCCCACCAGTATCACGTCTGGATCTTCGCGGAGCGCGGAGCGCAAGGCCTCGGTAAACCCATGGGTATGGATGCCGACTTCGCGTTGGTTTATGAGACAGTTCTTGCTCTGGTGAACGAATTCTATGGGGTCTTCAATGGTCAGGATGTGCCCAAATTCATTGTCGTTGACATGGTCAACCATCGCCGCCAGGGTGGTGGACTTACCCGACCCGGTAGGTCCGGTCACCAGCACCAAGCCCCGGGGCTGATTGGATATATCCTTAAATATCTGCGGCGCATTCAGTTGATCCAGACTTAACACCTTGGTGGGAATGGTCCTGAATACCGCTGACGGGCCCCGGTTCTGGTTAAAGGCATTGACGCGAAAACGGGCGATATTGGGCAACTCAAAGGAAAAGTCAGTCTCAAGGAATTCCTCAAAATCCTTTTGCTGCTTATCGTTCATGATGTCGTAAATCATATTGTGAACGGTACGCTCATCCAGGGCGTCCACATTGATCCGCTTGACGTCACCGTCCACCCGAATGAGTGGCGGCAGACCGGAAGACAGGTGCAAGTCAGAAGCGTTTTTCTTTGTAGTAAAGGCCAGTAATTCAGCGATATCCATCGCAGGCTCCAGGTTTTGTCAATTGTAGGTTAACATCGGTCTGATCAAACTCATTGCTTAGATCACACCCTTGATGATAGATGATTATAGGCCCGGCGCTACATCGTGCGAAACAATGCTGACCTAATCTCCGAGTCTAACGTCAACCCGGTAACATTTCATCGATCAGTAACTCCGCCAACATACACCCAAGCCACCTTGAGCTACAAGCCAACATCTCTGGCAGACCGACTGTCAATTTTGAACCAACGGATTCATGATGCCGAGCAACGCTTTGGTCGTGTCACCGGTAGCGTTCGTCTACTCGCGGTAGGCAAAACCCGTGAGGCAGCCGACTTGCGTGTACTGGCCTCGCTGGGGCAAAAGGCATTCGGTGAAAACTACTTGCAAGAGGCCAGGTTCAAAATGGCCGCCCTCGAAGATCTGTCCCTCTGCTGGCACTACATCGGCCGCATCCAAAGCAACAAGACTGCTCAGTTGGCCGCCCAATTTGACTGGATACACAGCATTGATCGATTGGAAATCGCCCAGCGCCTCAGTGAGCAACGGCCTCATGACGTTGAACCACTGAACCTCTGCCTGCAAGTCAACCTGGATAACGAAACCAGCAAGGGCGGTATACCCCTACCCCAAGTGCCGCAGCTAGCGATGGAAATCGCTGAGCTGCCACGGCTAAGGCTACGGGGCCTCATGTCAGTTCCCAGGCCTGAAACGGAGTTTGACGCCCAACGCCAGCAATTTACCCGGTTGCGGCACAGCCTGGAAGACTTAAACCCTCTGGGCCTGCATCTGGATACTCTCTCCATGGGGATGAGCCACGACATGGAGGCGGCCATTGCCGAAGGGGCAACTATCATTCGTATCGGTACCGCTCTGTTCGGCCCGCGCCAACGATAGGGCCCGATGGCACAAATTCCCTGATTCCCTGATAATAGGCTTATCTACAAACGAAGGCTCACTAAATGGCTACGAAAGAACTCAATATAGGATTCGTTGGCGGCGGCAACATGGGACGTAGCCTCGCCGGTGGTTTACTGGAAAATGGCTGGGCGCCTGAGCAAATCTTGATCGCCGAACACAATCCGGACCAGCGGGAGGCCGTGTTGCGCCTGCTGGGACTGGCTTGTGAACAATCCAGCGCCACAATGGCCGCCAAGGTCGATGTATTGGTCCTGGCGATCAAACCACAAGATCTCAAGTCCGCCATTGAGGAGATCGCCGCCTCGGCACAACAAAGAAAATTACTGGTGCTGTCTATCGTCGCCGGGGTTCGCGAACAAGACATTCAGCGTTGGCTGGGTGGGGGGCTGGCCATCGTCCGCGCCATGCCCAACACCCCGGCCCTGGTAGGCTCTGGGGCCACCGGTCTTTATGCCAATGCCCTGGTTAGCGAACCGCAACGAGATTTGGCTGAGTCCATACTGCGTGCGGTGGGCATCACCGTATGGCTAGATGAGGAGTCTTTGCTTGACGTGGTCACGGCCTTGTCCGGTAGCGGTCCGGCCTACTATCTCATGGTGATGGAAGCCCTGGAAAAGGCCGCAGTGGCACAGGGCCTGACACCCGCCACGGCACGCTTGCTCACCCTGGAGACCGCCTACGGTACCGCGAAGATGGCCCTGGAGAGTCGTGAAGAGCCTGCCCAACTACGCCGCCGAGTCACCTCCCCAGGTGGCACCACCGAGCGCGCCATCGACGTATTGAACCAGGGCGATATGCCGGGACTCCTGGCCAAGGCCCTGACTGCCGCCACCACGCGCTCGCGGGAACTTGCCGAACTGTTGGGGCAAGACTGATGGGGGGCTCCTATTTCGGCCAGGCCGGTCAATTTTTGGTTCAGTTTGTCTTCGACCTGTACATCCTTGCGGTACTGCTGCGGTTTTTGTTGCAGTTGGTACGGGCAGATTTTTATAACCCCATCTCCCAACTACTGGTCAAGGTTACCAATCCACCGCTTCGGCCATTGCGGCGCATGATCCCTGGCCTGTGGGGTATTGACCTCGCTTCGGTGGTGTTGTTAATCGTCCTCGCTGCCATAGAACTTTCGCTGGTCTATCTGCTCCAGGGCATTATTTTAAAACCTGTGGGGCTCATTGTGCTATCCATTACCGAGCTGTTGTATAAGACTTGGTGGATCTACATTATTGCCCTGTTTATCCGGGTCATTCTCAGCTGGTTTGGTCAGGCCAGCTACAATCCAGCCTTTCATCTGTTGGTGCGCCTTACCGAGCCCCTTATGGCGCCGGCACGGCGTATCTTGCCCCCTATGTCGGGACTAGACCTGTCTGTCATGCTGGTCTTTTTGGTCATGGGACTGTTAAACCCTCTGGTCCTACGCCCACTGACGGATCTGGGTTTGGCATTGGCCCAGTGAGCGAAACCGGGTCCCTGTTCAACCGGTCAAACTCGAAAACCCAGGTAAACCTGGAAAAATACCGACGAAGCTGGACATTTTGCCGCTAAAGTGGCATTTGACGATTCGCGTACCCCCCCAAAATGATGTATTTTTATAGAAACAGCGCATTTCCCCGCTGTCATGACTTCGAAACCCGCCATGTTTGATATCGAATCCTCAAGCAGTCTACAAGCTACCGCTACCCCCGGCGCCCTGGACGGTCGTCTCAACGAGTACGCTAATTGGCGCACCGGCTTGGCGACAGACATCCAGAACTATCGAGACTGGCTGGAAAAGGAGGGTATGCTCCAGCCCGAGGATGAATTGCGCCTGTTTGAGCTCATTGAAAGCCTCAATAGCGACAAACTATCTATCGCCTTAGTGGCCGAATTCTCCCGGGGCAAGACCGAGTTGATTAATGCCATCTTCTTCGCGGACCAAAAACAGCGCTTGCTGCCCTCCACTGCGGGCCGCACCACCATGTGCCCCACCGAGATCCAGTATGACTCGGATATCGAACCGTGCATCATGCTGCTGCCAATAGAAACCCGCAAGACCTCGTTGACCATAAACGAATACAAACGCGCACCCATCAACTGGAGCACCTTGCCGCTGGATATCACCTCCCCCGCCGAGATGGCCAAAGTGATGCGCGAGCTTGTCAAAACCCAGACCGTCAGCGTCAAGGAGGCCCAGGTCCTGGGATTATATTTCCCTGCTCCCACCCATGACGGCGGCATGGACAAGATGGATGGCAAAATAGAAATCCCGATCTGGCGCCACGCCATCATCAATTACCCCCACCCACTCCTGGAAAAGGGCATGGTGATCCTCGACACCCCGGGACTCAACGCCTTGGGCACCGAACCGGAACTTACCCTCAATATGTTGCCCAACGCCCACGTGGTGTTGTTCTTATTGGCAGCGGATACCGGAGTCACCAAAACCGATCTTGATGTATGGAAAAACCATGTCTGCATCGCCACCCGTAGTCGTGCCGATGGACGTATAGCCATATTGAATAAAATCGACACCCTATGGGATGAACTGCTCACTGAGGATGAGATCCTGAAGAGCATCAGCCGTCAAACCGAAGAGTCAGCCCGGCAACTGAATATCAAGGTTGAAAATGTATTTCCGGTGTCGGCACAAAAGGGCCTGCTCAGCAAGATAAAAGGTGACCCCGAGTTACTCAAACGTAGCGGCCTGCGCCTGCTTGAGGAAAAGATTTCCAGAGATCTTGTTGCCGCCAAACAAGGCATGATACGCGAAAAAGTGACCACCGAGATCGGCGATATGATTCAAGCCACCGCCGCAATCATTCAATCCCGCCTGGCCACCACAACCAAAGAGCTTCAAGAGATTCAAGGTCTCTGCGGCAAGAGCAGCGTGGTATTGGACGATATGGCCAATCGCCTGCGGGAACAAAAACATATTTACGATGAAGAGGTCGAGAGCTTCGAGATCACCCGGCGCATGCTATCCACTCAAATACGTACCCTGCTCAGCCATATGAGCATGACCAGTTTCGACAAATTGATAGCAGAATCCCGCAAAGAGATGAAAAACAGCTGGACCACCGCGGGCCTGCGCGTCGGCATGATTATATTCTTCAAAGGCGCCGGCAAGCGTATGGAAAAAGTAAACAACGAGACCCGGCAAATCAAGGAACTGGTTGAGTCGATTTACGCAAAGTTTCACGCTGACCACGGCTTGGCCAAGATCAAACCTGCAAGCTTCTCGGTGCTGTCGTTTCGTAGCGACATGCAACGGCTTCAGGCCGAGGCCGACAACTTCCGCAACAGCACCAGCATGATGATGACCGAGCAACACTTTGTGATCAAAAAATTCTTCATCACCCTGGTCAGTCGCGCCCGCGAGCTATTCTACGACTGCAACCGTTCCACTAAATCCTGGGCCAAGTTTATCCTGACTCCAATCTATACCCAAATCCAGGAACACAAGATTATGATTGATCGGCGTCTGGAAAATCTTGAAAAAATCCAGAACAACCACACCAGCCTGGCCACGCGGATCCAGGAACTGGAGGCCCAAACCTCAGAACTCAAGGCCCAGGAAGCCACCATCCACAAGATGATCTCTCATTTGCGGCCGCCTGCCTCGGGCCAGCATTAACTCGAGATTGGTCATCAGCCCTACTCAGGGCAATGTTCGGTTCGAAAAAATAGCCTTGCTTATCAGGCAGACTGTATAGGCTCTCGCAAAAACTGTTAGACTCAACCCTGACATGCCGAACTCTTAACTAACTGGATCGCACGCGCACCCTTCCTATCATGCCTGACTTTATTCCGCCGGACTCGGTCGGCTTGGTGACGCCCACAACCCATCACTTTCAGAAACCACTCCAATTGAGTGGTGGCGAGACCTTATCCGACTACGCGCTCGTCTACGAAACCTACGGCGAACTCAATACCTCCGGCAGCAATGCCCTGCTGATCTGTCACGCCCTGTCCAGCAATCACCATGCCGCCGGTTACCATGGCTTGGCAGATAAAAAACCGGGGTGGTGGGAGAATATTGTGGGCCCGGGCAAGACCATCGATACCAACCACTTCTTCGTGGTCTGTTGCAACAACCTGGGCGGTTGTTTTGGCTCCACCGGGCCTTCAACAGCCCATCCATCCACCGGTAAGCCCTACGGCCCGGACTTTCCCATCGTTACGGTTCACGACTGGGTAACCAGCCAGGCACAACTTGCGAATGTGTTAGGCGTCGACACCTGGGCCGCCGTCATCGGCGGCAGTCTGGGTGGCATGCAGGTGCTACAGTGGTCAATGGATTATCCAGATCGCCTGCGCCACGCCATCGTCATCGCGGCCTCATCCAAACTCACCGCCCAGAACATCGCCTTCAACGAGGTGGCGCGCCAAGCCATTCGCAGCGACCCCGATTTTCACGATGGCCGCTATTATGAACACGATACCGAGCCTCAACGGGGTTTACGCATTGCACGCATGTTGGGTCACATCACATACTTGTCCGACGACATTATGGGGGAAAAGTTTGGCCGCGACCTGCGTGATGGCAAGATCGGTTTTGATTACAACGCGGACTTTCAGGTAGAGAGCTATCTACGTTACCAAGCCGACAGTTTTGTCGGCAACTTTGACGCCAACACCTATTTGCTTATGACCAAAGCCCTGGACTACTTTGACCCCGCCGGGCCTACCCATGGCGATCTCGCCAAGGCCTTCGCGCCGATAAAGAGTCGGTTTCTGGTCATGTCATTCACCAGTGACTGGCGGTTTTCGCCGGAACGTTCCCGCGAAATCGTCAAGGCCCTGCACGACAATGATCTCAACGTGAGCTATGCCGAAATCAAGGCCAGCCATGGACACGACGCCTTCCTAATGAAAATCCCCCAATACCTGGATGTCTTCGGTGCCTACATGCACCGTATTGAACAGGAAATTAACTGATGCTGGATCTCACCAACCGTCCCGACCTGGTCATCATTGCCGATTGGATCAAACCTGACAGCCGGGCGCTGGACCTGGGCTGCGGTGACGGTGCCCTACTTGGTCACCTTGCTTACCACAAACAGGTCAGCGGCTATGGTCTTGAACGTGAAGACGAGTACATCGCCCAGTGCATCGCCGCCGGGATCAATATCATCCAGATGGATCTGGACCAGGGCTTGGCAGAATTTGACGACAACTCCTTTGATTACGTGGTGTTATCTCTGACCCTGCAGGCCATGCGTCATCCGGAAAAGCTACTGGAAGATATGTTGCGAGTGGGTCGCGAAGGCATCGTCACCTTCCCCAACTTTGGGCACTGGCGGGCACGGGTTCAGTTGGGCATTTTTGGCAGCATGCCCTTCACCAAGACCCTGCCCAACACCTGGTACGACACACCCAATATCCATCTATGTACCCTCAAGGATTTCGAGGCCCTATGCAAAACACTGAATATTCGTATCCTCGAACATCAGGCCGTGGACAGTGAACACCGCTCGAACCCTGGTCTTAAACTTTTTCCCAACTTGTTAGGTGAGATCGCCCTGTATCGTTTTGAGTGGGGTTAGGTATTACTAATTGATGGAGAGTGTCAGCTAACTTTCGTTTCCCTTAGTAAGGGAAAACGCGGTGGTCGCAGAGGCGCAGAGAAAAGTAAAGGTGAAATCAGCATCCGGTAGGTCATAATTCCACAAACTGATAGCTAAAGATTATTATAATTTTTTTGTTGTCTGTTTTCCCGCCCCATCAGATAAACGATTATCAATATCGCCGGTATACCCAGGGCGGCAGCATAAGTGAAGAAAGCGACATAACCAAACCCATCCACCACATCACCGGAGAACCCGCCAATAAACTTGGGAAACAGCAGCATCAGAGAACTGAATAAGGCGTATTGGGTAGCGGTGTAGGCACGGTTAGTAAGGCTCGACAGGTAGGCAATAAAGGCCGAACCCGCCATACCACCACTGAGGTTGTCACCGCTGATCACCAACATCAATAAACGGATGTCCGCCCCCTGGGTTGCAAACCAAGCAAAAGCCAAATTGGTCAAGGCGACTAATATGGCGCTCGCAAAAAGCATGCGCATGATACCAAAGCGCACTACCAACACACCCCCCACCAAGGCGCCCAGTATGGTCATGCCCAGACCAAATATCTTGGTCACACTGGCGATCTGGGCCTCATTGAATCCATGCTCCAGATAAAATGGGTTGGCCATGATACCCATAGTGATGTCACTGATACGGAACAAACTGATGAAGGCCAGAATAACGAATGCAAATTTTCCGTTACGGGCGAAAAAATCCACAAACGGACAGACCACGGCACCGATAAACCAAGCCACCATGTGCCGCAGTCGTGACGGCCAATGATGCGTTCGCTCCAAAAACCCCATGACGCGCTCTTCCTGCAACCAAGTAGTTTCGCTGACTTTACGCTCGGGTTCCGAAATAATTAACGTGGTGACCACGCCGATACCCATGGCACAGGCCATAGTAAAATAGGCCGCAGGCCAAGACTGAAAATAAGCAACATAAAATGCACCGGCACTGGCCACCATCATGCCGAGCCGGTAACCCAGTTGGTAGGTCGCCGCCATGGCCCCCTGCCATTCCACTACCGCTGCCTCAATACGCCAGGCATCAATGCTGATATCCTGGGTAGCAGAGGAAAACGCCACCAACAAAGCGGCCCAAACCAGTGCCGTCAATTGAGTCTGTGGATCACTAGCGGACATGGCCATCAATCCGAAGATAACACCGGCCTGAGCCAACAACATCCAACTACGGCGCTGACCCAATATTCGGGTAAATACGGGCAATGACACCCGATCCACCAAGGGCGCCCAAACAAATTTGAATGCGTAGAGTAAGGCCACCCAGGAAATGTGACCGATGGTGCTTTTATCAACCCCAGCCCGATATAACCAGGCAGACAGGGTACCGAACACCAGCAAAATGGGCAGTCCAGCGGAAAAGCCGAGAAACGCCATAGCGATCACCCGTGGGCGGGTATAAATGGCGAAGGCCTCACCCCAAGTCAGGGTCTGGTTCACTTATTATCCCTTAATTGATTTTGCCATAGGTTTTCTGCCCCACAAGGAGGTACCGAGGTCTGCGGTCTTTGCGTCTTTGCAGCCACCGCGTTTAATTTGCTAATGAGCTCATTAGTTACCCGACACCGCTATCAGCGGGACGCCGTGAATACGTCCCTGTAAGCTTGATGTCAGCGTCCATGCTGCCGACACCCGCTGATAGCGATGTCAGACAACTTTCATTGAATTACAGGTCATAGTCATAATCAATAATCAACGGCGCATGATCCGAGAACCATTTATCTTTATAGATACGATCTTTGGTGGCGGTTTTGGCTATCTCCGGGGTGGCAATGTGATAGTCAATGCGCCAACCTACATTTTTCTCCCGGGCCTGACCCCGGTTTGACCACCAGGTGTATTGGTCTTCTTTGTCGTTCACCTCACGAAAAACATCCACCCAGCCCTCTTTGTCGAACAATTTAGTCAACCAGGCCCGTTCCTTGGGTAGGAATCCAGAGTTTTTCTGATTGGAACGCCAGTTTTTAATGTCGATATTTTTGTGGGCGATATTCCAATCACCACAAAAAATGACGTGGCGACGCTCTTTACGCAAATCTCCCATGAACCGTTCAAATTCACGCATAAAGCGATACTTGGCGGCCTGGCGATGATCACCGCTGGAACCTGACGGCACATAGAGAGAAAGGACGCTAAGGTCGCCGAAATCGGCACGCATACATCGTCCCTCTCGATCTGCCTCTGGCCAACCCATTCCTCGCATTACCCGATCGGGTTGTTTTTTGCAGTACATGGCCACACCGCTATAACCCTTTTTCTGCGCATCATAGAAGTAACTGTTATAGGCCTTGGGCCAATAGGTCTTGTCCTCGAGTTGATGGACCTGGGCCCGGGTCTCTTGTACGCAGACAATATCGGCACGCTGGCGACTCAGCCAGGCATAGAACCCCTTGCGTGCTGCGGCGCGTATACCATTGACGTTGACGGTAATGACTCTCATATCGGGTTCGCAATCGCCCTGTGGGCCTATCTTATAGGGAAGCCTTAGATAATCGGGCTGGGAATAGTATCACGCGGGCAATACCACCCTCTTATTTTTTATCAGCTCTATACATCCTTTATATCTCGCCCCTCGTCCCTTGTATCTCGTCCCTTGTATCTTGTATCTTAAGCAGATGAAAGACTACCAATATGAATTCCTCGAATTTGCCCTTGAAACGGGTGTGCTCCGGTTCGGCGAATTTACCCTCAAATCGGGCCGCAACAGCCCCTACTTCTTTAACACCGGTCTATTCAATACTGGACAGTCCCTGGCCAGCTTAGGCCGCTACTATGCCCGGGCCATAGTCGACTCCGGTTGTGCGTTCGACATGTTGTATGGTCCGGCCTATAAGGGTATCCCCCTGGTGACCACCACCGCCATCGCCCTAGCTGAACACCATGACCGCGATATCCCCTATTGTTTTAACCGCAAGGAAGCCAAAGATCACGCCGAAGGAGGCGTCATGGTAGGCGCCGAATTGTCGGGCAGCGTGTTGATTGTAGACGACGTAATTTCTGCCGGGCTATCAATAGATGAGTCCATAATCAACATCAATGGCGGCGGTGCCAAGGCGGCAGGGGTCTTTGTCGCCCTAAATCGCCAGGAAAAGGGGCAAAACGGTACTCAGTCTGCCGCACGTGATATTGTACAGCGGCACAACCTGCCGCTGTACAATATCGTCAATCTGGAACTGTTAATGGAATTCTTAAAACAGCGTCACGAATCCAAACACCTTGAGGCCATCATGGGCTACTATAAGCAGCATGGGGCATAGGAACAGGGGCGAGGTATTGAGATACGAGGCGCGATAATTTTATAGATTTTGCACGAATGAATTCGCGCCTACAGTGAGCCCATATTTATATATTCTCGTACCTCGTATCTGTCCTTATCCAATCCAAATCGTCTTGGCGTTGACAAATTCCTTGATCCCCAACAAAGACAGTTCGCGGCCATAGCCGGAGGCCTTGATGCCGCCAAAAGGCAGGCGTGGGTCGCTCTTGACCATCCCGTTTACAAAACTGGCGCCGGCCTGCAGACGCCGGGCCAGGGCCTCACCCCGTTGCCGATCTTTCGTCCAGATGCTACCACCCAGACCAAAACGAGATGAATTTGCAATACTCAGAGCATCCTCTTCATCTTTGGCTCGAATCACGATAGCCACTGGACCAAACAGCTCTTCATCATAGGCGCGCATGCCCGGTGCAACTTGATCAATGATAGAGGGCTGATAGAAACTTCCCGGGGCCGCCACCGGCTCGCATCCGCTAACGACAACCGCACCGGCGGCAATGGAGTCAACCACCTGATGGTGTAACTCATCGCGCAGGTCATCTCGCGCCATCGGGGCCAAACTTGTGGCTTCATCATTGGGATCACCGGGAACCAGGGCCTCGATTCTTTCCTTAAACAAGGCCAGAAAATCTTCGGCGACAGCGTCTACAATAATAAAGCGCTTGGCGGCGATACAGCTTTGGCCAGCATTTAGAAATCGAGATACCACCCCCTGGGTAGCGGCCAACTCCAAGTCCGCATCGTGCAAGACAATAAACGCGTCGGAACCACCCAGTTCTAACAAAGATTTCTTTAAATTAGCGCCGGCGATCGCCGCGACCTTGCGTCCCGCCGGTTCGCTGCCGGTCAGGGTGACTGCATGGATACGGGAATCTTCGATGACACCCTGCACCTGTGGCGCACCAATCATCAGGCTCCTGAATACACCCGCCGGGAAACCCGCCTTGTGGAACACCTCTTCAATGGCCAGGGCACACTGGGGGACATTTGAGGCGTGCTTGAGCACGCCGGTGTTCCCCGCCATAAGTCCCGGCGCGGCAAACCGAAACACCTGCCAAAATGGGAAATTCCATGGCATCACCGCCAGTACCGTACCCATGGGCTGATAAACCACCAGGCTATGTTGCGCGTCCGATTCAATAACTTCATCGGTGAGAAATTGTTCGGCGTTGTCGGCGTAGTAGTCACACACCGAGGCACACTTCTCAACTTCCCCCAAGGCCTCTTTCTTTAATTTGCCCATTTCCAGAGTAATGATTGAGGCATAACGGTCGGCCTCGGCACGAAGTTGGGCCGCAGCCTTTCTCATTAGGGCCGATCGATCAACGTAGCACGTGGCCTGCCAATCCGGCGTTGCCGCAGCAACCTGGGACAGGGCCGCCTCTAACTCTGCTTGGCCCCAGGTGGGAAATATTTTAACCGATTCCCCGGTAGCCGGGTTGAACGTCTCTAATGTCATCGTGCCAGTCCTTTATTGTGGTTTAAATTATGTTTTCTTGAAAAACAGACTAGAATTAAAGGGTATTTCATCAATATCCTCTCCCGGAGGGACCCCGGTATCCCCTTGTGGGGGACAAAACGCCAAGTATTTTCTTTTGAAAATCAACAACCTATTAGCTTGGCGACCTTGACGGTTGAGCGTCATTCAGAGGTTCCCCAAAGAAAAATCCTTAGGCTAATGGTCCACCGCATTGAGCTAGTGGTCAACAATATTACCGGGAATTTCTGAATCCGTGTAGTTCAATGCTAGAGTACAGACAATGTCCCCAACGGCCAAGACAGTAATAAGCGTGGGTAATACATGGCAGAGCGGGTTGCTTGCGGTGTTGAGTCTTATCGTGATTACCCCTGCGGTACAGGCAAGCATTGACCTCAAAACCCAACGCCAGCAATATCGCCAAGCCCATGATGCCCTCAAAAAGGGTCAGATCAGCCGTTATAAACGTCTACGAAAAAATCTGGAGGGCTATGTCCTCAACGGTTATCTAGACTATGCCTATCTCAAAAAACGTATCGCGGTCACACCGAACCGACTGATCCGCCAGACCATCGAAGAGAACCAGGACGCCCCCATCAGCCAGTGGCTTCGACGTAAGTGGTTAAATGAGTTAGTGCGCCGCCAGGATTGGGATGGATTTATGGAGGCCTACGAAGATATCCCAAGACAGGCTGGCCTGAAATGCCACTATCTACGCCAACAACAAAAACGTGGTCAATCCTGGGAGCAGTTGGATGCTCCGTTACGAGAACTTTGGCTCATCGGGCGTAGTCAACCCACCCCCTGTAATACCCTGTTTAAGGTCTGGCATAAGGCCGGCCTCCTCAAGCGGGACTTGGTATGGGCACGGGTCCGCATCGCCATGGGGCGGGGTCAACTGGGTCTGGCACAACGGATATCCAAATCGTTTCTGGAAAAACAAGATCGCGCCTGGGTGATGCGTTGGGTGACCATGCACCGCAGTCCACAAACCCAGCTTGGACACATCAAATTTGAGATGAAGCGACCGGTGGCGCGGATGGTGGTCAAGCACGGAATCAAGCGTTTGGGCAGACGTGATCCGGAATTGGCCATGCAGGTATGGGATCGGCTGACAAAAAAATACGATTTTGATCAAACCGATCATAATGAAATTTACCGCAAACTGGGCTTACTGGCCGCACGGCGCCATATGCCCATCGCCGTGGCATGGTTGGCACAGGTCCCTGCCGCTCCTGACGACCAAGAACTACGTCATTGGCGTATGCGGGCAGCCCTAAGAGAGGGTCATTGGTCGGTTGCGAACCGCTTCCTGGTTGCCGCGACTGCTGAAGAAAAAAAGGAAAATGACTGGCGTTATTTTCGTGCCCGGGTGTTGGAAAAATCGGGGCACCAGGATCAGGCCAACTTCATTTACAAGCGCCTAGCTCGCGAACGGGGCTACTACGGCTTTCTGGCCGCAGATCATATCGGCGGCGACTATCAGATGCGCCATCGCAGCATCCAGGCAAGCAAACTGGAAATTGAGCGGCTCAGCACCCGCTCCGGGATACGCATGGCTAAAGAGTTGTTTTCTCTAGGTCAATTGGCCCAGGCACGCCGCCAATGGGCCTGGGTGATTAAAGATCTGAATAAAAGAGAGTTACAAATCGCCGCCTTACTGGCCCACCAGTGGGGCTGGTATGACCGAGCCATTTTTGCCGCCAACAAGTCGGGGCACCGGGATGACCTCAACCTACGGTTTCCAATACTTTATCAAAACCTAGTGGAACAAAACGCCAGGATTTCCCACATCGATCCGGGCTGGGTGTTTGGCGTGGTGCGTCAAGAAAGCGCCTTCATCACCGATGCCCGCTCTCACGCTGGCGCCCTAGGGCTCATGCAACTCATGCCCCGGACCGGTCGCCTAGTCGGTCGGCGCATTAAACTCAAGATTCGTAATCGCTACTCCATCCTCAAGGTCGAGAATAATATACGCTTGGGAACCAGTTACTTGCGTACGGTGCTGGACACCCACAAGGGCAACCAGGTACTCGCAACGGCCGCCTACAATGCTGGACCCCATCGGGTGCGGCGTTGGCTACCCAAGCAAACCCTGGACGCTGACCTGTGGGTGGAAAGCATTCCGTTTGACGAGACCCGGCGCTATGTCAAAAACGTGCTGGGGTTCGCCACCATTTACAGCCAACGTCTGGACTACCCCCGGCTCCGCCTCGGCGACCGCATGTTACCCGTCGATCCTCTGATCCGCACCAACTGAGGTTGTGCGCCCACTATCTGAAACACTTGCTATAATGTCGGCCCCAGAGCAGAGGTGGATGTAGCAAAGGACAAAAGCAGCACATGACAGCGATGAAAATATGTGTTTTGGGTGGCACCGGGTTTGTGGGCCAATCCATAGCCGCACGCCTGTCGCGGATGGGGCACGAGGTCCACATCATCTCCCGCCGCCGTGAGCGGCACCGGCGACTGCTAGTCATTCCGACAGTTAAGCTCATTGAGGGCGACCCCCATGATATGGGCCTGTTGCGCACCTTGTTTCAAGATGTCGATGCAGTCATCAATCTGGTGGGCATCCTCAACGAGAAGGGACGGGACGGCAAAGGATTTGAACATGCCCACTACGAATTGGCCAATAAGGTCATGCAGGCCTGTACCCAAACCAAGGTCAAGCGTCTATTGCACATGAGTGCCCTGCACGCCAGTGAGGCGGCACCTAGTCACTATCTACGCAGCAAGGGCCGCGCCGAAAAACGGGTCCACCAAGTCTCCGGGCATGATATTAACGTCACCAGCTTCCGGCCTTCGGTCATATTTGGTCCCGGCGATAGTTTTCTAAATCGATTCGCAGGCTTGTTAAGACAACTGCCCTTCATATTTCCCCTGGCTTGCCCGGAATCTCGTTTCCAACCCATCCATGTCGAGAATGTTGCCCAGGTCTTCTGCGACGCCTTGGGCAATCATGAAACCTACGGCCAAGCCTACAACTTGTGTGGCCCTCGAACCTACACCCTTCAGGAGTTGGTGGAGTATGTGGTGAAATTGACCGGCGCCAGATGTTATATCTATGGGCTCAACGACTGGCAGTCCTGGATGCAGGCGGCAATCATGGAATGGTCAACATTGCTGCCCTGGGTCAAGGAAAAACTATTCTCCCTGGACAATTACCGCTCCCTGAGCGTGGACAGTATTTGCCCCACCGATCGTGGATTGCCCCTGGGCATCACCGCCGATGCACTCGAAGACATCGCACCCGGCTACCTGCTCCCCAAGCCAGATCCACTCATGGCACTGCGTCGTCACACTGGGCGCGGCTAATAGTTAGACTGCTTTGCCGCAAAGACGCGGGGAATAAAAGGATAACAAAAGCAAGAGTTAGTCTTCTTCGTGCCTCTGCGGCAAGTCCTGTCTAAGTCAATCTACAGTTAAAGCCGCGTGCCGTTCGGCTGCCGGTTTCTTACTCAACTTACGCACTGCCGCATAAAATGCCGGTAACTCCCCCCCGTTGTCTGCCAACAAACGCTCAAAACCCTTTACGAATTGATGATAGGTGCCAATAGACGCGATGTGTGCATTATTTAAATCCTGAGCAAACCAACCGTCGTAGGCTGACTGTGTCTTTTTGTATTTGCGCATTTTTTTATAATCAGTTTTTAATTCCGCAATGAGTTTCTTCTTTTCAATCAGCTTCTCTTTATCGGTTGCCTCGCCCCTATAGGCCACCTCAAGGCGACCACGATAATCCATGATAAGGTCAATAAGTTCTTGCTCTATGGCCTTCTTGTAACGATAGTCCCGAGACTGCTGAGGCAGCCCCAAGCGCTCGAACCAACGCCGCGCCCCCTCAAGTTCAACACTGGTGGCAAAGGACTCATTAAAGGCGCTGTCTCCGGATACATAGACCACCTGATGGGCCAACTCATGAAATATTAACCCTGCCAGTTCCGCCTCGGGACGATTGATAATGGTATTTAGCATCGGGTCATCAAACCAACCCAAAGTGGAATAAGCGGTCACCCCACCCACGAACACGTCCAGACCCTGACCGGCAAGGCTCGCAGCGAAGGTGCGGGCATCTGCCTCGGCGAAGTAGCCCCGATAGGCCACACAACCCACCACCGGAAAACACCATTCCCTGGGGACGACCGACAAGGCCGGTGCTGCAAACACATTCCACACCACATAGGACCGATGCAGATCCACATAACGGGTATAACTCTCGTTATCCGGAAGCGCCAACACCTCGCTGGCAAACCGGCGGAGTTTCAACACTCGGTGTAGTTTTGCCTTGATTTGCCTATCAATAGCAGGATCGGCAAGTAACTCATTAATGGGTTGAGCCTTCAATAATAGGCTGGCCTGTCCGCGTATAGACTGGCCATAATAGTCCAGACTCGCACAACCACTTAGAAGCGCCACACATAATATGACAAGGATGAGGGTTTGTAGGAAAGTTGGGAAGCGTGCTGACGGCACCAAGGCCGAAGGCCACTCTCTGCATACTTGGCGCCTTGGTGAGAATCCATTATTCCCTTTAATGGCCATTAGTTTCTTACAAGAACCATTATTTCTTTTTGCTTCCTATCATTTCAACGCCAAGGTCTTTGGCCGTTTTCATCATCCACAAGTTCATAAATCCAGCTGCTGCGTTACCATTTGCTGGCCCTCCCTTGCCATTACCGTTCATGGTGATGTCAGGCACCCACTTCTGCTTGCCCAGTTCCTTGGATAATACCGTCATGACCTTAACATAAGCATCCAATTTCTGTTTCAAGGCGCCATCGGCCTTGTAGATGAGACGCCTCTGTTCACCCAATCCTTGCCCTTCAAGGATATACGCGGCTTTATTATGTTTGGCCACCTGGGCATTTAGTATGGCAACTTTTACATTTTTTTCAGCAGCGATAATTGCCTTAGTCTTTGCAAGTTTTGCGAGTTCAATCTTTTTGTTAGCTGCACCAAGATCCTGTTGTTTCTTGACTTTCGCTACCGCAAGTTTCCGCTCGGCATTAATGATGGCGACAGTCTTATCTTCTTCAGCCGCGACTTCCGCTCTTTTCATTTTCACCATAGCTTCGTATTCAGCAATTTTAACTTTCTTTTTGCCAACTTCTTCTGCGGCCAGCCTTTCCTGTTTTGCTCTTTCTGCAGCTATCTTTGCAACGATAGTCTGCTGTAGCGCCTCTCTCTTGGTTTTAATGAGGTCCTCAGTCTCTGATTCATAGCGTATATTGGTAATCTGAAATTGCTTAAATTTGATGCCATAGCGTTCAAGGGGATTCTCGTTCCTGAGCTTGATGCCATCTTCCGTTTTCACCCTAACGACATTATTTTCGAAAGTAACCTCCGCTGCCCCCATCCCATGCTCTGCCCTGTCAATCTCCTCGGTAACATAGGTACCCTTAGTCAGTTGACTTCTTGCCCATTCTGAAAAAATAGCCCGTTTAGTGGTATACGACTCACCTGAGTTCATCAACGCGGCCGTAAGTACCACTGACTCTTCAATGGTGGGTTTAATACCTATCTCGATGAGATTCGTATAATTCCTGAACTTTTGATGAACAAAGCCCAACTTATCTTTATCTGTTGGCAGATCAAACAGCGTCATAACCGATATCCAACCCATTGCACCATCGTTGAATCGTACTTCGATTTCGCCGGAAACTTCCGGGTTTTTATTTTTGTCTTTTCTCGGCCTGACAATAGGCTTTCCATTGGGACCTTTATTTTTGGCCTTTTGTGAAAACTTGACCGTTCCCGCATTTTGGTATTTTGTGATCGTGCCAAAACACTGGCAGAACAAACCCGGTTCGGAAATGATGGAAACTTCCCCGGTTAAAAGCGATTGCTTGACCGTAATGGTGCCGGCCTCATTTGTTTCCAGAAGGCCGGTCGCAGCACCCGCAACAAGAAGGGCTACGAGCAAACTGGCCAATATCGTCTTCCCCGGAAGACCTGCCTGCTTCAAAGTCTCCCCAAACTTGTTCATCTTGCTCTGTATTTCATCAGTTTCCATGGTTGTCTCCACTATTCACTAATATTGTGTTTAGTTCAGTCAGTTATAAAGTTCCTGTAGCTTATTCTCGATTTCATTAACCAGGGCATCCTGCTTTTTGCTACCCATATGAGTCATTTTCAAGAAATACAGTGCCACCTGATACTGGTCGATCGCACCTTTCATATTTCCCTTCTCTTCTTCCTTGCTGGCCTTGGCGAGATATTCGTCATATTGAAGCTGATTGATAAAATCATTGGCTTCCTCGATCTCATCCGTGAGTGACTTTTCATCAAGACCGAGCTTCAAACCTTCACTGAGGATGGCCTGCGCAGACGTCGCATAGTTCACTTTGGCCATCGTGCTTGTAGTCTCACGGGCCTTGCGCATTGATTCCTGAAATCGTCCCTTGATACCAGAATGGGTCAGCGCTTGTTTTAACGACAACAATTGCGGGAGTTTTTCCGCAGAGTGTTTTCCCGGCAGTATCTCTTCCATTTGCTCAAGGTAGCCGATGGCACAATCGATATGTGCCAATCGTGATTTAAAATCCTCGACGCTATTGAATGATTTCATGCTTTCGTCAAAATCCCGCTTTATCGAGCTATAATCTGAGTGTTTGTCTTTCTTTATTGACTGCGCCCGGAGTTGTTTATTCCGCTCACTGTGGCGATAAAGCCAAAGAAACAAGATCCAGGAAAAAAAGAATATTAACCAGCCCACTTTAATTCTCCTTCAAATTTATCCAGATCAAAACTTAATAAAGGCTCTTTGGTCCGGAGCTACTGGGATACGCCTCCATACCATGCTCGCTGATATCGAGACCAATGTGCTCTTCCTCTTGGCTGACGCGCAGCCCACCCAAAAGCAGGCTGACAATATGCCAAACAAAATAACTGCCGATGCCCGCAAAAGCGCCAATCGCTGCGACCCCCACGGCTTGAACAACAAGCAAAGAAAGTTCACCTGTATAAAAGAAGCCGTTCTCCAAACTAAACAACCCGACGGCCAATGTTCCCCAGATGCCGTTGACGAGATGTACCGGAACAGCACCAACTGGATCATCTATACAGCGCTTGTCGAGCAACATAATGGAGTAGACAACCAGTACCCCGGCGACAAGTCCAATGATCACTGCTCCACTTGTGCTTACGACCGCACACCCGGCGGTAATAGCAACCAGACCGGCCAATGAACCATTGACGATCATGCTCAAATCAGGCTTGCCAACAAGCACCTCAGCAGCGATCAGGGCACTGAGCACACCGGCGGCGGCGGCAAGCGTCGTATTTAGAGCAACCGTTGCGATAATGTCGTTGCCCGCTGTCATGGCACTGCCGGCATTAAACCCGAACCATCCAAACCACAAGAGAAACATTCCCAGTGCCGCCATGGCCTGATTGTGGCCCGGTATAGGAGCCACCCTGCCATCTCGGGTGAACTTTTTTGCCCGTGCGCCCAGAATGATGGTGCCCGTCAGCGCGGCCCAACCACCGACGGAATGCACCACCGAGGAACCCGCAAAATCAGTAAACCCCATTTCGCCTAGCCAACCGCCACCCCATACCCAGTGACCAACGATGGGGTAAATAATGGCGACAAGCACAATAGAAAAGGCAATAAATGAGAAAAACTTTATTCTTTCCGAAACCGCCCCCGATACAATATGAGCCGAGGCAGCCACAAACATGAGTTGAAATAAAACCTTTGCATAAAGGGGTAAGGCCGCCCAACCAAGAGCACTGTAATCACCGTAATAATATTCACCAATAGCCGGACTGTTATCTTCTCCCGAAAGCATCCAACCCGTTGTCCCCATCAGGGAGTTTCCATCGCCAAACATCAAGCCAAAACCGACTAGCCAGAAACTCAAGCTTGCAATAGAAAATATGACGATATTCTTTGCAAAGATATTGACGGTATTCTTCGCCCGGCAAAGTCCCGCCTCAAGCATCCCGAATCCTGCATTCATCATAAAAACCAGGACTGCTGCAAAAATGACCCATACGGTATCCAGCGATATTGCAAGAACCGCTATATTCTCAGTGGAACTCATTGTCGATAGCCTCTTGTCTGATTTTGTCCATAACGATGGTTAGATTTTTTTGTCGGCATCTCTGCATCGGTCTTTACCGAGGTGTCAATTGTCGAAAAACTTTTCTTGTGACATTGCTGGCAAGTACTGATGGCGTCTGTGGTGAGGAACTTGATTATCCGGTTTCCCGGTGCATGAGCTTTGTGACATGCAATGCATGAGACCTTATCCATCGGCCAGTGCTTTTCTTCTGCGTGAAATACCGCATCCGGATTACCCTGTGCTGTCTTGCCTCGAGTGTGACAGCCAAGGCAGACCTTCCCGGATGGGAGCTTTCCTATCGTTTGACGTGACTCATGACAACCCTGACAGCCAGAATCGGGCGCTCTTCTTTTAAACACTTGACCATGGAATCCGGCAAGCGTTTTTACTTCATTTAAAGTTGCAGAAAAGTCCTCTGTAAATGCACTATGTAAATGACATTTAATGCAGGTTTCATCGCTGGCCGGAGCCGGTGAGAGCACCAGCGAATTGATTAACACAGCCATCAAAACTGGCATTAAAGCCATTGCCAAAGAAGGCAAGCGATTAGTCCTCATCGGCTTTGTCCTCTCTCGACTCAATCTCGACCAGTTCAAGCGGATGATCATGTTCCATGACCTTGTAACTCGTTTTTCCGGTCAACCATGAAGAGTCCATCGGAGAAACATCGGGATTCAGGAACACGTGGTAGAAATGCTGCACAAAGACAACCAACACTGCCAGTATCGCTTCCCAGCCGTGAATCAGCTGTGAATAAAAAACAACTTCAACCGGAATTTGGATTGCAATCGGTGAAAAATTCCACATCACAAGCCCCGTTATTATGACGATAAAACCACCGACCACTGTGGCCCAGTATTCCACTTTCTGATACCAGGTATAGCGGTACATCAACGGCATGTGATCTGCCCTGCCAAACAAATAGCTGGTGTGTAAAAAGGCATCAATCAAATCCTTCTTGTTCAGGAAAATCTTGCCAGGCGGCTTTAGTTTAAGCAGGTAAGGCAGCAAATGAATCACTGCCATCGACATAAATACAATAGCCGCAATACGGTGCATGACAGAGCGCTGCCCTTCACCACCCAACATCCACACCACAGCCTGCGAAAGCACTGATTCCGGGAATTTAAGCGAGAGCCCTGTCGCTGCCAGGACAATAAAGGAAAGGGCCCAGAAAAAATGCTGCAAGCGCCAGGAAACAGAAAATCGTTTAACACTCTTCTTGGTGTCGTTATCTGTTTTGCAAACCCCATCTTTGGTCTTTGTGATGTAATCCCGAGTCGAAAGCAGCGTGAAAAACCCAACAATGCCAATAACCATTGCCAGATAGGTCGAGTTAATCATAAAGGCAATTGATAAAGGCCCAGCAGTGACTGGGTCCCGAAAATGGGTGACCTTTCGCGTTGAATCCTGGCTGAGATTTTGTATCAACATAACATCAGCACCCGTGCCTGCATGAATGGCCTTGCCATGGCAACCGGCACACATACCGCCGATATTACCCGTATGAATAAACGAGGCGGGATCATCCGTGGGTAATTCATGACCTCGATGACAGTAGATGCATGTCGGCGCCAAGGTGTTTCCCAAATGAAATTGCTTACCATGAAACGTCTGCATATAGGAACTACGTGCATCCTTATGACATCTTCCACACGTTTTTACATCATTACCACGGTAGAGCCTCGCCGTTTTACTGGCAACTAATGGCGCTAAATGGGAATCGTGACAATCGATACAACTCACGCCTGGAGTCTTGCCATTGCTGTCCGCCAGCCCATGAACACTGGCCTTAAACTCTGCCAACCTTTCCTGGTGGCAACCCCCACAAACATCAATAAAATAGGCTTTGTTCTCTTTACTACCGGGTTTTCCCACCATGGCAGCGTGGGCATCTTCCTGATTTTGCGCAGTGACTGCTGCGTAAAAGGCCTGACCTTTCATGTCTTTCTTCAAATGACAGTCAATACAAGTCACGCCCTCTGCTGCATGGCGGCTCTTTAACCAGGACTTAATGGACTCATATCTTTTGGGTCGCCTGGCCTCTTCATGGCACTGTTTACACTCTTCAGCATTCTCTTTGATACGATGTGCAGTATTTTTTTTGATGCTTACACCAGCGCCGTAATCTGATTCCTGCGCTACGGCAACCGATAGCCATAGAAGACTGGCAAGTATTATGAATACGCCCCTGAGCATTATCGACGTTGTCCTTCTGCCGGGGGTATTTTGCTAAACGATGTGTCAGGACATGCCCAGTGCCCCTCATTTGCCACAACGGATTCAGCAAAACGATGATCGGTTTGAGCTTTATTCTTCGTGCCAACCAAACCACCTAAACTCGCGAAAAGGCCTTGAAAAAATCCAGGCTTAGCCCTTTCTTTCACTGAGCGTATGGTTTTATAGATGCTATGACAGGTCGAGCATAATGCCTCTCTGTTGACAAGCCTCAGATCCTTGACGCTGTGATAACCGTGGATGTCACCGGGATCGTAAACTGCCTTACCATTTTCAACAGACTCCACACTGTGACAAACCACACACGTGACGCCATCACGATACGTTTTTCCTTTCACCACGTCACTTGTTGCGGCGAAAACATCACCGCTGATCACCTCCCCAGGCGCATGGCATTTGAAGCAATAGGCACCACTATTGGTATTTTCTTTTTCCAGATAGCCTTCAAGGCAACCACGGAAGTCATTACTGTTAATCGAATTGGCATGAGCAGAATACTGCCATGCATCGAAACTTGACACATGACAACTCCCGCAACTTTCAGCACGGGGCAACCCCTTTGCCTGTACCGCCTGACTTGGGGCAAGTAGGAATAGACAAATCACTAACGGCCTCATTCCTAACTTACTCGCCGAAATCGACCTTCTCTGCCTCAATATCAAGCGCTTTTTCCAGCTTATCCAAACGCCGCAACTGGTTTGCCTCGTTCTTTATTCTGGACAGCTTCATTTTCATCGGTGCATTACCGTACCAGTGCGTCCAGTCGGGACTGAAATGGTAGGCGCCTTTCCAGGCATGCACGAGATCGAATTTATACATCTCGAAAAACAAGGCCTCAACGCCCGATGTTTGCTCATAGAGCTGGTGTCCCGTAAGCATCAGTTTCTTCCCCACGAAAGGATTCTCTGGCCTGTCTTCCGGCATGGGGTTCAACAAACCATCATTGTAAAGCCCCTTGATTTCCTTGATGGCCTCGCCCGCTACCGCATCACTGGCGACTTTAATTCCATCGGCAACAGACAACTTATGTTCGGCAAAACGTTTGGAATGGCAGTCCATACAAATGGTCACCATCTTGGCCCGTTCCCGTTTGTAAGTTCCTTCGGTAATCTCGTTCATCAAGATACCGTTAGGGCTTTTGCTGTATCCCGCACCCGTATCCTTATTACCGACAAACTTGCCCTGTGAGGCACCACCCAAGGTCAGGCCTTGGCTCACATCATGGTTACCCGCCTTCATGTGGCAGGTGACACAGGTCGGCGCCCTGCCGCCCTCTTCAACACCCTTGCCCTCAATGCCGTATATGACACCGTGCTTCGATGATTCGAAATAATCCAGTTGCGCGTGGTCCGGTCCCATATGGCAGGTACCACAGGCGCTGGGTTCAAGCGCTTCCTTGGCATTAAATTTGTGCCGGGAATGACAAGAATCGCATTTGTCTTCCACGCTGTGACAACCACCACAACTGCCTTCCTTCATTTCTTCGTATTGGGCAAGGAAACGGCCGGCGCCACCTCCCTTACCACCGGATGCCACCTTGACGCTCCAGGCAATGGAATGTTTGCCTGCCCGGTGTTGCATGGTTTCCGAAGCATGACAGGTGCCGCAGGTATCGGGCGTGGGCATAATGAGGTTGCTGTGGTCGTTGTGACAGCTTTCACAGCCGACACCCTTCTCATAATGCTTGCTGTCCTCCCAATCCTTGACTGCGACAGGCGTCAATACCTTATGGCATTTCACACAATCTTTGCCGGCCTCCTTGACGACGGGTGGCGTATATTTTTTAGGGTTGCTGTAACCATCTTTTACCTCTTTCCATTTTTCCGTAATAGCCACATTTCTCTCGGGATAGTGACCGATGGGTTTAGGCACATCGTCCCCTGCAACTACCGCCTGTAGAAAAATGCCGCCAAAAACGGCAAACAAACCTATGGAGACAAAGACCCGTACCGCGATATTACTCATGATGCTCCCTTTAACTTACAGAAAACCTAACAAAGACAAAATTCTGCACAAATGCCAGGTAATGCGGCCCCTGGAGAGGTGTTGCACGCTAAATTATTGTTATGCTTTATTTTTCACTTACTAATGCTTACTAATGCAAGTGCATGGTTTATGCCAAAAATAAAAAACCATACAAATCAATGATGTACATAATCTACCTTTACTTGATATGCACCATAAAGATGCAATGGCACAGAACTGTGCGGAAAATTGAGCCAGCCTGGTGCACAACAAACCTGCCCCTGGCGAATTGCTAATCCATGCCGCGACGGGGTTTTGACCCCCCAGGCAGCAAGAAACGGGGCGGGTTGTTTCTTGCCTTTTCTGGTCTCCGTCTCAAAAACGGTAGTGTTTTATCGTATAGTCTATCGCTGGGAACTTGGCCGCGCTAAATGAGACGCGTCACGTATTCCCCGCCCATACTGCCTGTTTCTACGTCAAAGAATAAGACACCGTTGCCAGAGCACATATTTGTATTATGGTTGGACAATTAAGAAGGTTATAAAATGGAAACCTACCTGGTTGGTGGCGCCGTACGCGATAAATTACTCAATCTCAAGGTCAAGGACCGGGACTGGGTGGTGGTGGGTGGGTCACCACAGGAAATGGAGAAGCTGGGTTACCGTGCGGTAGGCAAAGATTTTCCCGTATTCCTCCACCCCGAGACCCACGAGGAATATGCCCTGGCCCGTACTGAACGTAAGACCGCGCCGGGCTATAGCGGTTTTGCCTTTAATGCCGCCCCCAATGTCACCTTAGAAGAAGACCTCAGACGCCGCGACCTGACCATCAACGCTATGGCCGAAACTGCGGAGGGTAAACTCATCGACCCTTATAACGGCGCTGAAGACCTGCGTAATGGCACACTGCGCCACGTCTCATCGGCCTTCGCCGAAGACCCGGTGCGGATTCTACGGGTCGCCCGCTTTGCCGCCCGCTTTGCCCCCTGGGGATTTAAAGTCGCCGACGACACCAACAGCCTCATGGGCGAGATGGTAGAAAATGGCGAGGTCGACGCCCTGGTGGCCGAGCGGGTCTGGGCAGAAACACAACGGGCGCTGGCAGAAGGTACGCCCTCCCGATTCTTTGAAGTATTGCGGGGCTGTGGTGCTCTGGCCAAAATCTTTCCCGAGATTGATGCCCTGTTTGGCGTGCCTCAACCGCAAAAACACCACCCGGAAAAAGATACCGGTATCCATGTGATGATGGTGTTGGACCAAGCAGCACGATTGAGCCAGGACACCCAAGTACGCTTTGCCGCCTTAACCCACGACCTGGGCAAGGCCACGACACCGGAAAAGGAGTGGCCTCGTCACATCGCCCATGAACAACGTAGCGCGGCACTTGTTAAAGAACTGTGCCAACGCTTTCGAGTACCCAAAGACTACCGGGAACTGGCCGTAGCCACCGCCCGCTATCACACCCACTGCCACCGTGCCACCGAGCTTAAACCCAGCACCCTACTCAACACCTTGCTGGCCCTGGATGCCTTTCGAAAACCCGAACGGCTGGAACAATTCCTACTCGCCTGCGAGGCCGATGCCCGCGGCCGCAAAGACAAGGAGAACGACGCCTATCCTCAGGCGAATGTTTTTCGCCGCGCCCTGACCGCGGCACAAGCGGTGGATGCGGGCGAGATCGCCGCCACCGGACTTGCCGGTGAGAAAATGAAACAGGAGCTTTTTCGGCAACGGTCGGAGGCGATTAAGAATGTATTGTAAGGATTTTCGTCACGAAGACGCGAAGAAAACCAAGGTGTCTATGAAAGTAAAATCTTAGGCATGGACGAAGATCTGCTTCCTAGCCGAACCTGCGCTTGTTTTTTATCTTTGCGCCTTTGCGCCAAGAAACCAATAGAGCCTCACAAATACAACCACAATAGCACTACCCCTAACAACAGCCGATAAATCACAAACGGCAACATGCTCATCCGCTCAATAAGTTTCAAAAACAAGTGAATACACAGAAAGGCACTGAGTCCCGATACCACCACACCTAGCACCATCGAAACCCAATCCGGGTCCCTGGCATTTTGTAGCAGTTCCCAGGCATTAAACCCTCCGGCAAGCAGGATGATGGGAATGGACAGTAAAAATGAAAAACGTGCTGCGGCTTCACGGGTCAGACCGAGAAACAGACCGGCGGTCATGGTGATTCCAGAACGGGAGGTACCGGGGATCAACGCCAGTGCCTGGGCGCAACCCACTACCAACACATCGCCAATAGTTAAGCTGTGTTCATCCCTTTTTCTCTTACCCTTTGCATCTGCCCACCATAGCAACAGACCGAACAAAATGGTGGTCGCCGCAATGACCAAGGGTGAGCGTAAGCGACCGGCAACCAGATCTTTTAGCGCCAGCCCCGCCAACCCTGCCGGGATCGTTCCCAGAATCACCGCCCAGGCCAATCGACTATTCTGGGTGGCATCACCACCACTGGCGTGCCGAAACCAATCGACGGTCATGGGGGCGATGTCACGCCTGAAATAAACCAACACCGCCGACAGACTGCCGATGTGCACCGCCACGTCAAAGGCCAAACCCTGATCATCCCAGCCCAACAATTTGGGAAACAAAATGAGGTGGGCACTGCTGGAGATCGGTAAAAATTCTGTCAGCCCCTGTATCAGGGCCAAAAAGACTGTTTGTATTAGATCCATTTATTTTCTACCCACTTACATTAAACACTTCTATTAACACCCTCACCCTCACCTTCCGGGAGCACCCCTAAAGCATCACTAAGAAAAACGAAAGCTGCCCGACACCCTTCATCAACAGGTGATGAAGGGTGTCGCAACCGGAGAAGGGATTAACATCTATAACCGTCCCCGCATGTCGTTAAGCGCAAACCCCCGTAGCGGACCCTCAATATCGCATCCCAGGGCCATCACTTTAAACAGCTCCCCCATCTCCGACGGCGAAGTCAGGGTCTTAACCTGTTGGGTCAGACGAAGATGGGCCTGGGTGTCCCTAGCATCACTGGCCACCATAATTTCTTCAAGGCCCGTTGCGATCAAAAAAGAAGCCTGGTTGGTATAGCCCATCACCGACAGACCACTGGCGACGGCAGCCTCGGCCATGGCGGTGAAGTCGACATGGGCGGTGATGTCCTGTAACCCTACCAGGACCAGGGGGTCGCCATGGGCGCGGTGCCGATAATGGCACATCAAGGTCCCCTCGCTACGCTGGGGATGGTAAAACTCGTGCCGGGGAAAACCGTAATCGATGACCAGAATCAACCCAGCCTTCAGGAACGAGGCCATACTTCGCACCCAGGCCTCCGCCCGTAAATTGACCTCCGACTCATAGCCCACTGGCAAATCAAGGCCCTTGAAACGCTGATCAAGCAAGGCAGCCGTTGGTGGATCCATGGCCTGCCACTGGGTCTTGAATTGACCATGCTCCATAGCAATATATTGCAGCTCAAGCCCTTCGTCCCCCACCCGAAACCGTTGCACCGGCATGGCATCAAGCACTTCATTGGCCACCACTACGCCACCAAAACCACTGCCCGGTAAGCTGTCCAACCAACTCACCCGATCGGCAAATTGGGGCAACGACCGGGCGATGGTCCGCTGCTGGCGTCGTTTCAGCTCGGCGCTGGTTTCCAAAATAAAGTAATGCCCCGGCAAGGCGCCGAGGTGGTTCAAGGCCGGTATCAACCCCAGCGCCAGGGCGCCGCTACCGGCCCCCACCTCCAGGATTTCATAATTACCCAGTTGATCTTTGATATGCCGGATCTGTTGCGCCAGGCAGGAGGCGAAAACTCCGGACAATTCTGGGGCTGTAATAAAATCCCCATCCTCACCAAACTTTCTTAAGCCAGCAGCGTAATAACCTAAGCCCGGCGTATACAGAGCCCTGTCCATGAATTCGGCAAATTCTATACTGCCTTCATCATCTATCTGCGCAATGATTTGGCTGCACAGCACATCCGCGTGGGCCTGGGCCTGGGCATCTGGTGGGGGCAACTGGGCAATGTCTTTCCCTGTTTCGATGGTCATATTCAATTGATCAGAATTTCCCTAAAACATTAGATTCAAACGACCCCCCGGTTGCGGGGCCGTAACACAAACGGGTATTGTTACATTTTTCCAACATCAGCGAATGGTGGTCTTTCCCGTGGACACAAACCCATTAACCGACAAGGTCCTGTTGATTACCGGTGGCGCCCGGCGCATCGGCGCCGAGGTCTGCCGGTTACTGCACGCCGAAGGAATGCGGCTGGTCATCCATTACCGAAACTCGAGCCCCGATGCCGAGTCCCTGAAGCAAGAATTAGAACAACAACGCCCCAACTCTGTAAGCTTGATTCGAGGGGACCTGCTCACCCCTCGCAAAGACCTTCAGAAACTGGTTTCACAGGCGGTCAAGACCTTTGGCCAACTTGATGTGTTAGTCAACAACGCCTCCAGTTTTTACCCTACGCCAGTGGGCCAGGCTGATGAGATACAGTGGGACGATCTCATGGGTATCAACCTCAAGGCGCCCTACTTTCTAAGCCAAGCCGCAGCCCCCCACCTCAAGATGACCGGTGGCTGCATCATTAATATTGCCGACATCCATGCCGATCGCCCGCTTAAAGATCACAGTATCTACTGTATGGCCAAGGCCGGGCTGGTGATGATGACCCAATCCCTGGCAAGAGATCTGGCGCCCGACATACGGGTCAATGCCATCGCTCCGGGTGCAATCCTGTGGCCTGAGCCAGAACCCAGCGACACGACCAAAGCTCAGGCCATCGCAAAGGTGCCACTGCAACGCCTTGGTAAGCCCCAAGATATTGCTCGTAGTGTTCGCTTTTTGATTCGTGATGCCCACTACATAACCGGCCAGGTCATCACCGTTTGCGGTGGTAAATCCATCGCCCTCTAAATTGAACTTGGACCGCCAAGGCGCCAAGAAAAGCCCCCAATCATTGCGTAAATCTATCGTCTTATATTTCGCGTATTCACCACAGAGGTCACGGAGGACACAGAGTTGACAATGCATGTTCTTTTCTCCGTGACCTTCCAGGTGACAAATTTCTAAGTCATTGATTTATATGCTAGCTTAGAATCTTGTCACTTGTAGATCTGCGGCCGCGCAGCGGCATAAGAAACTCTGTGGTGAATAAATCCGAATAGTTATCGATGAACTCATGCGATTAGTGGCGACCTCGGCAACTGCTCCATGCGTTGCTCTACCTCCCCCATCCGTGGGGTCGTCGGCAACTGCTCCATACCCTTCCGTGTGCGCTTGCACACTACGGGCACCGAGGTCCATGGAGTCGTTGGCGTCTTGGCGGTTGACCATAATTATTCAGAGGTTCCCTAAATCCACTTCCCATAATGTCTGGTCGGCATCGTCAAACTGCTGCCACAGGTGGTCGAATCTCTGTCCCGTCTCCGGGTGTTTCAGTTCACCGGCAATCTGGGTCAGGGGTTTGAGCACGAAGGCGTAACGGTTGATGTCGCTACGAGGAATATTTAGCCCGTCCTCATGCCTCACCTCATCCCCATAGAGCAAAATATCCAGATCGAGGCTGCGGTTATCAAATTTCTTGTCCCGTCTTATCCGCCCCTGTTGCTGCTCGATCTTTGCCAGGATCGCCCTCAATTCTTCCAAGGACCGCTGCATATCAAAGGCCACCACCAGGTTATAGAACCGATGGCCCACAAAACCGACTGCATCGCTCTCATACACCCTGGAAAGGGTCAGTTCATCGAAATGCTTGCGCAGGGCATGGACGCCAGCACGAATATTGCGCTCACGGTCTATATTGCTACCCATGCTGATAAAGACGCGAGGCACTATTTACTCGGCCCCAGACTTAAGATTGCTGGCCCCTTTCCACCACCACCCCCACGTCGCGGGCACTGCGGATCGCGCCTTTCTTGTTGATGCGCACTCGACACCAGGGGATATCAAACTCCTGCCTCAATACTGTGGCAATGTTTTCACCCAGGGTCTCCACCAGTTGAAATTCGGACTGGCCAACGAACTCAACAATCCGCTTGGCCACTGTCTTGTAGTCCAGGGTATCGTCAATGTGATCGGTGGCTGCGGCCTTGGCAATGTCGGCGGCCATGTCCAGATCGATGGTCAACGACTGTTTACAACGCCGCTCCCACTCCCAAATGCCAATGACACAATCGATCTTCAAGCCATGTAAGTAGATGATATCCATCATAAAATCCTAACTGCGGGTGGGCACTATAGCCCATCATGAAAATCCTGTCTTGACGCGGGACCGCGCACCGATTCCAATGTGGCCCATGCCTACTTCGCTGCTAAACATTCTATTACCTCTGGGCGCCTATCTTGCAGGCTCCGTTTCCTTTGCCATCGTGGTAGCGCGTGTCGCCAAGCTCCAGGACCCACGGCAGATCGGATCGGGCAATCCCGGCGCCACCAATATGCTACGCCTCGGTAGCCGCTGGGCCGCATTGTTCACCTTGTTGGGCGATTTACTCAAGGGCACCTTGGCCGTGATGATCACCGGTCTGTTTACCCAGGATCCCAAGATTTTGGCGGCTGTCGTATTGGCGGTGTTCTTGGGGCATCTGTATCCGATTTATTTTGGCTTCAAAGGGGGTAAAGGGGTGGCCACCGCCCTGGGTGCCTATCTCGCTCTGAGTCCCTGGTTGGCCCTGGCCATGGTGCTGACTTGGCTTGTCGTGGCAGGAGTTCTGCGTTATTCCTCCCTAGCCGCCTTGATTGCCACCGCCCTGTCGCCTCTATATATATGGTGGCTACTCAAAGACCCGGTCTACCTGGTCATGGGTCTGGTACTGGCCCTGATCCTGTTCTGGCGACACCGCACCAATATTCACAATCTGCTCCAGGGCACCGAGACCCGCATCGGCGCGAGGTAATTCTCTCTTTGCCGCAAATCCTTTTACGGCACCTGCAAGGTCTCCAGGCTCCAACGGGGTTGTATAGAAAATCCACCCGCCTGCGTCGCCCCCGCCTGTAGTCGGCATGAACCCGCATAAGCAATCATGGCGCCGTTGTCGGTGCAGAATTCGGCCCGGGGATAATAGAGCCTGACCCCTTCAGCCGCACTGGCTGCATCAAGCCGTTGCCGCAAAAAGGCGTTGGCCGCCACCCCACCGGCCACCACCAGGCGTCGGTGTTGGGTCTGCTGCCAGGCACGACGGCACTTGATCACCAAGGTGTCTACCGCCGCCTCCTGAAAGGCATAGGCGATATCCGCTATAGTCTGCGGATTGAGGGTGTGACCTTGGGCGGTATTCAGGGTATAGGTCTTGAGGCCGCTAAAACTAAAATCCAGGCCAGGGCGATCAACCATGGGACGGGGAAATTTAAATCGCCCTCCCTGACCCTTGAGTGCCGCCACCGCCACCTGGGGTCCCCCGGGATATCCCAGGTCCAGGAGCTTGGCCACCTTGTCAAAGGCCTCACCTACCGCATCGTCAAGGGATTGGCCGAGTATGCTGTAATCACCCAGGCCCCTCACATCTGCCAATAGGGTATGGCCGCCGGAAACCAACAGGGCCAAAAAGGGATAATCCGGGGGCTCGGCTTCCAGCATAGGTGCCAACAGGTGACCCTCCAGGTGGTGTACCCCCATGGCCGGTACCCCCCAGGCCCGGGCCAACCCCTGGGCCACCGAGGCCCCAACCAATAACGCCCCGGCCAGACCCGGTCCTGCGGTGTATGCCACCCCGTCAGCCCTTTTTACCCCGGCATCCCTGAGGACTTGAGCCACCACCGGCAGCAACTTTTGAATGTGGTCTCGGGCCGCCAGCTCGGGGACCACCCCCCCATAGGCCCGGTGAAGGGCGGTCTGGGAATACAGGCTGTGGGCCAGCAAGCCCTGATCGGCGGCATAGATTGCTGCACCGGTATCATCACAGGAGGTTTCAATACCAAGAATTATCATCGAAGCTCTTTTTAATATTAGGTCCGGTCCTGAATATATAGGGCGCCCTGAATAATTTCGCCATAATTCCATCCCTAAATGGCTACAACTCAGAAGACTAAAAGGTATACAAACCGGCGCCAAATCGCTAGAATTCGCCGCTTTCTCGGGCCATGGCCCGGTTTTATCGAAATCCTATAGTGAGGTAGTCGTTGTATGCCAACGGTACGTGTCAGGGAAAACGAACCCTTTGAAGTGATTCTACGCCGCTTCCGGCGGTCCTGTGAAAAGGCCGGTATCTTTTCGGAGATCCGTCGCCGCGAATCCTACGAGAAACCCACCACAGTACGCAAGCGCAAAGCAGCGGCAGCCCGCAAACGCGAGGCGAAAAGAATCTCCAGGCAGAACGCACGCCTGGTACGGGCTTATTAGTCCGTCACTCACTGATCATCACCTCCCGTCCACCACAAACCCATGGGCGATCTCAAAGATAAAATCGGTGCTGACCTCAAGCAGGCCATGCGCGACAAAGACGCGCCACGGCTTGAGATCATCCGCATGATCTGGGCCGGCATCCAACGCCGCGAGGTGGATGAACGCATCACCCTGGACGACAGCCAGACCCTGGCGGTGGTGGAGAAGCTGGTCAAGCAGGCGCGAGATTCCATCGAACAATTTACCCAGGGTGGCCGCGACGACCTGGTCAAACACGAGTCCGCCCAATTGGCAGTGCTGCAAACCTACCTGCCTGAGCCCCTGAGCGATGACGAAATCGCAAGCCTGATCGATCAGACCATTGCCGATACTGGCGCCAGCGGCATCAAAGAGATGGGCAAGGTCATCGGCAAACTCAAGCCCAAACTCCAGGGCCGTGCCGATATGGGCAAGGTCAGTGCCCAAATCAAACAAAAGCTCGCCGCCAGTTAATTTCGTTCCCCCGTGCGGTGGCGCCGGGAATGGCGCTAAAATAGTCCCATCGTGGCCGGCCGCATCCCTAAACAATTCATTGACGACCTCATTTTGAGGACGGATATCGTCGACATCATTGATGCCGTGATCCCCCTCAAGAAGATGGGCAAAAATTACGGTGCCTGCTGTCCCTTTCACGAAGAGAAGACCCCATCATTTACGGTCAGCCCGGATAAGCAGTTTTATCACTGCTTTGGCTGTGGCGCCCATGGCACCGCTATCGGTTTCCTTATGGAATACGAACACATGGATTTCCTTGAGGCGGTGGCAGACCTAGCCTCCCGGGCCGGTCTACAGATCCCCACCACCGAGGGCGCACGCCCTGCCGTCACCCAGGATTTTACCCGGCTCACCCAGGCCCTGGAACAGGCTGACCACTTCTATCGCCAACAACTACGCCACCACCCCGAGGCAGACAGCGTCATTGACTATCTCAAGGGACGCGGTTTGAGCGGTGAAATCGCCGCTGAGTTTGGCCTCGGCTTTGCCCCGGAGGGTTGGGACAATCTGATACGGGCAGTAGGGACGGATGAAAAAATGGTGCTGGATCTCAAGATTGCGGGCCTAGTGACCCAAAAAGACGGTGGCGGGCACTACGACCGCTTTCGCAGCCGCATTATGTTTCCCATCCAGGATTACCGCGGTCGTTTGGTGGGCTTCGGCGGCCGCGTGGTGGGCGACGGCGAACCCAAATATCTCAATTCACCGGAGACACCCCTGTTCCACAAGGGCCGCGAGCTTTATGGCTTGTACAAGTCCCGCGATGAGATTCGCCAACGCAAGCAGGCCCTGGTAGTCGAGGGCTACATGGATGTAGTGGCGCTGGCCCAACATGGCATTCGCCACGCGGTAGCCAGCCTCGGCACCGCTGCCACCCGCAGCCACATGGAGCGCATCTTTCGCTACACACCGGAAGTCATATTTTGTTTTGACGGTGATCGGGCCGGCCGCGAAGCGGCCTGGCGCGCCCTGGAAAATGCACTGCCGGTACTGGAACAGGGTCGCCAGGTGTCGTTTCTATTCCTGCCCGAGGGTGAAGACCCGGACAGCATGGTACGCAGTGAAGGCGCCGAGGCCTTTTTGAAACGCATTAGCGAGGCCCAGGCCCTGCCGGACTTTTTGTTTGGGCGCCTTAGGGACGGCATCGACCTTAGCCGCATGGACGGTCGCGCCCGGTTGGTCGAACTGGCCCGCCCCCTCATGGCCAAGGCCCCCGACGGGGTATTGCGAGACATGATGGTGGATCGCTTGGCCCAACTGGCCCAGACTGACCGACTCGGACTGGGGTCCAGTGGACCCAAAACCCCGCTCCAGAGCCGCCGCCCCAGAGCTGCCGCAAGGATCAAGCGTCCGCTCCAAGGGTCCCTGGTGAGGCACGCCATCAGCCTGCTGATACAGAATCCGGATCTAGCCCATGGGGTAGATGGCCCGGAAGATCTCCAAGGCCTGGATCTACCCGGTCTGGACCTGCTCTGCAAGCTGCTCTGCGCCGCCAGTGAACGAGACGAAATCAGCACCGCAACCTTACTCGAGCAGTTTCGCGATAACGAGCACCACGGCCATCTTGAAAAACTGGCCGCCGAGCAGCATATGGTGGAGGGTGGAGCCCTGGCCCGTGAATTTCAGGACACCTTATTGCGCCTGAAGGCGCAACGGGTAGAACAATCTCTGGATCGCTTACTCGCCAAGGCCAGCCCCAATCCAGAAGACAAGAGCCGCATCAATCAACTGGTGCAACAACAAGAAGATTATAAGGCTCAATTGGCGAAGCATTAATAAACTTTGGCTAATTGAGGATTCCAGCTATAATTAGCTGTTTTGACCCGACTGATTAATATTTAACCACGGTAGCAGAATGGACCAGGACACAAAACGCACTGAATTGAAGAAGCTCATCCTGCGCGGCAAGGAACAGGGCTTTTTGACCTATCGGGAGATCAATGACCACCTCCCGGAGGACATGCACGATACGGACCAGATTGAGTCGGTGGTCACCATGATCAACGACATGGGCATCAATGTCTACGATCATCCACCCGATCCCGACACCCTGCTGCTCAAGACCGAGTCCGCCGATGAAGAGGCCGCAGAAGAGGCCGAGGCAGTACTGACCACTGCCGTGGAGAGTGAATTTGGCAGGACCACCGACCCGGTGCGCATGTACATGCGCGAAATGGGTACGGTCGACCTGCTGACTCGCAAGGACGAGATTGCTCTGGCCAAGCGAATTGAGGTCGGCATTCGCCAAAGCACTGAAGCCATGGCCGGTTGCCCCATGACCATCGGAGAGCTTCTGAATATGGCCGATAAGATCGAGGCCGAGGAGATGCGCCTCACCGATTTGATCGTGGATTTTATCGACCCCAATGCCCCGGACGAGGTACCCATCCCGGTACCGATCAAGCGGGACCAGATTGAGGCAGCCAAACAAGAAAAGAAGGAAGAAGAGGTAGACTTGGGACCCGACCCCGAGGAAGCGGTTAAACGGTTTAAGCGGATTCGCAAATACTACAATGGCCTGGTCAAAACATTGAGCCGTGGCGGCCTGAACAGTAACGAGTGCATCAAGCTACAGACCAAGCTCGCCAAGGAACTGATTGAAATTAAGTTCGTCCCTAAACAGATTGACCGCCTGTCTGAGCAGGTGCGCAATATTGTGGATCAAGTCCGGTTTCGGGAACGGGCCATAATGGAAATCTGTATAAGAAAGGCCAGAGTCCCACGTAAGGTCTTTTTGGACAGCTTTATCGGCAAAGAGACCAGCCCCAATTTGCTCAAGTCCCTGCTGAAGAAGAAACAAGGCAATAGCAATATGCTCAAAGAAAGGTCAGAGGATATTAAGGGCCTGCAGGCCAAACTGGCGCTATTGGAGCAGAGGATCGGTCTGCCCATCGGTGGACTCAAAGAACTCAACCGCCGCATGTCTATCGGTGAAGCCAAGGCACGCCGGGCCAAAAAGGCCATGGTGGAGGCCAATCTGCGTCTGGTGATCTCGATTGCCAAGAAGTACACCAACCGTGGTCTGCAATTTCTGGACCTGATCCAGGAAGGCAACATTGGTCTGATGAAGGCGGTGGACAAGTTCGAATACCGGCGCGGCTATAAGTTTTCAACCTATGCCACTTGGTGGATTCGCCAGGCCATTACCCGATCTATTGCCGACCAGGCCCGCACCATTCGTATTCCGGTACACATGATCGAGACCATCAACAAGCTGAATCGGGTCTCCCGTCAGATTCTCCAGGAGAAGGGCCGCGAGGCCCTGCCCGAAGAATTGGCGGAACGCATGGAAATGCCGGAGGAAAAAATCCGCAAGGTTCTCAAAATCGCCAAAGAGCCCATTTCCATGGAGACGCCCATCGGCGATGACGAAGACTCCCACTTGGGTGATTTCATCGAAGACAAGGCGGTACAAATACCCCTGGATGCGGCAACGGGTTCGGGCCTCAAAGGCGCCACCGTCGACATTCTCGACACCCTCACTGCCCGGGAGGCCAAGGTGCTGAGGATGCGCTTCGGCATCGGCATGAATACCGATCACACCCTGGAGGAAGTCGGCAAACAGTTCGACGTGACCCGTGAACGTATACGCCAGATCGAGGCCAAGGCCCTGCGTAAACTACGTCATCCTACGCGCTCGGACCATCTAAGAACTTTCATAGAAGGTTAAGATAAAAACCGGAACGGGCCCATAGTGGCCCGCTTTGATTGGCTACAACTGGCACTCTGGATTGTGTTCCTCAGTGTGACAATTGGAGCATAACAGCAGGCATTTCTCCACTTCGCCGAGTATTATTCCCCACTTCCTGTTCGATAAGGACCTCAGATCGAGCGAAAACTTTTTCTCACCAGGCTTAGTGTGATGAAATTCGAGTGCCGCAAAATTTTTTTTATAACCACATCGTTCGCAGCTCATGCCTTTGAGTTCAATTAGCTGCAACTTTCTTTCCCTGCCGCGGCGCTGCTGGGCTAAGTAGGATTGATGTAATTGATTGGTCACCCCGTTTTTACAAATTCGTGAGCAATATTTTCTTTGTCTCCCACGAAGGGCCTTGCCGCAACCTACACATTGTTTCCTTTGCATGAGCCATAGACCTCAATAATTCTTATGCTATACATCATAATCTCTTAATCATCGCTCATCAACGGCTTGGGGTAAAAACCCATTCAAAAGACTGCTAGAATCCCGCCCATTGGGCCTGTAGCTCAGTTGGTTAGAGCAGGGGACTCATCAAAATGGTGCCACCATATCGAAAGATATGGCTGGAACGGGATGAATTCAGGGAAACCTTAACGCCCATCATAGTATTGGTGGGGCTGATGGCAATCCTGAGCCAAGCCGGGGGTACACCTCCGGAAGGTGCAGAGACTACCTGGGGACTGGAGTGTCCTTAATCACAGGCTAGAGCGTCCCGCACCCCAGCAGCTACGATATTCGGCTGCGGGTGATGAGATAGTCCACTCCCGCTAGAAATACCGGGGCAGAGTGAATCCCTTGGTCGTAGGTTCGAGTCCTACCGGGCCCACCATTATTAACAATATGTTATCCGTCGCCTTATAACCTATGCACCCTTTGTGGTGCACTAGCTGGTGCACTAGATTAAACATCATAAACAATGCAGATACATTAATATCCAGCCTTATAACGCCGTGCTCACCGGCAAATTAGGAGCGCAGCGAGTAGTTTATCCGAGCGCAGCACCATATTAAGTATTGCTACGGCTACTACGATAATATTCTTGAATGACATCAAGAAGCTCCTTGTAACCTATTTTTAAGCTGTTTGCTGAAATATTAATGGGTGTTCCACACATTTTTATATTGGCTCGATTAGCCATTCTTTTTAAAGCATTACCATTATTTGCGTATTTCTCGGGATCTTGTACGTGAATTGAGATGAATTTTTGTTTTTGCACTTGGTATTCACCTATATCCATCACCTCAGACCAAGGAATAAGGCCAGCGGATAATCCACTTGAGTTATCCAAAATACCTTCAGAGTTAAGGATCAGGCCTGGAGACTTATCAAATAACTTCTTGATCCCAAAAAGTCCACTCAAACCAAATAAAACAATTGAGACAATTCCAATTCCATAAACAAGGGTTGGGCTATTAAATCTACGAGAGCTCTCAATACTTTGAGCATCTAAAGAAAGAAACCATGCTCCTAGAACAACAACAATGATAGAGCCCAATATGAGCGCAATGATTTTTACCTTACTCAGGTAAATTATTTTTTCTTCTAACGACGACATTACGCCTCCTTTGATGCTTAACAGTTGGGCATCTGTAATGGGCACGCGGGTATCGTGCTCGGGTCTCTATGTTACGGGGGTTAAGTATTTGACTCAACGACTATGGACTGAAAGTCCTCCTACTCAAGGATGATATTCTCTGTGAGAATACTCACCGAATGCCCACGTCGTCGCTGATCTTTCATAGCCAGCGCACCCTATGTGTGTAGCAGCCAAAGCCTTGCACTAAAGTGCATAGTTTTGACTGGCGTTCTGAGACAGCAAACCTTAAAGGCAAGCAATGCGCGCAATATGACCAAAGGGCAACAAGATATTTGAATCAGGAAAAAGCGGAGCGCAGCGTATCAAGGGGAAGAAACATCGTTAGCCGATTATTGGGGAAACTGATAAACCCATATTGTTTATAGTACTGAATGGCCTCTTCGTCTTTTGCGTCAACGAAAAAACCAACAATCCCGGTCGTTTCAGCTACTAAAATGGCCTTCTCCATAGCATGGACCATAAGCTTCTTTCCTTTACCCTGTCTGAAATAATCTTTGTGAACAGCAAGTCGTGCAAGCTTTGCGCCGGGGATGACATGGGGATATTTTATGCGGTATGGATCAGGAATGCTTTCGGATTTAATTTCACAAACTGATATCGTGTAAAAACCCAATATCGTGGACGGCTCAGAAACATCGATTAGAACGTAGGTTCGTGATATGCCCTTATCGATATGTTGTCGCGCCGTATGTTTCAGATACTTGTTTAAATAGTCCTGACCACAATCAAAATCATTACGGTTATGCGCCTTGCTGAGTTCCTCGATCTTTATCATGCGGCGGAGATTCCCTATGGTTGTGTATAGCGTCCTTTAGTTTTTTATTAGCCTCAGGTGGAGTTTCCAGCATATCAAAGAATATTTTTGCATCCTGCTGCGTAAGATTGATTGTCCGCTCACGCTCAAGAACAGACTGGGCTTCTTTAAACGCTGCACTTGCGACAAACTGGCTAACGGTCGCGCCCACCAGGTTGGCAGCTTCTTTGATTGTATCGAGAACCCGCGATGAGACACGCGCAGACACCCGCTCTTTGGCAGAGATATGCTCTTTATCAGGTGCAATTAACATAGCCTTTCTCCCGTCTCTTTCCGTGGACAGTATAGCACTCTTTTGGTGCCATTTTGGCGCCAAAAGATTCGAAACCTGCTCGCATACAGGCATAACGCATTGTTAATCAAAGAGTTACACCCTCTTATCATTTCTGGACAACCTCATGTAAAAGGTGGCCATTCCTCCCAAAAGCCTCCATTTAGGGCCCAAAATGGGTGCTTTAAGCGTGTTTAAAGAGTATTTTTCGATGGGTTTTATAGTGTATTCAATGGGTTGCGTAGGTCCGACCCGATTATTTTATTGTGAATCCTATGTATAGATCTCAAGAATTTGAGCCTCTTCATAGCTCCAATGATGAACATCCTTGCAAAAGGGACAATTTACTGGGCCATGTGGCTTTTCATCATCAGAAAATGTTACGCTTTTAGGAGTATATCCAGTTTTTATACGCTTTCCTGTTTTAGGGCAATTAACAAACACTTCATATTTAGATGGCATTTTACTCTCCTATTCTAATGGATAAGATCCGACTCCTTTCGGAGTCGGAATATGACTAGATTGGGAAGAGCATGAGCAGAATGAATATAAACTGCTTGTAGCTCAACTCAATCTCGATTGTCAGCTTGAACATTAGTTTGTGCCTAAGTTCTTGCTGGCAGGCCTGCCAACTGTTGAGGGTTAGCTTTGTGAAGCACGAAGAGCTGTCAGCATTACTGCGGGCAGATTCTTTTCTTCACTTTACGACGGGATCTCGACTCCCGCCGGGGGTTGCTGTAGGTCAGGGCGTTTGCCTTGGGCCACAGTTCCCAATTTTGTTTAAAACATAACGTCGTGCTCTGCGGCAAATTTGGAGCGCAGCGTAGTTTGCGTCCGAACGAGCGCCTTGTTAGAGCTCATTTTGCACAAACCTCTCCAACTGCGAAAATGCAATACGCTGCTTTCCGACTTTGACTTGGCTTTCCAAGAAGCGCACAGGTCGTTGCCCCTTCTTCGAGAGATACGCCAACGCATGATTGCAAACGGCTAAAGCCTTAACCAGGTCTGTCCGGTCAATGCGTGACGGCAGTAAGTTAAACCTAATTGCCTTCGTACGCGGTATCCTTGCGGTCACCTTCGGTAAATCCTTCAGCATGTGGGTGCCCGCCACGATTTGTGAGCATTTGTGGACGCGACCTTTTTCTGGAAGTAGCGTGTGCTCGACTTCCCACATGTGATTGTGGGCGAGCGCATTCCTTACGTCGAAGAGCTCGCGAACGTGTGCATGCCGCCGATAGTGAAGTGTAGTTTTCAGATACTCTGAGGTCACGTTGCTCACCTTCGTTGCTGGATGAGCACCAAGCAAGAAATAGCGATCGCGCTGGATCATCGATTCGACCATAGCCGCCAGCAGCAATAAGGCGCTTGCCGCGTAGCCGTTTTCGTAGAAATTGGCGCTGACACGGTCACCCTTAATAAAGGGTCGCGCAATCAGCTTTGCCACCAGATCCGCGATTGGTTGTTGCAGATGTGGCGCAACGACAGAAATCGTCATTTCTAGATGCCCGTTTGCCGTGTCCATGATCTCTAACTTATAAGCATTTATCCGTCGTGCGCAGCATGGCGTATAAATGTCTGTTG
>ENA-ORDP01000169-ORDP01000169.1-marine-sediment-metagenome-genome-assembly--contig:-NODE-169-length-44199-cov-30.074506_pt1 | contig 44199 bp, 44 predicted proteins | sample MGYA00248627_ERZ508539 | MGnify/ENA primary metagenome ERZ508539 (study PRJEB26208, sample SAMN05571518) | marine sediment metagenome | biome: deep sea; feature: Hydrothermal vent; material... | reverse complement strand
AAGCGCAGCGTAGTGAACGTCCGAACGAGCGCATTGTTATACCGCGACATCATTAACCTGCCTTGACACTCCCTTGCTGTTACTACTATGCTCCTTTCTACGGAGCGTGAAAACTCCAAAAGGCGGACAAAACCGCGACCTGAACCAATGGCGGTTTTTTTGTGCCTGTAATCTGTTCACTTTATGGTCGGGAGGCTGGGGAAATACAATACCCGAAAGGGAAATACCCCGGGCAGTGCCTTTTGCTGTTTTCACCCTCCTGGCCACCCAAATTATTGGGTCTGTAATGCAACGTGAAAATTGCAAAAGGAGCTGCAATGAAAGATAGAAAGCTTACCGTTTCTAAAAACTACCATTCCTATCAACTCAAACGACCATTCCCAGGGCCACCTGTGCCTTGGATTAGATTAAAAGGATACTGGATTAAGAGTGCTGGATTCGACATTGGAATGCCTGTCCGTATTCAGGTGAAGAAAAAGCGACTGATCATTACACCTATTCATTAGCACCCCAGCATAATTTAAATTCGCAGGCTCGCTTTCACAGGAGCCTGCTCTCTTTCCGAGCGGTATAACGATTTGCGTAACCGGCTGGCTGACCCAGAGCGACGAGAAACGAGGAGCGGCGGGTTAGCCAGTCCGAGTTGACGCGATGGTTAGCTGCTGTACTGGCAAAATACTACTTAACATGCTTTGCTTCTCCGAACTTGCCATCACGCCCGTACATGCCCAGGTTTTTATTATTTTCCAACACGAAATATTCTCCGTGATTTGATTCTGTATAGTCGTATCTGACCTTCCCAGCCTCCTTCTTTTCCCTGAGTTCCTCTTCCATAGAACTACCATCCTTAAAGGCGGTTTTCAGCATCAGCTTTCCGGCCTTCTTAAAAATAATCATTGTGTTTTCCCCCATTGGTCGGGTATCCCTCCATTTACCAATAACCACTTCACCGTTGACTGAAACTGCATCAAGGGCCTTATCCTCTGCCTCTGTAGCGCCAAGAATGCTTACCTCTAAATTTGGCGTGTAGTGCGTTATAGCCCAGGCGCCCGTATCCGTGGGCATATCCTTTAAGAAGTAAAATATCCAAAGCCTGTCATATTGTTTCCTGTTTTTTCTTAGTGCCGAGGCAATTTCTTTAAGGACGCGCTCGTCAGTCCTTTTGCTCAGCCTTATTTCTAAATTATCTTTGCTCAATTTAGTGTTTGGCGTCTCTTTGATGATGTCGTATTTCACCCCCGATGCAGTATCAGCCACAACAATATTCACAACCGAGAGCAAGGCAATTGACATGATTACGATTGATTTCTTCATTTTCCTATTCCTTTTTGGGGTTTCCCTACACGTTATTTAGCAGCTAACAGTTACATATACGGAAGACCGTGTATCCAGGATAGACAGAACCATATGTAATTCTATTTGACATTGCCCCACTCTCCCATAAAACTCTCACGCTGATCAAGGATGATCATTGCTTTGCCAGGAGTTTATATCATGGACGATGCGGCCTCCCGTTTCCGGGATAAGTATATCTTAAAAACAAACGCTTACAACGTACCGGAAGGCGCACGCCGCTGGTATGTCCGTCATGCCGAGGCATTTATCAAGGCACAGTCCGGGCGTCGTCTCTCTACGCTCACTGCGGACGATATCGAACGCTATCTCAAAGAGAAAGGCAGAAGCGAGAAACTGACTGACTGGCAATTCAGGCAAATTTCGTGAACCATCCGAGGCTTCGAAGGTTGGATTATTGTTACGGTAATCAATACCGGACCTATCGACGATATGTGCTGGAATATCGGATCGCCGATGCCCTGGGGCTACCCGGCAGGCCCCAGCCTGCCATCTTCCAGGTGCCAGACGCTATCCATGCGTGCGGCCATGTCAGGATCGTGGGTGACAACTACGAAGCTGGTATTCAAATCCCTGTTCAATTCCAGCATCAATTGGTACACCTGCTCAGCATTGTGGCGGTCCAGGTTGCCGGTAGGCTCATCCGCCAGTACGCAGTCCGGTTGGGTGACCAGCGCACGGGCCACGGCGGCACGTTGACGTTCTCCGCCCGACAGTTCTGACGGTTTATGCGCCAGACGTTGCTCCAGCCCGACCCTTTCCAGTATGTCCCTTGCCTGTTGCCGTGCCGCACCGATCGTGTCGCCACGAATCACCAGCGGCATGGCTACATTTTCCAGCGCGGTGAATTCAGGAAGCAGGTGATGGAACTGGTAGACAAAACCCAGGTGTCGGTTGCGCAATAGACTGCGTTTCGCCTCGCTTAGCGTACTGAAGCGATGACCGGCCAGCTGCACTTCGCCGGAGGTCGGCTTGTCCAGCCCGCCTAGTAGATGTAACAGGGTACTCTTGCCACTACCGGAACTACCAACAATACCGATCTGCTGACCGGCATCTACTGTCAGCGTTACGTTTCTCAGCACACTGACATTGAGGTCTCCCTCCACGAATGATCGCGTCAGCTGCGAACAGGACAGCACCGGCTGCGGCTTACTCATAACGCAGTGCCTCGGCAGGTTGTGTTCGGGAGGCACGCCAGGCCGGATACAGCGTGGCCAGCAGGCTCAGCAGGAATGCGACTACACCAATCTGCCAGACATCGGGCCAGTTCAGCTTTGACGGCAGTTCGCTGATGTAATACACATCCGCAGGCATGAAGCGGGTATTAAATGCCTTTTCGATAGCGGGCACGATGGTTTCCACGTTAAGTGCCAACGTTATACCGCCTAAAATACCCAGCGCTGTTCCCAGCAAGCCGATCAGTGCACCCTGAACCATGAAGATACGCAATATGACTCCGGGTGTCGCACCCAGGGTACGCAGGATGGCGATGTCGGCACGCTTGTCGGTCACTACCATCACCAGCGTGGAGACAATATTGAAGGCCGCTACGGCAACAATCAGGGTGAGGATGACGAACATGACCCGCTTCTCGGTCTGCACGGCGCGGAAGAAATTAGCGTGCTGACGGGTCCAGTCTTCCACCCTCAGTCCATCGTCGAGCTTTGCCGCCAGTTCGCGTGCCACCCGCGGCGCCTGAAACAGGTCCTTCAGTCGCAGACGTATCCCGGTCACCGCGTCATCAAGCTGGAACAGGCGCGCGGCATCTTCCATGTTTATCAGTGAAACACCACGGTCATACTCATACATGCCGACGTCGAAAATACCGCTCACGCGGAAGCGGCGCAGGCGTGGCAGCACCCCGGCCGGGCTGAAATTGGCTTGCGGCGTTACCATGGTGACCTGGTCACCCACCCGCGCGCCAAGACTGTAGGCCAGCTCGGCACCCAGGATAATCCGGTATTCACCGGGTTGCAGGTCTTGCAGCCGGCCGGCGCGCATATGCTCGCCGACGGTGGACACTTCGGGTTCCAGGGCCGGCACAATACCCCGCACCAGTGCTCCGCTGACTTTTTTCCCTTTGGTGAGCATGATCTCCCCCTGGACGTAGGGCGCTACCCCGACCACCTGGGGATTTTTCATGGCCAGATCGGCAGCCTGCTGCCAGTCGGCCAGCGGTTGCTGATAGCCGCTGATAGTGGCGTGTGAGGCCATGCCCAGAATACGGGTGCGCAGCTCCTGTTCGAAGCCGTTCATGACAGATAGCACCGTGATCAGCGCAGCTACACCCAGACCTATGCCGACTATAGAGATCAGTGAAATGAATGAAATGAAGTGGTTACGGCGTTTTGCGCCGGTATAGCGCAGACCGATATACAAGGCTAAAGGTCGAAACATAGCGGCGCATTAAATCACAAGCGCAGGCTGCCGAAAACAACTATTGAATCAGTCCGAACCGACATGGGGATCAATATCATGCAACGCATCAGTTTTTTTCTTCTGGTTACGCTTGGCACCGCGTTCGCCGGCGGTAGCGCCATGGGTGATACATTGCTCGTGGATGCAGTAGCAACAGACGCTGCGACAGCCCGGCCTGACGGTGGTCTGACCATGGACCAGGTTCTGCAGCAGTACGGTGAACCGCAACAGCGCATGGGGCCGGTTGGCGAACCACCCATCACGCACTGGATGTACAGCGATGCCATTGTGTATTTCGAGAACCAGTACGTTATTCACTCCGTGGTTCCACACAAGAATTAACCACCCGGTAACAAATAAACACCTGTAGGAGCGCCGCCCTTCGGCGCGATAGGTTGAGTGCGCTGTCGCGGTCAGGAGACCGCTCCTACAGGTTTTGGATAAATCAACTGGCGGTGGCCTCCTGTCGCTGATTACAATGCGTCACCTATGTCTCCTCCGGAACGACGTATGCCCGCCGAATGGGAACCGCAGAGCGGTGTCATACTGACCTGGCCGTACGCCGACAGTGGCTGGGGCAATATTGCCGGAAGTTGAACCGGTGTTTTATGCCATCGCCTTCGAAGCGGAATTACTGATCGCATCGGTCAATATGCGGCGCAGTGAAAAGGTACGCCGCAGCCGGCCCTACTTGCGGGACCGCAGGGTTGATGCCTATGATAACCTGTCGCTCCATTTTCGGGATACAACATGATTTTAATTCTGGCCCCAGATACAAGAACCGACAGTGCCGAATTCCGGCAACTGGAAGAATCTCTCGGTCGCATGCCGAACGTCCGCCACCGCATCCACCAGGAGACCGGTGAACAGCAGCTGCTCACCGAAGTGTATCTGATAGGTGATACCGCATCGTTACCGATGGAGGATATCTCGAATCTGCCGGCAGTGGAGCGCGTGGTACGCATTTCCGAGGAGTACCGGGTACTCGGTCGTCACAAGGATAACGACCGTGCCACCCATTTCGAGTATAACGGCGTACGATTCGGACAGGATAATCTGAACCTGTTTGCCGGTCTGTGCGCAGTCAATACTCCCGAGCACGTTGAAATCATGATGCGCGCATTGCAGGAACACGGCCAGGTGTGCACGCGAATGGGTGCCTACAAACCGCGCACCAACCCTTACTCCTTCCAGGGGCACGGCAAAGACTGTCTTCCCTACGTGTTTGAACTGGCCGGTAAATACGGCATCAAGGTGATCGCCATGGAAATCACCCACGAGATGCACGTCAGGGAAATCCGCGAAGCACTGGCGCTGACCGGCAACCCGACCGGCGTGATGCTGCAGATAGGTACCCGTAATACCCAGAATTTCGAATTGCTTAAATACGTGGGTCGCCAGCGCGAGTTTCCGGTGTTGCTGAAGCGCGGATTCGGCATCACACTGGAGGAGTCGCTCAACGCCGCAGAGTATCTGGCCAGTGAGGGAAATCGCAATGTCGTGTTTGGTTTGCGCGGTATGAAAACCAATATGGGCGAACCGCACCGCAACTTTGTCGATTTTGCCCATGTGCCGGTGGTGAAACGTCTGACGCGTATGCCGGTGTGCATTGACCCATCGCACTCGGTAGGCACCCGGGACCGTGCGCCCGACGGCCTGCTGGACGTGATGCACGTCACCGCACAAGGTGTTATAGCGGGCGCCAACATGATACTTGTTGATTTCCATCCAGAACCCGAAAAGGCACTGGTGGACGGACCGCAGGCACTGACGCTCGACGAGTTGCCCTGGTTTCTGGATGATATCCGTATCGCTCGAGAGGCCTATGAGAAAAGGCAGGAGCTTGCCAGCCAATTCCAATAAACACACACCCGATTCTCGTCTATACTTACCCTGTCGAACCGCAGCAGCGTCTGTTCTGATGAAAATACTGGTGCTTTTGATTTTGCTTCTCTCGCCGCTGGCGCACGCTGATAAAGGTGCCAGTTTCGTACAGACCCCCTATACCGAACAGAAAGTACTGTTCGATTTCTATCTCGATGACCCGCAAAAGATCAATGCAGCCCTGTACTGGATACGCTCATTGATGAATCCCCTGATGGGGTCGCCCTATGATATGGCACCGGAATCCCTGGATCTGAAGGTCATTATTCACGGCACGGAAATCGTCACCGTTGCACGCAAGAACTACAAAAAGTACAGAGATGCGGTGGAAAGGATGCGCTATTACGCAGAGCTCGGGGTCGAATTTCGCGTTTGTGGACTGGCCGCAGCGGATTACGGCTACAGGAATGAAGATTTCTACGACTTTATCAAAGTGACACCTTCGGCCATCACCGAACTCGCCCACTGGCAACTTCAGGGTTTTGCCGTTATCAGACCGATTGTGATGGAAAAAAAGCTGTCTATAGAGGAGATCCGCTAACAGGTTGCTATTTTGCGACAAAAACCATTTTATATGTCTGGTCCTTTATACAATCCAGACCACTACTGGCGTTCAGTCTGCATTCTACTTTGTGACCCTGTGTCCATCCTGTCTTGATACGAAAGCCCTGGTCCTGATTCTGATCGGCATCATCGTCATAACCGAGCAGATCTTCATCATCGCTCTCAATGCTTATTGCATCGATGACCAGGTTACGGTAGGTGACGTAATACACGCTGCGCGCCGAAGTCACTTCTGATTTTACCCGGTAGTGCACCGTATTCGAGCCACTGACACGCGTTAAAAGACCGCTAAAACAAACGAGCTTGTTTTTCTCCATTTCGCAATCGGTGACTTTTGACGGCAAATACTCAACCTGCTTCTCTTTGCGCGCCCATTGTTTACTGGCCAGTTGCTCCAAGGGAGAAAGTTTGATCGCCTTCTTCCTGACCGCCGGAGCCACTTTTATTGTTTGCAGTTTAGCCGTCTTTCCGGCTGCTGCCTGTCGTGCAGCTTCTGCCTGTCGCGTAGCTTCTGCCTGCCGTGTAGCTGCCGCCTGTCGCGCAGCCTCCTGCCGCCGTCTTTCCATCACCTGTTTTGCCGCAGCCTTAGCCAATTTTGCTTTACGCACTGCATTTGTTTTGTGGCGTTCTTCCATTTTTAGCTCTTCTTGCATGTTTATGATTTTCCCGCCTGCCCGGACAAACCCTCCGTCAGCCGCTTTTTGGTACCAGGTAATTGCTGTCTTATAATTTTTCCTCACACCTTTTCCGCCGGCATACATTTCACCGAGATAATACTGTGCCAGTACGCTATCGTTGCTTACACCGTTAAAATTCTTGAGGGCGCGCGCGTAATCTTTCGTTCCACCCTCGCCTTTGTAATACAGTATACCCAGGCGGGTGATGGCCTTCCGGTCGCCTTGAGCCGCTGCCTTACCTATCCAGGAGCGCGCCTCGCTACCGTCTGTTGCGACACCTTTACCTTTCAGGTACATGATGCCTGTCTGGTACTGTGCTTTCTGATCGCCGGCGTGTGCTTTATCTAAAAGTTTCACAAACAGCTTCTGTCGATCCTGCAAACGGAGCAGCTTGTCTTTTGCACCGTCATGCCCGGATGTTGCCGCCTGCTTCAGCCAGCGTATGGCTTCCTTACGATCCTGTTTGACGCCTTGCCCTTTCAGGTATTTGATACCCACGCCATACTGGGCATCAGCGTCGCCGTTATTGGCCTCCTGGAGCTGTTTCTCAAGCAGCTGGTCCCACGTCTCCATGGAGAAAGCCGGCGGATGAATAAGGAACAACAGTGCCATAGCCGCCAGAAAACGTGCACCTGTAAGTGCATGGAAATACTTCTTCGATTGCCACACCTGCATCACAATCACCCCTGCTCACCATTTTCGACGCAGACCGGCTCTTTTCGAAACGGCCTTGCTGACTGTATCGGCTTTTCGGGAAGATACCTGAAGCCATTGATTTATCCAGGTTTTAATCACCTGCCAGGTGAAATATCAGGGTTGGCGGTAAACGGCAGCATAGTCCGGTTATTTGGCCCGTTTCAGGCTGTTGCGGCCAAAATCACGCTCGGTCAACCCGGTCTGAAAGCTGTAATTATCCCACACCAGCCGTGTGCTTTTGCCGGTTTGATGATTTTCCATAAACATTTCCTGGGGACGCCAGTACTTTCCCAGGTATTGTTGATATTTGCTGTAAACCAGTGTTTTCAGTTCGGCGTTTTTTCGATCATAAAAAACAATCTTTTGCGGCCGGTACTCCTGCTGGTCCAGCCACAGAAGCTCGCGTGTGTAACCTGAATATTTGTCAACCGGTATTCGCTCGATCAGAAAGCACTGCAGGTCGCCGCACGCTTCATCGCGCAGGTACTTATAGGTGAACTTTTCAATTTCCTGAGAAGACAGATCCTCGTAGGCAAACTCACTACCCATAAACGGGCCGGACTTGTTGCGCGATGATATACGTTTTACGCGCTTCAGCGCCGGCAAATACAGCCACTGGTCATCCGGTCCCGTTTTATGGGTAAAGGTCAGAAAGTTTGTACCTTTAATATCTGCCGGTTTATCAAAGATGGTCAGGCTCTTGTCACCGTCATCCAGCTGCTCCAGGGTCCGAACCCGGATATCACGAACACTTTCGTCGCCCTGCTTGTTGCGCAATATCATGCGCATGGAGGCCTGTGTGTCGTGAAAGCCGGTATCGCGACGATCCGCCTCAATAGCGATTTCCAGTCCACGTTGCTCCGCTGTCTGTGCCAGCAGGGCAGACGGGAGACTCAGCAAGATCAACAACCATACAGGTTTCATCATGTTCATTCTTTATCCAGTGTCATCAACAGGGTGGGTAGCAGCAGAAAGTCGGCCAGCAGTGCAAAGCCAATGGTAATTGCGGTCAGCAGGCCCATACCGGAATTCAGTTCGAAGGGTGACTGGGTCAACACCAGGAAACCGGCCATCAGCACGATGGATGTAGTCCACAGTGCCGTACCCACCGTATGGAAGGCGTAACGCACGGCCTCGGCAGGAGCCAGTCCTTCCTCACGGCGTGCGCGCAGGTACTTGCTGAGAAAATGCACGGTGTCATCGACCACGATACCCAGCGTCATGCCGGCTACGATAGACAGCGCCAGGCCGACCTGCCCCACCAGTAGCCCCCACAGGCCGAAGGCCATGCCGGCCGGTACCAGATTGGGAATGATACTGATCAGGCCGATACGCAGTGAGCGCAGGGCAAAGATCAGAATAAAGGAGATCAGCACCAGCGCCAGCGTGGTGCCGGTCAGCATGCTGCGGATATTGCGCGCCCCGATATGCGCAAACATAACCGAGGGACTGGCGCCGTGCGCCCGCATGGACTTCGGCACATGCTCTGCCAACCACTGCTGGGCACGCTCTTCCAGGGCAATGGTCATGTTGCTGGAGATGCTTTGCAGCGAAACATCCAGCTTGGTGGCCGATTTGTCGACGTTGATCTGGTTGTTCAGATCCAGGCCGTAAGGCAGCGACATTTCATACAGCAGCAGGTACTGGGCCGCCAGGTTGCGTTCATCCGGCAGGCGGTACCAGGCAGGGTCGTCGCCGTGCAGGTTCTTGTTGAGCCGCTTCATGGTATCGGACAGGGTACTGACGTGCATCACTTCGGGTTGCTGCCGGTACCACACGGCGAATTCGTCCAGTTTGCGCAGATACTCTGGTTCGCTGATAGCACCGGAACCACCGGACTTCAGGGAATAGGAAATACTGTACAGACCGGTGAGATTATCCGTGGTGAAATCCGTATCCACACGAAAATCCACGCTTTCATCAAAATACTTGACGAAGTCGTCGTTCAGTTCATTGGTGGGTACAAAAGCCACCAGCCCGACCACGAGGAACGACATGCCCCAGAGTACCGGGCGTCGGTGTTTGATGACGAAATCAGCCAGCGTGTCCATCGCCGTTGTGGTCTGGTTACGCGCCACCCTGGCCCTGACCGGCAGCAGTAACATTAGCGTGGGTAATAATACGACGGCATACACGAACGCGGCGACCACACCAATGGCGACCACATTGCCAAGATCACGGAACGGCGGCGCATCGCTGAAATTCATCGACAGAAAACCGATTGCGGTTGTCAGGCTGGTGAGAAAGATCGGTTGCAGATTCATGCGCAGGGCTTCCTGCATGGCGACGGCTTTCGATTCGCTGCTGCGCAGGCGTTGCTGGAATGTCACCAGCAGGTGTACACAATCCGCTACCGCGAGTGTCATGATCATGGTCGGTGCACTGGCCAGCGGTGGCGTAATGGCAATGCCCAGCCAGCCGGCCAGCCCCATGGCCGTGGCAATCGACAGCAGGATGACAAATACTGTCGCCAGCGTGCCCCAGAAGGAACGCAACATCAGCACCATGAGTACAGTGATGACGACGAACATGAGCGGTACCAGTGTCTGCATGTCGGCCATTGCCATTTCCGAGAATGCGTTATTCAAAAATACAATACCGGTCAGGTGAACTTGCAGGTCGGGGTAGCGCCCGGTCAGCCGGTCGGCCAGGTCACGCGTGAAACTGGCAACTTCCGGTACTTCGGCGGCCGGATCGAGGCCAGGCAGCTGAATGATTACGTTGACGGCGGTGACGTGCCCGGAGGGAGAAACAATACGGTCAACCAGCAGGGGTTCGTTAACGGCCACGGCGCGGATACGAGACAGGTCTTGCTCATCAAGATCCGGCGCATCCGTTACCAGGTCCTCGACCACCAGGTCGTCGCCCTCGGCATAGGTATGCTGGAAGTTGGTAATCGAATCAACGCGGATCGAATAGGGAATCTGCCAGGCCTGTTCGGTCAGCCACTCGACAGCTTCCAGGGTCTGCGGGGTAAAGACATTACCGTCCTTAGGTGCCAGCACAATCAGCACGTTATCGGACTTGGTATAGGTGTTCTGCAGCTCCTCGAAAGCAATCAGCTGCGGATTTTCGGCGCTGAAAAAGACCCGGTAATCGTTGGATAAAGTCAGGAAGCGTGCGCCGCTGGCGGCAAAGCCAACACCAGCCAGCACCAGAACAAGCAGCAGCCACCTCCAGCGCACCAGCTGCTCAGCAAAAGATCGCGACATACAAATCCTTTTTTTGTCAGTCCCTCAGGGACTCAATGAATTGAATCAACCCGCGGTTACAGGCGTGCAGCCGTTCTACGCTCTGTGCATTCTTGGCGATACCGATGCACCCTTCGAGCGCGGCCATGATAAAGGTCGCCGTTTCGTCGCAGTTCACGTCTTCGCGAATAAGGCCTTGCAGCCGGGCACGCTCCAGCGCTTCCTGGGTCACGTCATGCCAGACGCAAAACGCATAATCCAGCCGTTGCCTGAATCCCTCATCCAGGGGTGACATCTCCTGGGCCAGGTTGTTCAGCGGACAACCGTACTCGATCATCTCCGGCGGCTTGTTGTCGGGCATCTGTTCGATGACCGATATCAGCCCGGCCAACGGGTCCGCCGCTTTCTTGAGGGGTTGCAGCCACATGGCTTCCATGGTCGGGATAATCACTTCATCCACCACCGCATAACCCAGCGCCTGTTTGCTGGGAAAATGATGATAAAGCGCACCCTTGGTTAAATTAGTGGCCCTGAGCACACCATCCAGTCGCATACCCTGAAAACCGTTACGGTACATATCCAGGAAAGCAGCTTCCAGGATGCGGGTACGGGTCTGATCAGGATTACGCTCGATGCGGGTTACATTTTCGGCACTGTCCATTACTTCACCTGCGTTTCAGTCCCCACGCATTATTGGGGAACTCACTATGGAAATCCATTGACAAACCATCCAGTCGGTATGTACTCTACATACCGACCAGTTTGTGCTCAAGCGATAGTACCATTATTTATGGTTTTTGACCGGCTAGCCCGATCAACCCCGACAGGAGGTGCGTTATGAACGCCGTAGTCGCAAATGCTGATATGGATCAGTGGTTAAACAGTAAACTCGACGAGCTGTTACCCACCAAGCTACAGGAAATAGAAGACGCCAAAACACCGTCCATGGCCATTATTGCCACCAAAGGCACGCTGGACTGGGGCTACCCGCCCTTTATTCTTGCCTCAACGGCATCTGCCCTCGGCTGGGACACCTCGATATTTTTTACCTTCTATGGTTTATTACTGCTTAAAAAAGAGCTTGCCTGCGAGGTAAGCCCGCTTGGCAACCCTGCCATGCCGATGAAAATGCCGTTCGGACCCAAGTGGTTCCAGAATTTCGACTGGCCCATGCCAAACGCCCTGATGGCCGGCGTCCCGGGTTTCGAAAAGGTTGCCACCGGGCTGATGAAGAAAACATTCAAGAACAAGGGCGTGGCCACCGTCGAGGAGCTGCGCGAACTTTGTCTGGAAGCCGATGTCAAAATGATTGCTTGCCAGATGACAGTGGACGTATTCGGTTTTGACCAGAGTGAGTTTATCCCCGAGGTCACCGATTTCGTTGGGGCGACGTACTTTCTCCCCGTTGCCCAGAAATCGGATGTCTGTCTGTTCATCTAGCAAACTTTAACGATTCCCATCCAATTTTCCGGCGCCCTGCGCCGGTTTTTTTTTCCGGTTTGTGCGAAAATGTCCGGCCTGCTCGCACCTGAACTGACCATGCAACAAATCGCCATAACATCAGATCCCGAAACTGATGCCATCAATCCCATGCAGCCGCTGTTACCAGCCGCTGGTACCCGTGTGCTGTGGTCGAAACTCTATGGTGACAGCCTTCCATTAGCGCTCGCCAACGCTGCCCGGCTGCACAACGGACTTTTGGTGATCGTCACGCCGGACAGCCAGGAAGCCGAACAGCTGCAACGCCAGCTTGGTTTTTTCTGTACAGATCAGACGCTGGATATATTGTGTTTCCCGGATTGGGAGACCCTGCCCTACGACGGTTTTTCTCCCCACCAGGATATCATTTCCGAAAGGCTGGAAACGCTGCACCGTTTACCGACGCTCGGCAAAGGCATCCTGCTGGTACCCGTCGCAACCCTGCTGCAGAGATTACCGGCGCCCGAATTCCTTGATCGCTACAGCCTGATTCTGAACACCGGCGACACGCTGAATCTCGATGCCATGCGCGAACGCCTGGAAAAAGCCGGTTACCGGTGCGTTTCACAAGTCATGGAACATGGTGAATTTGCGGTACGTGGATCCATACTGGACCTGTTTCCGATGGGCAGCGCGATCCCCTATCGCATCGATCTGTTTGACGACGATATTGAGTCCATACGCAGCTTTGATCCCGAAAACCAGCGCTCCCTGGACAAGGTCGACCAGATCAAATTGTTACCAGCGCGGGAATTCCCGGTCGACGATGCAGCCATTACCCGTTTCCGGCGTGCCTGGCGCAGCCAGTTTGAAGGCGACCCGCAGCGCTCCCTGGTTTATCGTGACGTCAGTGCCGGACTGATCCCCAGCGGCATCGAGTACTATCTGCCACTGTTCCTGGAACAGACTGCCAGCCTGTTTGATTACCTGCCAGACTCGACCTGTCTGGTTACCAGCGAGGATGCTCGCACTGCCATTCAAAAATTCCGCGAAGAGGTCGCAGAACGTTACGAATCACTGCGCCACGATATCGAACGACCGCTGTTACCACCCGAACGACTCTATCTGCCGGACGACGAGACACAGGCTGCCTTGTCAGCCTGTGCGCGTATCGAAGTGCAGCGTTCGGAAGCGATTGATACAGGACCGGCGACCGCAAAGTTTGCGACCCGTGCACTACCGGACCTGCGGATCAAAGGGCGTGCCGAACGCCCGGCCGGAGCACTACAGGATTTCCTCACCGATTTCCCGGGACGAGCTCTGATCTGCGCCGAGTCGGCAGGTCGGAGAGAAACGCTGATCGGCCAGCTGAAAGAATTCGACATACATCCGCGCGTGGTCGATAGCTGGGAATCATTCAGGAACGGTAGCGAAACACTCGCTATCACGACTGCACCGATAGAACAGGGCGCCTGGCTTTCAATAGAACCGGCGCTGATCATTATCACCGAACCGCGTTTGTTCGGTGAACGTGCCATGCAACAGCGTCGCCGTCGCCCCAGGCGCGACGCCGATGTTATTATTCGCAACCTCACTGATTTGAGCGTCGGCGCGCCGGTGGTCCACGAAGACCACGGTGTAGGACGCTACCTTGGATTACAGAAGCTGTCAGTGGGCGGGTTCGAGGCCGAGTTCCTGACCCTTGAATACGCCGGCAACGACAAGCTGTATGTGCCGGTCGCCAGCATGCACCTGATCAGTCGGTATACCGGCTCAGCATCAGACAACGCGCCACTCCACAAGCTGGGCAGCGAGCACTGGCAAAAGGCACGCAAAAAGGCCGCTCAACGTGTGCACGATGTAGCCGCAGAGTTACTGGATATCTACGCACGCCGCGCCGCGCGCAAGGGTCATGCTGCACAGATCGATACGGACGAATACAGCGCTTTTTCCAGTGCCTTTCCGTTCGAGGAAACCCCGGATCAGGCGCAAACCATCGAAGCCGTGCTGGAAGATATGACATCCCCGCAACCCATGGATCGTGTTGTTTGCGGGGACGTCGGTTTCGGCAAGACTGAAGTCGCCATGCGAGCCGCGTTTATTGCCACACAGTCCGGCCGTCAGGTGGTGGTACTGGTACCGACCACCCTGCTGGCGCAACAACACCACCAGAATTTCTGTGACCGCTTTGCGGACTGGCCTGTCAAAATCGAAGTCCTGTCCCGCTTCCGTAACAAGAAACAGCAGGAAGAAACTATTGCCGGCTTTGCCGACGGTACCGTGGATATACTCATCGGCACGCACAAAGTGCTGCAAGGCGAGCTCAAACCCGGGAACCTCGGGCTGGTCATTATTGATGAGGAGCACCGTTTTGGCGTACGGCAAAAAGAAAAACTCAAAGCTTTGCGTTCCGAAGTGGACCTCCTCACGCTGACGGCAACACCTATCCCCCGCACCCTGAATATGTCCCTGTCCGGCCTGCGCGACCTGTCCATTATCGCTACACCTCCTGCGCAACGTCTGGCCATCAAGACCTTCATTTCTGAATGGAATACCAATACTGTACGAGATGCCTGTCTGCGCGAAATCACGCGCGGTGGCCAGGTCTATTTTCTGCACAATGAAGTGGAAACCATCGAAAAGATTGCGCGTGAACTGCGCGAACTGGTCCCCGAAGCCACCCTACGGATCGGTCACGGACAGATGCGCGAGCGTGAGCTCGAACAGGTCATGCTCGATTTCTATCACCGCCGTTTCAATATCCTGTTGTGTACCACCATTATCGAAAGCGGTATCGACGTACCCACCGCGAACACCATACTGATCAATCGCGCAGATCGGCTGGGCCTGGCGCAATTACACCAGTTACGCGGTCGCGTCGGCCGTTCCCATCACCGCGCCTACGCTTACCTGATTGTGCCACACCGCAAGGCCATGACCGACGATGCTATCAAGCGTATTGAAGCCATTGAGTCACTCGAAGACCTGGGAGCCGGTTTCACACTCGCAACGCACGATCTGGAAATTCGTGGCGCCGGTGAACTACTGGGAGATGAGCAGAGTGGCCAGATCCATGAGATCGGATTCGCGCTGTATACCGAGTTGCTGGAACGCGCGGTAGAGGCACTGAAAGCCGGTCGCGAACCGGAACTGGATCGCCCCTTCAACCACGGCCCCGAAGTCGATCTGCATATCCCGGCATTGATACCGGATGATTATCTACCCGACGTGCATGCTCGCCTGATCCTCTACAAACGTATTGCCAGCGCCGCTGACGAGGATGAACTGCGCGAGCTTCAGGTTGAAATGATCGATCGCTTCGGGTTGTTACCCGAGCCGGTGAAACAGCTGTTCGGCATTACCGGGCTGAAGCTCAAGTCGGTACCACTCGGTATTCGCAAGATAGATGCCGGCGAAAACAACGGGCGCCTGATGTTTGGACCTGAACCCAATGTCGACCCCGCGTCAATTATCCAGCTGATCCAGGGCCAGCCACAGCACTACCGGCTGGACGGTTCAGATAAAATCCGCTTTCAGCTGGATATGGCAGAAATCGGTAAACGCATGGCGGTGGTCGGCAAGCTGCTGGACAGCTTGAGCATACGGACGGACTAGGGCAGGATGGCCCGATGACAACACGCCCGAACATGCAACTGCTTGCGCTGGCCCTGCTGGCGAACATCTGCTCCGTATCCCTCTGCCTGGCCGATTCACCGGCGGCACCCAGGGAATTCGAGATTGAACTGCTGGTATTTCAGAACCTGGTTGCCAATGACGCGGGAGAAGTCTGGCCCGTCGATTATTCTGAATGGTTTGAAGAGCCCGACGCGGAGAGCACAGCGGTTAATCCTGCACCAACAGAAATTAACTGGTTACCGGAGCAGGACTACCGCCTGACGGCCGAACGCAACGCCCTGAGTCGTTCGACGCGGTATCGCCCGCTCGCCTATTTCGCCTGGCGTCAGCCTGTACTGGACCGCACCCAGGCGCTGCCGATCGAGATGCCTCGTAAAAACGACAGCAGTACCGACACCTACGTTGATGGGACAGTGCGTGTTGCCGTTGAGCGCTACCTTCACCTGTACCTGGATCTACAACTGCATACACCGGTCAGCAATGAACAGCTGGAACTACTGGAGTTCGACATCCCCGAATTCCGGCTCACCGAACGCCGGCGTATGCGCAGCAAGGAAATTCACTACTTCGACAACCCGCGCTTCGGTGTCATCGCCCTGATCACCCGGTATGAACCACCACCGCAAGAAACCGGGCCGAAGCCCGGTTCGTAACCTGTATGGCTCGATAGGTTCAGGCAGCCTGGAACTGCTCCTTGGCTTCGCGAGCCGCCCTGGCCTGTTCTGTGTCGTAAGCCTTGCCTGACCACAACATGTCGTAGGCAATTTCTTCGTTCCCGTTTTCACACAATTCGAGCACTTCTTCAAACAGCGGCTGGAAAGTATCGCTGCGATGCGATTGTTCGTGCTCTGCGAAACTTTTCCAGAATGTCACGACCAACGCTTCCCTGCCTTTCAGGGAGCTTTCTACAGCCTGCCCGACCGTCGATCCCTCGTTGGAAATATCGCCTGTGTTCAAACACACAAAACCACCGACAAAACCGGTTTCTGAATGGTAGGTTTTTACATTTTCACACAGCACCGCAACACGTTCCTGAAGATCATCTACCGAGTAGCCGTCCTTGATAATGACCCTGTTTACAGTAACAACACCGTTATGGGGGAAACCTGGAATAAAACTGCTCATAGTCTTGCCCTCTCGTCATTAATAACATTAGCTTATGCTAATATAATTAATTACTTTGAAAGAGTCAAGTATTAGTGCAACCATCAGATATATTTATTTGGAATATTAATCTTTATATTTTTCTTACCGTTAGTTAGTTTTATTAATGTATTTTATATATTTGATCTGGTTCCAGGCAGGCTGTCGCGGTCAGGAGACCGCTCCTACAGGTGATGGTGCGCTCGTGTAGGAGCGCCGCCCTTCGGCGCGATTGTGCGGCAGGCTGTCGCGGTCAGGAGACCGCTCCTACAGGTGGGGTATTGCTGTTTCCAGCAAGCTCCGGACACGCTCCATGCCGGATGTCAGATTCTCCTCGATATCCCCCATGCTGATTGGCCCCGTTCCCCGCCCCGCCGCACGGTTGGCAATCACTGCACAGTGCGCATACTCCAGCCCCATCTCCCGGGCCAGGGCTGCTTCAGGCATTCCGGTCATACCCACAATGCTGCAGCCGTCTCTTTCCAGACGATCGATCTCGGCAGCCGTCTCCAGCCTTGGTCCCTGTGTCGCCGCGTACACCCCGCCTTCGATGACCTGCTGGTTCAGGTCCCGCGCTGCAGTGATCAACAGGTTCCTGATTTTCTCGCTGTAGGGCTCGGTAAAATCTATATGCGTGACTTCGCTTAGCTCACTCTCGAAATAAGTATGTCTGCGCGACCAGGTGTAATCGATAATCTGATCAGGTATTGCCAACCGCCCCGGGAGCATGTCCTCGCGAATACCACCGACAGCCGCGACTGCAATCACGTCCCGCACCCCGGCTTCCCGCAAGGCCCAGATATTGGCCCGGTAATTCACCATGTGCGGCGGGATAGTGTGTCCGCGCCCGTGCCGGGGAATGAATATCACATCCTGGTGGCATAACTTGCCGTGCAGCAACGGCCCGGAGGGTTCGCCATACGGCGTACGCATCACTTCGCGCCTGGTGATTTCAAGGTTCTTGAGCGTAGTCAGCCCGGTACCACCAATAATTGCCAGATCTGCCATCGGAATCCTTTTGTTAACTGCCAGCGACGGCGTAAATACCCTTCACGTTACGCAGGTAGCCATGATAGTCCATGCCATAGCCAAACACGTAGCGGTCTTCAACCTGCAAGCCTACGAAATCGGCCTGTAATCCATCGGTTTTGCGGTCATGTATTTTCTCCACCAGCACCGCACTGTAGACCGCGCTGGCGCCCTGCTCCCTGCAATAGTCGAGAATCGCGGCCAGTGTCAGTCCCTCGTCCAGGATATCGTCGACCACCAGCACGGTGCGCCCGTTGAGGGGTTGTGATGGCGCCGTTATCCATTTTAATTTGTTACCACCCACAGTTCCCTGGTAACGGGTGGCGTGCAGGTAGTCAAGCTGAACCGGGAAATCAAGGCGCGTAAACAATTCACCCGCCGGTACCAGACCACCTGTCATGACACACAACACCAGTGGGTCCTGGTCGCCAAGAGTTTGTTTAATATCGCTGGCAAGCCGATCCAGCGCCTGTTCGACCTCCCTTTGTGAAAATAACCGGTCTGCGTTTTCGAGTACAGCCTGTACCTTGTCAGTGTTTATAGTCATTTGCGCTGATTATAGTTTCCGGTGGTGGCTGACGCTATGCCCATTACAGGCAGCCGAAAACCCGGCACAGCACGGATTTACAACAGGGGGCGAGTGGATACCCACCCGCCAGCCCCTGTAATTTGATTTCCGGCTATGGATTATGGTATTTTCAGCACTGATAATAGATAAGCGCGAGCATGGCTGGAACTACCCAGTCCCGCGTAAGCTGGTATTCAGGATACATTGCCGGAAACAGCACATCGGCGCCACACAATTTGGGAACCATAGCCACAACAAGGGGATGAACCGGGAAACCGGCGCGGCTGCCTCGTGCCATTTTTCGGTATCGCACATATTTTTCCAGACTCCGATTATCCCCCCCAATTTATGAAAAATCTGGTAAATCTATCGGTTGAATCCTGCTCCGCGTGGACCAGTGATCCGCGTTTGTCCGAGGCATCGGACACCCCACCCGATGCAGCGGGCGTTCCGCCGATGATCCGACGTCGCCTGAGCAGTTTGAGCAAAATTGCACTGTCGGTAGCGCTGGAATGTGTCGAAGGACAAAGTGTGGAGTACAGTATTTTCTGTTCACGTCATGGGGAATTGCAGCGAACCACCGGCCTGCTGCAAGAACTGGCACAGGGTAATGAACTATCGCCGGCCGCATTCAGTCAGTCGGTTCACAACTCCGCCGCCGGCCTGTTTTCTATCGTCCTGGACTGTCCGTCGACATCCACCTCGATTTCCGCCGGAGCAGACACGTTCGGGTATGGCCTCGTGGAAGCCGCCGCGCACCTTATGCTGAACCCCGGCGAAAAGGTGCTGCTCGTGGCTTTCGATGAGCCGCCACCGGATATATTCGGGACGGCCTCGCGGGATCCCGCGTATGGCGTAGCCTTACTGTTTTCGGGTGCCGACGGTTTCCCGTCATTACAGCTGCGCCTGCAACCAGCCGCTGACCCCACAGAGGCCACGGAACCACTCGCCCTGACATTTCTACGTTTCTGGCGATCCGGAAGCACCGCAGGGAAAGCACCGACGAATCGCATAATTTGGGAATGGAAACGACATGATAACCGCCATTGAACGTCAATGGCGCATACTGGCCACTGGCTTCTGTTTTGCCTGCTTTGGGCTGGGGGGCGTTTTTCTCACAGTATTCGTATTCCCCACCATACGTCTGATAACCCCCGCGCGGAGTGCCGTAACCTGCCGGCGCGTGATTCGCCGCAGCTTCACCCTGTTCATGTGGCTGATGACCAGGGTGGGCGTGATCCGGTTCGAGATTGCCGGTGCCCAAATCCTGGCGCGGGACAGCGGCTGCCTGCTGGTCGCCAACCATCCCACCCTGATCGACTATATCGTGATCGCCTCGCTTACGAATCACTGCGATTGCATAGTAAAACAGGCGCTATGGTCCAACCCTTTTTTGCATGGCGTGGTAAAAGCGGCTGGATATATCCCTAACAAAGGCGCCGAGGAAGTAATAGACTCGTGCTGGAAATCGCTGCGACAAGGGAATGTCCTGATGATTTTTCCAGAGGGAACACGAACCGCCAGCGATACCACGCCACGCTTGCAACGCGGGGCGGCTAATATTGCTTTACGCACCGAAACACCCATCCGCGTCATTCACATTCAATGTGAACCGCAAACACTGACCAAGGGTGAAAAATGGTACCAGGCGCCGCTCCGCCGCCCCGTCTACCAGCTCCGTGTCGGCGAGTTGGTGGATGTGAGCGAATTCAGGAACACCGCAACAAGCATGCCTGGCTCGGCACGACACTTGACCGATTATCTGCAAACTCAGCTGTCACGTGGTATTTAACAGATGGAAAACCTGGAACACAGCATAAAAACCCTGATTATCGAATGTCTGAATCTCGAAGAAATTCAGCCGGAAGATATCGACAGCAATGCCTCCCTCTTCGTCGAAGGCCTGGGACTGGACTCAATTGACGCACTTGAACTGGGTATCGCCATCAAAAAGAAATTTCAGGTTACACTGAATGCCGACTCCAGGGAAACCAGAGACCATTTTTCCTCTGTCAAGAGTCTTGCCAGGTTTATTGCAAGCCAGAGCGACTGAAGAGATATTGATGACTGACAAAGAAACCGTATTCACGGAAGTACGAAATGTGATGGTGGAATTGTTCGAACTTGATCCGAACAATATCAGGCTGGATTCCATGCTGTACGAAGACCTTGATCTGGACAGCATAGACGCCGTCGACCTTATCGTAAAACTACAGCGCTATACGGGCAAAAAAATCCCGCCTGATGAATTTAAAATGGTGAAAACCGTGGGCGATGTGGTGGATGCCGTAGCAAACCTGCTGGGCGAATGATATTCAGGCGCATATTATCCGTTATCGGCACAGCTCTGATTTTCGCCTACCCATTTTTCGTATACTTTGCCCTGAAGCACTTTGAACCCAGAGCGGTTGCCGGTTTTTTTGTTATCTTGCTCGCCTTGCGTCTCGGCATCACAACCAATGATCGGCTGCGTGCGATAAGACCTGTTGTTCTATATGGGACAATAGCAGGCCTGCTCGTCCTGCTGGCCGGCTTTATACTGAATGAACAACAGGTACTTAAATTTTATCCCGTTGTCGTAAATATGGCACTACTCGGCATATTTGGATTCACGCTAATCAGACCACCAAGCATTATCCAGCTTATAGCGGAAACCATGCAGCCTGGATTACCACCCGAGGCGATTACATACACACGGCGGGTTACCGTGGCATGGTGCCTTTTTTTTCTCGTCAACGGCTCCATTGCCACCCTGACGGCATGCTATGGCACCATGGCCGAGTGGTTGCTTTATAATGGTTTTATTTCTTATCTGGCCATAGGTGCAATGTTTATAGGCGAGCTGTTGATCCGGCGACGAAAAATGAAGTTGAATGCCTCATGAAACGCACACAACCGGTAACAGGGCAGCAGCCGGCCATGTGCGCTTTGCACGCCGCGCATCATATTGGCGACTGGATGAGGCCGTGAACAAAGCGATCATCCCCCTCTGCAAACTGCTTGTTGTGGAACGCCCTGACGATTTTCCGGTTTGTGTTGACACCAATGGGAAGAGATTCACGTGGCCGGCATTCCTCGGAGACGTGGAACGATACCGCCATCTTCTTCTGGAAGAAGACAACGCCAAACGCTGGGCCATTTGCTGCCGTGACAGTTACCGGTTTTCGGTTGCCCTGTTCGCAACCCTGCATGCTGGCCGTACGCCTGTACTACTCCCCAATTTCCAGCAAGGCACGGTTAAGTTACTGCGGGGTGCCTACGATGCAATCATCTCAGATGAGCCTCGCCTATCTGGCGTCCACATTGACGATGGCGAAGCGTCTCCCCGTTCGCCCCGTGATTTTCAGGCACTCGACCCCAACCTCGCAGGAATAACAATTTTTACATCCGGCTCCACGAGCCAGCCTAAAAACGTAGACAAACGACTGCAACAATTTGAGGCAGAAATTCTGGATCTGGAAAACCTGTGGGGACAGGAGCTTGGTGATGCCACGGTGCTGTCATCCGTATCCCACCAGCATATTTATGGACTGCTGTTTCGGCTGCTATGGCCTTTGAGTGCAGGACGATGTTTTCTCCGCAACGACCTGGCCTATCCGGAAGAAACTCTCGGTGCAATCCGGAAACACCGGAATTGCGTCTTTGTTTCATCGCCCGCCTTATTGAAACGCATGTCTCGGGAAACACACATACCGGAACATCGACATACTCCCGTCATGATATTTTCCTCGGGCGGGCTGTTGCCCGTCGAGGCCGCGCAACGCTGTCACGCCGACCTGGGCACATGGCCGACCGAGGTATTGGGAAGTACCGAGACCGGGGGCATCGGCTGGCGGCGCCAACAACCCGAAAACAAGGGATACTGGACGCGTTTTTCCTGCGTCCGGCTGAATTTGTCGGAAAGTGGTCAATTGGTGGTTCAGTCTCCCTATCTTGGACAGGAAGGTAGTTTTGTTACCGGTGACCGTGCCAGGCTGGTCGACGATCGCCACTTCACCTTACTGGGCCGGGCCGACCGTGTAGTGAAAATTGAAGAAAAACGGGTTTCATTACCCGAACTCGAAAACAGGCTGAACCAGTGCGAACTGGTGGATACCAACGCCATGGTTTATATAGACAACAAGACCAGACAATCCATCGCCTGTGTTGTTGTACTAAGTACCGCCGGAAAAAAAATCCTCGATGTCCATGGAAAGCCGCCTGTTGCCGAGCAGTTGCGCACCCATCTGAAACGGTATTTCGATCTGATTGTCGTACCCCGGCGGTTTCGCTTTGTGGACGAACTCCCCTATAACGCCCAGGAGAAGCTGGTATCCTCCGATCTCAAGGCATTGTTTGAAGAGTCGCCCACAGAACCTCTGGTGGAATCCATCAGCAGGGATGGTCATTCACTGGCCGCAACACTCCGGATACCGGCGGATCTTCTCTATTTGCGGGGACATTTCCCCGTAGCCGCTGTTCTTCCAGGAGTCGTCCAGGTCGATTGGGCTATTCGTTTAGGTCGGAAATTTCTCGACCTGTCCGGCTATTTCATGAAAATGGAAAACATAAAGTTCAAAAAAGTCATCCGGCCGGATGACCTCCTGCAGCTTTCATTGGCAGCAACCATGACACAGGAAGGTTACAAACTTTACTTTGAATTTCGCTCTGAAAAGGGCATGCACTCCTGCGGACGTATTTTTTTCGGGCACGGGCATGAATCATAAACCCTGCTTTGTAATCCCGGATTACAACCACAAGGACGCGATTGGCCGGATCGTTGCTGCGCTGCATCAATATCGACTCCCCATTCTGATTGTCGATGATGGCAGTGAAGAGGGCACCAAAAAGGTATTGGAAAATCTGGCCCTGAAAGAACCATTGATTCGCCTTTTCCGCCTCGACTCCAATCAGGGTAAGGGTGCCGCGGTGGTAAGGGGCCTTGAGGAAGCCTATGCCGCAGGGTTTACCCATGCCTTGCAGGTGGACGCTGACGGGCAGCACGACATTTCGGATGCCGGCAAGCTACTCGCACAAAGCCGGAAATTTCCCGAAGCGGTCGTTTGCGGCACACCCCTGTTCGACAAAACCATACCCAGGGGGCGACTGTATGGGCGCTATATCACGCATTTCTGGGTATGGGTGGAAACGCTTTCATTCGATATCAAGGATTCCATGTGCGGATTTCGCGTATACCCACTGGCGCCCTGCATCGAACTGACCGAAAAAACAAAACTTGGCAAAGGGATGGATTTTGATACAGACATCCTGGTCCGCCTGTTCTGGAAGGGTATTTCGATCCGGAACGTAAGCACCCGCGTGGTATACCCGGAGGGTGGTACTTCACATTTCCGGCTTTTCAAGGACAATTACCTGATATCAAAACTTCATACACGACTTTTTTTCGGCATGATCATGCGCTTTCCCCGTCTCCTGTTTCGGCGCCGGGGGAAACATCAGGAACACTGGTCGCAGCGTTCGGAACGTGGTTCTCTTATGGGAATCCGCTTTTTACTGACGGTCTATCGGCTGTTTGGAAAATATATATTCAAAATTTTTCTGGTTCCCGTTATCAGCTATTTTTTTGTTACCGGTGGCACGGCACGCCGTGCTTCCATCGAATATCTGCAGCGTATTGCGACGAGCGCAGACGCCCGGGGGCTACCTTTCGCCAAACCCACCTTGGCGAACAGCTTCAGACATTTCCTGAGTTTTGGCAATGCACTGATTGATAAATTTTCCGCCTGGCAGGGGGACATCAAGGAACAAGACCTGGATTTTCCAAACAAACAGGAGTATCTGGATTTGATCGCAGGTGGACAGGGGGCCGTATTGATTGGTTCCCACCATGGCAACCTCGACATCTGCAGAGCCCTTGCGGAGGGTATACAGGGACTCAAACTCAACGTTCTCATGTTTACCGAGCATGCAGAACGTTTTAACCGGGTGATACGCGAAGTCAATCCCGACCTGGCCGATGACATCATATCCATTTCAAGAATAGGTATAGATACCGCGATATTGCTCAAACAAAAGATTGAACAGGGCGAGTACGTGGTGATCGTCGGAGACCGTACGTCGGCAAATACGCCGCATAGAACACAGAACGCCGTTTTTCTTGGTGAACAGGCTACTTTTGCCGAGGGCCCTTTTATACTCGCCAGTCTGATGCAGTGCCCTGTGTATCTTATTTTTTGCCTGAAGGAGCGCGGGAAATACCGCGTTTATTTCGAACACTTTGCCGATACAATACCTATACCGAGAATACATCGAAGAGAGGCATTGCAAGCCATTGTTCAGCGTTATGCAGATGCCCTGGAGGCCCTTTGCCTTAAAACACCATACATGTGGTTCAATTTTTTTGATTTCTGGAAGCAACCGGTTTCGACGGTTGAGGAGAAGCGTGGTTAGGATGACAAGCCATCGATTGGACACGGCGAAACCGTGCACTCAATCTACAATTTGCTTCGGTGATGCCCCACTTTCGATAGAAGATATCGAGGCAATTACCCGGGGCGCAGAGGTCAAATTGAATGACAACGCAGCCTTCCGGGCGCGCATCGCCAGGGGCGTGGAATTTCTCGAGCGACTGCTTGAAGAGGACGGCGTAATCTACGGAGTCACCACCGGTTATGGAGAATCCTGCACTGTCAAGGTACCACCCCATCTGGTACCTGAACTACCGCTCCACCTGACCCGGTTTCATGGTTGCGGCCTCGGCAGGCATTTTTCCCATGAAATCTCACGCGCCGTCATGGCAACGCGCCTGGCCTCGCTGGCACGAGGAGTGTCCGGCGTCCGCTATGAATTGATGGAACGGATCGTCCGGTTGCTGAACCTGGACGTAACACCGCTAATTCCGGAAGAAGGCTCGGTCGGCGCCAGCGGCGACCTGACTCCGTTGTCCTATCTTGCTGCGATGCTGGTCGGCGAACGCGAAGCCACACACCAAGGGAAAATCCAACCCGCCTCCGATATATACCAGGCGTTGAATATCGAACCTCTGGAATTGCGTCCGAAAGAAGGGCTGGCGATCATGAATGGTACCGCGGTCATGTCGGCTATCGCCTGCATCGCGTACAAGCGGGCCGATTACCTGGCACAGCTTGCCAGCCGTATTACAGCATTGGTATGTGTTGCATTGCAGGGAAACAGCTTTCACTTCGATGAAAAACTGTTTGCGGTCAAACCGCACCCTGGACAGTGCCGGGTAGCCGAATGGATACGCTCCGACCTTGAGCATGAAAAATTACCCAGGAACTCATCGCGTCTGCAGGATCAGTATTCACTCCGATGCGCACCCCATGTCATCGGCGTGCTTGAGGATGCCATGCCGATGTTCCGGCAAATGATCGAGATTGAGTTGAACAGTGCCAACGACAACCCGTTGCTCGATGCCGAGGGCGAGCATGTGCTCCATGGCGGACACTTTTATGGCGGCCACATAGCCTTCGTAATGGATTCGATGAAAACCTGTATCGCCAATATCGCCGACCTTCTGGATCGCCAGATGGCGATGATGATGGATACCCGATTCAACCGCGGTCTGCCCGCCAACCTGTCGGGAGCACATGGTGAACGAAAGACCATAAATCACGGTTTCAAAGCGGTACAGATCGGCACCTCGGCATGGACCGCCGAAGCACTGAAGCTGACCATGCCGGCAAGCGTTTTCTCCCGTTCCACGGAATGCCATAATCAGGATAAAGTCAGTATGGGAACCATAGCCGCCCGGGATTGCCTGCGGGTCATCGAATTATCCGAGCAGGTCACCGTTGCCACCCTACTGGCTGCATGCCAGGCGCTGGAACTCCGGCGACAACAGGATGAGCGGCTGGAACAACATCTGACCACTGCCGTGAAAGAGATGCAGCAACAAATCCTGTCCGAATTCAGCCTGCTGGAGGAAGACCGGCCGCTGGAAGGTGAATTACGCAAGTTCCTGGACCTGGTCCGCCAACGCGAATTCGAGCTCTATCGCGCATGAATTCAACGACAGGCACGGAGCTGCACACAGAAACCGAAATCGATATCCCCTTTTTCGATGCGGATCCAATGGGGGTCGTATGGCATGGCAACTATGTAAAGTATTTTGAGATTGCCCGGCACGACCTTCTGAACAAATTCAACTATGGCTATATCGAGATGGACAAAAGCGGCTATCACTGGCCTGTCGTCGACTTACGCCTGAAATACGTGAAACCCGCCCGCTTTGGACAGAAGATTCGCGTTACAGCGATACTGAAAGAATTCGAGAACCGGTTGAAAGTTGAATACGCTATTCACGATTCGAAGAGTGGCGAACGCCTCTGCAAGGGACATTCCATCCAGGTTGCCGTCGATAAAGCGACTGGAGAAATGTGTTATGAATCCCCCCGGATCCTGCTCCAGCGCCTGGGGGTAAAAGAGTGATAGCCTTCCGCGGGAAAGTAAAAATCCTGCTCTGGACACTTTGCTGTTTGCTCACCACCACGTCAGCAGCAGAAAGCCGGACACCCACGGAAGATACCTTAAATCATCTGATGGTTGTTCTCGGAGAACACCCCGTTATCCGCGGTAACTTTGTACAGCGCAAAACCATCAAAATATTGACCCGCCCACTGATTTCATCGGGATTTTTTGTAATGTCCAGGAGCAACGGCCTGTATTGGCGGCAGACAAAACCTTTCCTCTCGGAACTCCTGGTAACCAGAGACGTTGTTGCCCAACGCTTCCATAATGGCGACATCAGCCGTTACACAAATACGGAACAGCCGATAATTTCAAATATTTCAAAAATCTTCCTGGCCCTGTGGAGCGGCGATATTGAAACATTGAATACCGTGTTCCGGATTCAGGCAACTCCCGTGGGTCAGGGCTGGCAGCTCACATTGCTCCCCCATGACGGAGTGGCGAAAAAAATACTATCGGGCATCGTCGTGCAGGGAGATGACTACATCAGGGAACTGGAGATACAGGAACACAATGGAAATCTCACAAAGACCGTCTTCAGCGACATATCCGCAGCCGATAGATTGAAGGAAAATGAGTCCGGGTTCTTCTCCTGGCACTAGCATGCGGATCACATACTATCTTTGGCTTGCTGTTTTTGCGGCCCTTTCCGGTTATCTGCTCTCGGCACTGGAAAGTACACGTATAGAAACGAGCCTCCTGGCACTGTTACCATCCACGCACCGGGATCCCGTAACGGAACGGGCATGGGACGGGTTTGCCGATAATATCGGCAAGCAGATCCTGTTCCTGGCAGGCAGCAAAGAAAAAGACGACGCGATACAGGCCGCAGAATATCTCGATAAGCAACTTCGGTTATCGGGATTGTTTTCTTCGATCCTGTTCCGGATCGATCCGGAAACAGGATCCGCCCTGAAAAATGTATATTCCCCCTACCATACCGGTTTGTTGTCCAAGCGGGATGCGCGATTACTGCAAAACAATCAGGGCAAGCTGGTCTACGAACGCGCCCTGAACACCCTGTACAGTCCCGTTTCACCCGTTTCCGCCGACTCACTTTCACAAGACCCGTTTCTGCTGTTCCCCGAGTTTCTGAAGCACTTGCCCCGACAAAAGGCGGAGTTGGGAACAAAGGGCGAATTACTGATAAACGGCAAGGACGGTGTTACCTATATTCTGTTACTTGCAACGCTTACCGGAAACCCCTACTCATTGCACGATCAGGAGATCGCAGGGAATGCCATCCATGAAATCAATAGACAGATTGGTAAAGCCCATCCAACGGTGTCGATACTGACAACCGGCGCACTGTATTATGCACAAACCGCCAGCCGGGACGCCAAACGCGAGATATCGACCATTGGCGTCGGATCGCTGGTCGGCATCATACTCCTCATCATGGTCGTGTTTCGGGCCACCCTGCCCTTGTGGGCAAGCCTGGTTTCGATCGTCTTCGGTTTTGTTCTGGCGCTGAGCATAACTATGCTGGTATTCCCCCGCATACACCTGTTTACCATAGTGTTCGGAACCAGCCTGATCGGGGTGTCGGTCGATTATGCCTTCCACTTTTTCGCTACCAGCCTGCATCGGGACAATGAGGGGCTTAAGCCGGCCAGGCTGCGTGGAATCCTGCCCGCCATTACACTCGGACTGGTCACCAGTGTGGTCGCTTACGCCGCCCTGGCGATCACCGAATTTCCCGGTTTACAGCAATTGGCTCTTTTTTCCTCGACCGGATTGTTCGGTGCTTACCTGACGGTTGTTATTGTCTTCCCGCAGTTCAAACCACTGAAGTGCCCGCCACATCAACCGTGGTTACTGAAACTCACCGAGCGACAACTGCAATTCTGGCGCCGGTCCGGCGCAAAGCATATGTTGCTTATTATGATCCCGCTGCTGCTGTTCACGGTAATCGGCTGGCAACAACTGGAGATCAAGGACGATATCAGACTTCTACAGCCACCGGCGACAGATCTGAGATCCCAGGAAGCGAAAATCCGCCAATTGACGGAGCGTTCATACAGCAACCACTTATTGGTGGTACAGGCCCATGATGCGGATGCCGTGTTAAAAAAGGAGGAGCGTATCACCGAAAAACTGGTTGCTATGGAGGCTGACGCCATAGACAGTTTTCGCGCCTTATCGGACTTCGTGCCCTCCGCATCACGACAGCTTGAAAACCGGAAACTGGTGAAGGAAAAACTGCTCCGACCCTATCTCGGCCCCCTTTCCGAACATATTGGCCTGCCCCCGGAAACCGTCAACGGGATATTAAGCGAATACACAGACGACTCTCCTACACTGACGCTGTCACAATGGCTGAACAGTCCGGTTTCCAGGGCATCGGGATATCTATGGGTAGGTAATACTGCGTCGGGCGCCGCATCCCTCATTATTCTCGAAGGTGTAAAAAACGGCGCGGCGCTGGAAGAACTTGCCAACTCTGAAGCCGGTGTAAGCTACATCAGCAAAACGGATGAATTCAGCGCCATTTTCCGTGAGCACCGCGAAAAGATCAGCAGGGTGATCGGTGCCGGGTATGCTCTGATTTTTGTACTCCTGGCCATACGCTACGGCTTGCCGACTGCCGCCCTGGTGATGTTGCCCCCGGCAATCGCCTCCGCCGCTGCAGTCGCCATCAACGGCTGGATCGGGCTTCCCTGGAATCTGTTCAACGTACTGGCGCTGATCCTGGTGTTAGGGATCGGTATCGACTACACGATTTTTATGGCGGAGAACCATGAGCACCCTTCCGAAACCATGCTCGCCGTATGGATGAGCGCACTGACAACCATGTTGTCTTTCGGCCTGCTGGCGCTGAGCCGCACACCCGCAATACACGCCTTTGGCGTTACAGTCGCATCCGGCATTACCGTAGCACTATTGTTGGCACCGCTGGTAACGGTTTCGAGGCGACAAACAGCGGGGCATATCAATGACTAGGAAAGGTCTGATTAATCCGTCATGCCGGCGAAGGCAGGCATCCAATGCGTTGAATCTCCTGGATTCCGGCCTTCGCCGACATGACGAAAAACGGATGAGTCAGGGCTTCTCCAAGTATATTCTTGTATTCGGCCTTGTCATTCTGGCGGGATGCAGCATGTTATCCCGACCGGCTCACATAGTGGTTCCATTAACGGAAACGCATAAAATTCAGCTTCCGCCACCCAAAAGCCTGGGACGGAACATAAGGCTGAATCAGTTGGCCACATGGGAACAGGGTGAACAAATTAACCGTATACAATTTATTGTCGAAGTGGACGATAATAGCATCCGGATGGTCGGTCTCACGCCCTGGGGCACCCAGATGTTTTCTGTTGACCTTGGCCCCGGTGGATTAAAGTATGATCGCTTTACCGGGATGGCCGACGACTTCCGGCCCGAGTATATGCTGACTGATTTCATGCTGACTTACTGGTCACGCGAGCAGCTTGTCACTGTGTTGCGCGATGGTGGACTGGAACTCGTTGAAACCTATGAACCGATCCATCAAAGAAGTATTCTTGCGGATGGTAAGACAATTATAAGAATCGAATATGATGATACATCCCGCTGGAACGGAAAGGTTATGTTCATCAATCTGTATCGCAATTACCGCTTCCAGATAGAAACTCTGGTCTATGAACCCTTATGAGCGGATCCTCAATAACAATAACAGGCATGGGTATCATCTGTGCACTCGGGGACAAACCACGGGAGATACTGGATGGATTGTTGACGGGAAACCAGGACGGCATGCGGGAATCAACCGGGCTTGTTCGTGACAGAACGACCTTTGTGGGACAGGTCACTGTGCCACTTCCGGACGTTCCGGAACGTCTTTCCGATTATCGCTGCCGCAACAACCGGTTTATTGTCGCCGCCTATAATCAGATCAGCGACGATATCGAACTGGCAAAGTCCAGGTACGGTAGCGATCGCGTTGGTATTGTTATTGGAACCAGCACGTCGGGTATCGCCGAGGGCGAAAAGGCTGTCACCCATCGCCTGCACTGCGACACGCTTCCACAAGGGTATAATTACAAACAGCAGGAGATGGGCACCGCCGCTGAATTTCTGGCTTATTTGGCCGGCCTGTCCGGTATCGCATATACTGTCTCGACCGCCTGCGCATCGAGTAGCAAGGTCTTTGCCTCCGCAAAACGATTAATAGAGGCTGGCATTATCGATGCCTGCGTTGTCGGGGGAAGCGACAGTCTTTGCGGCCTCACCCTGAATGGATTCGATGCACTGGAATCGGTTTCCGAGAACATCTGCAATCCTTTCAGCCAAAACAGGGACGGTATATCCATCGGTGAAGGCGCCGCGCTTTTTCTGTTGCAAAAAGGCGCCGGCGAAATCCTGTTACTCGGCACCGGTGAATCCTCCGATGCCTATCACATGTCGGCTCCTCACCCGGATGGCAAGGGGGCCGAAACGGCGATCAGAGGTGCACTGGCCGACGCCGGACTGAGGCCGGAAGACATCGGCTACGTGAACCTGCATGGAACAGGAACGCGCAAGAACGATTTGATGGAGAGCAAGGCTATCAACCGCATTTTCGGCCAGTCTGTGCCATGCAGCTCCACCAAGTCACTTGTGGGACATACACTGGGGGCCGCCGGCGCTATTGAAATTGGCTTTTGCTGGCTGACGCTTTTCTCCTGGAATCGGCAACAGCTTCTGCCGCTGCACCGTTGGGACGGTATCCGGGACAAGGAACTGTCCCCCATAACCCTGATCGGGGAACGTACAAGACTGGAAAGGTCTATAGTGATGAGCAACTCTTTCGCTTTTGGCGGCAGCAATGCCAGCGTTATAATCGGAAGTAAGGCATGAACAACGATATTCTAAAATTTGCGGTTGCCGATCTACTTCCCCATGACCCACCGATGGTTCTCCTGGATCGCGTGCTGGAATATGGCAGCGACCACCTGGTTGCCGAGGTGCAGGTCGGACCGCACGCCCTGTTTTCCGACGAAGAGGGCAACATTCCGGCCTGGATCGGTATCGAGTATATGGCACAAACGGTCGCCGCACTGGCGGGAGCGGATGCAAAAAAGGCGGGGAAACCTGTGTCAGTCGGCTTTCTGCTGGGTACGCGCAGATACCTGCCTAACGTATCGTATTTTATGAGCGGCGACAGGCTGAAAGTAACCGCAAAACGCACCTACGAAGATGATGGAGTAGGCTCGTTCGATTGTGAAATCAGCACAGACCGACTGCTGGTACAGGCACGGATCAACGCCTATCAACCGGAACCGGACAAGCTCCGGGATGTATTGGAATAAAGCAGGAAATGAGTCGATTAAGCACATTGGTAACGGGCGCCAGCAAAGGGATCGGACGGGCAATAGCATTGCGGCTTGGCGCCGATGGCTATGAGGTGGCCGTCCATTACAACAGCGACGAAGACGGAGCAAAATCAGCACTTCAGGCGATCAGGTCACGGGGAGGAAGCGGGCGACTGTTACAGTTCGACGCGAGCAACCGCGCCCAGTGCCGCTCGGTACTGGAGGCGGATATTAGCGAGCACGACGCCTATTACGGTGTCGTCAGCAATGCAGGCATAACACGTGATGCCGCCTTCCCGGCAATGACCGGCGATGAATGGGACAGTGTGATCGACACTAATCTCGATGGAACATTCAACGTTCTTCACCCCTGTGTCATGCCCATGGTAAGCGCCCGTAAAGGTGGGCGGATCGTCACCCTTTCCTCGATGTCGGGTATAATAGGAAACAGGGGACAAGTCAATTACAGCGCCGCCAAAGCCGGTATAATCGGCGCCACCAAAGCACTGGCGATTGAATTGGCGAAAAGAAAAATTACAGTCAATTGCGTAGCACCCGGTCTGATCAAAACCGGCATGCTGGACACGGTGGATTTGCACGCAATGGAAAAGATGGTTCCCGCCCGGCGTATCGGCGAGCCTGAAGAGGTTGCGGCACTGGTGGGTTTTCTTTTTTCCGATGAGGCCGCATATATCACACGGCAGGTAATATCCATTAACGGCGGGATGATCTGATGAAACGCGTTGTTGTAACAGGAGCGGCAGGTATCTCGTCGCTGGGGCATGACTGGAAAACGATCCGGGGAAAGATGGAGGCGGGTCTGACCGGTGTCCGAACCATGCCGGAGTGGGATAAATACACTGAACTGAATACCCGCCTGGCAGCACCGGTGACCGATTTTCAGACACCCGCACATTATGCGCGAAAAAAAATCCGTAGCATGGGACGCGTTGCACTGCTGGCAACCGTGGCCACAGAACAGGCACTGGAAAATGCCGGCCTGTTGGGCGATAAATGCATCTCGGATGGATCTACAGGCGTTGCGTACGGGTCGTCTACGGGAAGCACGGAATCCGTGCGCGCTTTTGCTGAAATGCTGAATAACGGAGACAGCCGGGGTATAACCGCGACCTCGTATATACGCATGATGGGTCACACAACACCGGTAAACGTAGGCCTGTTCTTTGGTATCACCGGGCGCCTCATACCCTCAAGTAGTGCCTGCACATCGGGAAGTCACGGCATTGGCTATGCCTATGAAGCTATCAAGTACGGGAAACAAACGCTTATGGTGGCCGGCGGAGCCGAGGAGTTGTGCCCAACGGAAGCCTGCGTATTTGACACACTGTATGCCACCAGCTTGCGTAACGATGAACCACATCTGGCGCCCCGACCTTTCGACGAAGAACACGACGGGCTGGTCATCGGCGAAGGCGCCACGACTATAGTCCTGGAGGAACTTGAACATGCCCGCGCCAGAAGTGTGAATATCATCGCCGAGCTCATCGGCTTTGGCACAAATTGTGATGCGGCCCATGTAACGCAACCTACGGCAGACACCATGGTGGTGGCCATGAGGCTCGCGCTGCAGGATGCGGGACTCGATGCCGGTGCAATTGGTTATATCAGCGCGCACGCCACCGCAACGGAAAAAGGCGATATTACGGAATCACACGCAACCCATGCAGTATACGGCAGCAATGTACCCATTAGTTCGCTGAAGGGTCATTTCGGGCACACACTCGGAGCCTGTGGCGCGTTGGAGTCCTGGCTGTCACTGGAAATGATGAATTCCGGCTGGTTTGCTCCTACAGCCAACCTGGACAGGGTATGCGAACAATGCGCCGAACTGGATTATATAATGGGCACAGGAAGGAACATCGACTGCGAATATATTGTGAGCAACAATTTCGCTTTCGGCGGGATCAATACCTCCCTCATATTCAGACGCTGGTCATGACCGCCAAGGAGTCGAAAAACACCCCCCACGCAATCGGGAAGTGGCCGGATCAGGAAACTGCACTGGAGGCGATATCGTACGCACAGTGGATTGCATTCGGCCCGTTTGTATTTCAGGCCACAGTGGTAATGCGCGACAGGGGGCTGCTGGATGCTGTGGCGGATGCAGGGGATGAGGGTATAGGGGTTTCCGCATTGTCCGAGGCCACCGGGGTCTCGCCTTATGGCGTCAAGGTGCTACTGGATTTTGGCTCAAGCATCAAACTGGTATGGCGGAAAAATGACCGTTACGTGCTGACCAAGACAGGTCATTTCATACTCAACGACCCGATGACCCGGGTCAATATGGATTTCACCCGCGACGTCTGCTATGAACCGCTTGCCTACCTGGATGAGTCCATCAGGGATGAAAAACCGCAAGGTTTGCATCTGTTTGGCAACTGGAAACATATCTACGAAGGACTGAGTTCTCTCCCTGAACAGGCCGCGACAAGCTGGTTCAACTTCGATCATTACTACTCTGACCGCGTATTCGACGAATTTTTACCTATCGTTTTTGAAACGCCGGTAAGAGAAATCCTCGATATCGGCGGGAACACCGGGCGCTGGGCACTCAAGTGCTTTACTCACGCCCCCGACGTCCAGGTAACCATCATGGACCTGCCCGGCCAACTGGCGGTCGCCCGCAAAAACATAGAACAAGCAGGCTTCATCGAACGCTTCACTGAATTTCCGGCGGATGTACTTGATAGCACTCAGGTCTTTTATCAGGGCGCAGATGTTATCTGGATGAGCCAGTTTCTGGACTGTTTCTCAGAATCCGACATCCTGGGAATTCTGAAACGCGCCGTGGCGGTAATGCGCGATGACAGCGTACTTTACATTGTTGAACTCTTTTGGGACCGGCAGAAATTCGATGCCGCCTCGTTCAGCCTGAATGCTATCTCCCTGTACTTCACCTGCCTGGCCAACGGGAAAAGTCGCATGTACCACTCGGACGACATGTTGAAACTGATAAAGTCAGCGGGCCTGGTCATAGATCGCGATGTCGATAATGTGGGCGCCGGGCATACCGTTCTGCGCTGCAAAAAACCAGACACTATTTAACCACCAATACCCCGTGCATCCCCTTTTCACGATGAGTTTTGAAAAACAGCAGGGACTTGCCGCAGTATAGCGGGAATTCACCCTTTTCCCGGGGCGTGAACCTGATTACGGTCGAAGAACTCAGGCTCTCCTTTATATCCAGCCCGGAAGCCGGGTCGTCGATGATAATGTCATGGGGAATAATCCCCTTCTTCTTGACGTTCAGGACAACCGGAACGCCCACCCGGACAACGATCCTGTCGGGTGTATAGGAATAACTCTCCGCCTCCATGAATATCTCCTGTTCTCCCTGTGCATTCACGGTAGCCGTATAAGAATCGGAATCCTCTGCGGCAAACAGCCTCCCGCTCAAAAGCAACAAAACGATCACAGCAATTAGTCTGTTCATCCGAATCTCCTCCATGTTTGCGTCCGACATCCAGCTCTGATCCTGGAACCAGGCCAGCCGAAAGTATAGCCGATCACGATCTTAAGTACCGACGGCAAGAGATACTGAATGAACTTACTAAAAAACTCAATATGTTACAAACTGTGGACTTTGGGTGACAACGCTTCTACTCTTCCTTCACTCCACACATTTTCCCCCTAAGGCTCCGTCACATAAATTTATAATCACCCATCGACAGATCTAACAGGTATAGCAATGGTAGGTTCCACAAATATCAAACATACCAGTGTACTGGTCATTGGGGCAGGTCCTTCAGGCGCAATTGCATCTACTCTGATCAAACAACAAGGGATCGACGTGGTGGTACTCGAAAAATCCCACTTCCCTCGCTTCTCAATCGGTGAAAGCCTCTTGCCCCAATGCATGGAATTCATCGAACAAGCCGGTATGCTCGAAGCCGTGCGCAACGAAGGATTTCAGTACAAGGATGGCGCGGCATTCTGCCTGGACAGCAAGTACGCCACCTTTGATTTTCAGGACAAGTTCTCCCCCGGTCATGGAACCACCTTCCAGGTGCCTCGCGGTCGATTCGATCATGTGCTTGCCAACGAAGCGATACGACAGGGCGTTGATATACATTATGGTTACGAAACCACTGGTATGGATTTTTTTCCCGAGTACGTTGAACTTCATTATCAGACAGATAACGGTGACAGGAATCGCATCACTGCAGACTTTGTACTGGATGCCAGCGGGTTCGGCCGCGTTGTGCCAAGACTGCTGAATCTCGAATCCCCCTCACACCTGCCTGTACGCTCATCACTGTTTACCCATGTTACTGACAACAGCCCCGGCGATAAATATGACCGAAACAAAATTCTGATCACGGTTCACCCCGAACACAAGGACGTCTGGTACTGGACAATACCCTTCTCCAATGGCAACTCTTCCATCGGAGTAGTAGCTGAACCGTATTTATTGGATCAGACCCCGGGTGACAACAAGGCGAAGCTCAAGGAGTTTATTCATCAGGCGCCAAACCTGAGGAAAATTCTTGCCAATGCAGAATATTTTATGGATGTCGGAAAACTCACCGGTTATTCTGCCGATGTAAAAAGCTTATATGGTGATCGTTTTGCACTGCTCGGAAACGCCGGTGAGTTTCTTGATCCGGTTTTTTCTTCCGGTGTGACCATAGCACTGAAGTCCGCCAGCCTTGCAGCCCCGCTGGTTGTGCGTCAAATCAATGGGGATTCGGTAGACTGGGAAAAAGAATATTCTGTCACACTACGACAAGGCATAGATACGTTCCGCACCTTTGTGAATGCATGGTACGATGGGCATTTTCAGGATATTATTTTTCACCCGGAACAACAATCCAATGTGCGCGCCATGATCAGTTCCATCCTCGCCGGGTATGCATGGGATGCCAACAATCCTTTTGTTGCAGAAAGTAAACGGCGCCTTAATGCTTTGGTGGAACATTGCAGGGGACGCCATTGAATAATGCGCTCAGGATAGCCCGGCTTTCTACCCGGTCATTTTGACTGCGGCCAGTTCTGCCAGCACCTTGTAATTTTCTCTGGGCTGTAGCTGGCTTCGTCACGAAGTTACCTCTTTCTCCTACTAAGAGAGAGATTGACATTACCCGCACAGTGGTATTAACTGTTCAAAAGAAGTAACGCTGGAAACAAAACACATGTCAGATGTTGTGGGGGTGTCCAGTCGTTGCTGTTTGCTGGGAACGCTGCTGGAGGTGCAGCCTTCTTCGTGGATGCTGTCAACTCTTTAACTATACCCCGATAGGGTCTCTACCCGTGTAAACAGGGCTTACAACGATGCCGTCGCTGGCGTGCCGGGTTAATCGTTGATTACGTGCTTCGTCATCGTGGGGCTTGCTATTGTCAACTGCTGTTGGTGATCCCATCAAAAGCAATGGCCAGCATGAGCGCGCCTTCCAGAAATTACTCGATCAGGCTGCAAGATTAAGGAGTTGTGGACCTTGCATTGGCGGATACAGTTTATACAACCGCTCTGGTGGCCAGTGCATTCCCGCAGAATACATATTGACCAGTCACGAAAATAAAACGAGGTTATAAAATGAAAATTCAGCACTCGGTACTTGCTGTTTTTATTTTCATCCTGTCGCTTAGCGGCTGCGCCGTTAACCGGGCCACATCACAAACCACCCCCGGCACGGATCTGAGTGCACTTAACGAATACTACGTTGTCAAGCTCAAACCCGATGGACGAGGCATCAATAAATTGATTTCCAACGGCCTGAACGAACTGGGCCATCCCACTACCACTGGTCCGGAAGAATCAGCTCCGGAGAATGCAGATGCCATTGTGACATATAAGGATAAATGGGTCTGGGATCTGACGATGTATATGATAGAGCTGACCATAACTTTCAGAGAACCCGGCACTGGCTTTCCCTTGGCCGAGGGTAACTCATTCCACACCTCGTTAACCAGAAAATCACCGGAGGAGATGGTGGACGAAGTATTAACCAATATTTTTAACGGTGCTCCCAAGGAATGATTATGAAATATCAGCCCCATATCAGGACTGCCTTTTTGTTGGCCTGCTTCATTCTTGTTGTGAACCAACTGTCGGGCTGCGCCTCTGCAAGCAAGTCTGTGGGGATGACAGCTGAAAATATCGATCTACAACACAGGCAGCCCTATTCAGTACAGGTCCAGGTGTCCGGTGGACATGACACAGGTGCTTTGGAACGATCACAGATTTCCAATGAAGCGTTCGCCGAAGCCTTGGTGACATCTATAGAAAAGTCAAAACTCTTTACTGAAATCAAACAGGATGAAAATGCCGACTACCTCCTTCATGTCGTACTGTTCGATCTCGAGCAACCTATGTTCGGCGGGGCGTTTGAGGTGCGTATGGAGGCCGCCTGGATGCTGATAAATCGCAGTAATGGTGAAACAGTCTGGAAAAAATCCATCAAGTCCCAACATACGGCAGGTGTCTCCGATGCCTTTGCCGGAGTTACCCGCATCAGGCTGGCAACGGAAGGCGCAGCAAAAAACAATATCGCACAAGGTATTGACCTGCTTTCCAAGCTGGATCTGTGATTTCTATTCGATGAGTAAGTCGACTAAACTTTGCGAGACAGTCTCTTCTATCATTAATCAGACAGGAAATAGTGTACGTCTCTCCATTATTCCATTGAAGCAAGACGTGTTCTTATTTCCAGGTCCAAATTTCTGACCCATCGATTATAATTTGCGTGAATATTCTGACCGTCATAATTTAGATTAGTACTATCCATATAAGTAATGCTGTATCCATCTGCATTGTAATTTATTCTTGTTTTAGCCATATGTTTCCGTAAATGTAAAATAGCTATAATCACGCCGGGCTTTTCAGTTGTCATTTCCCAACCCAGCTTGATTCCCGCATATTTTATTGCCTTACCTAGTTCATCTTGCGTAACACTTCGATCAATAAAGGACAAATCATTGATGCTTACATTTTTTATTGGCGCTGTATTACAGCCCGACAACAATAATGCGAATACAACCGCTGTTATAAAGCCTATGGATTTGAATACACTCATAAGTTGATTCCTTATTTCCATATAAGCGTTACTTGCCAATTTATTTACGGGCTAGGGAACAGCTGACCAACCATTTCCTCGATCTTTTCCTCGGCGCTGATAAACTTCCCAAAACTGCCGGAGCCTGACGTTGAATCATAAAAGCGCTTCGCCATGGAGCCAGTCATCATGGTAAATCGAGATTTTTGCAAGGCGCATATATCATGGTCAGATCCCAACTCCAGTTTGCGCTATACGTTGACGTCCATTCACAATCACCCTTGTTTGCCTGAGGCAGCAACATGTTGACTATCAGCCCCTTGCCCTCAAGTCCGGCTTTGTAGGCTGTAAGAAAGGTTTCTCGCACATCAATATAAGTTGCCGAAATCCCACGGAAATTGAATGTGATGAGCGTATCCCGATCAAGGTGAATACACAACAAGTATTCGCCTTGTCCAATATGAAATGAGCCTGAACTGAGGGTTTTTCTGTTCGTGGTCACCTTATGGTGACGTACGTGAGCGACAAGAAGATTCAAACACTGGACGACATCTGCACTTTCCTGGAAGGGACTGCAGAGGTCGAGTTTCCCATTGGGTACAAGGACGAGCGCTACCGACGGATCCGGACGACACTGGTGCGGTTCCGGTATCTTACCCGTGGCGGGACTGAGCGCGGGCTGGTGCTGCGCTACCTAGTGTAGTGATGCCACATCAGTGGCACTACTCCTTCATCCTTGAAAAGGCGTCTTTATCTCGCTGTCTTTGAATATGCAGACAATCCCTCATCTATGATGGAGGGGAAACCTATGGTCGCTTTTGAAGGCCATTCTCTATTTATTCCAACAACTGGGCGGCTAATTCACGAATAAATTTATCCATACCTTTGTTTATTGTATTTTCGAAGGATCTAGACCCTGCTCCAAATGCACTTTTGAGCTTGATACTTGAATAATACTTTTTCTGTTTTCGAAGAACCGGTAAATCTCCTGTCATTTCAACACTGATATCAAAGTAAAATTGAAAGGTCACTAAGCCGCCAGTATTATATGCCCAAAAGCGAATGATATTAACGTCAACCGGGGTGGCATTTGTTGCAGCATTAGAAACAGTGTAGCCCGCTCGCCTGAAACTTTCTTCTATCGCGCTTTTAACGATAGCGATGATCTTTTTCTCTGTAAAAAGATCATAGATTACATCTCCAAACGCGTTCCTAACCTGAGCAGTAGCAGTGGAAATAACTACTGGGTCAATTTTTTCTGCTGTAGCCAACTGAGGAAGGTCAGGATTGTCTCCACTTGGAATAAACTCACGAGAATCAGTTACATTTCTGATATTAACTACAACACTCTTACTTGGAGAAGTTTGTAAATATGGTGTCTCTGTGAGGCGAATGGAGTATTGCTTTGGCCCAGGGGCGCAGGCTGTCAAAAATAAAATGGCAATTGGAATTATTGCAATTGAAGTAATTAACCGTGGCATTGCTTATTCCCCTTTAGGCAGATATAAATAATCGAATGGTACTTGTCCGAATCATTACCCGGAACTCGTAGGCCGAATTTCCTGACAATGCTGCAGATTCGAACACCCTGCTTGCGTTAATTAAAGCGGCCAGCGGCTGTGAAAATGTATTGGAGGAGACAAACCCGTCGTCACCACCGGCGACCCGGACCTGGACGCTTCCACTGTGCCAATAATCTATTGCTATTTTGCACGGATCTGGGTGAACTTTGCTGACACGTCCCACTGTGGAATATGCTGTTACACATAGCAGCGTCAGCACAAACAGGATATTCTGAACAAGCTCGTTGACTGTTTAGTAGTCAAAAACATATCTTACACCTCTTGGATCATTACAGATTGCGTGATATATATCTAGGGGACCTCTGATTAATTCAAAATTTTCGTCATTGCGAGCGAAGCGTGGCAATCTGCTCATCCATAATCAATCGGTTAGAGATTGCTTCGTCGCTTCGCTCCTCGCAATGAAAAATAATCAGAGGTTCCCTAGTCTTGGTGAACCCGAACCGGGCTATTAAAAGTATGCGCGTAAATGGGGAGAATAAAAATTATGGTACGACACAGTTATTTATCCTGCCTGCTTTTAGCGATACTCATCAGTGGCTGCACCTTTCACCATCTTGAAAAGGAGCTGACGGAATATGAGGCAAGTTTCGGATTGATCGGCAAGATAGAGGAAACAGTGCCGGGAACCGGTCCGGTCGTGGTGGCGCTTTACCAAAAGGTCGATGCCGGGACAACTGTTATCCAGTATTTGATAGTGGACAGTACCAGACACTATTCCTTCATCGTTGGGGAAGGTGTCTATTATATCGCCGCTTTTGAAGATACGAACAATAACCTCATCTATGATGAAGGGGAAACCTATGGCCAGTTTGGCAAACCGGATGAGGTTACAGTAGATGCACAGGCGATGGCATCAGCCGGGACTAAATCGAGGAACGCACTGGATATTACACTCAAACAAAAAAGCGGTTACCCGGCCGGAATGCGAAGAAATGTAGTTGAAGGCAGCCTGGCGGCAAGGTCGTTCAAAAAGGTCGGCGTTGTGGCCGCCCTGGATGACGAAATTTTTGACCAGGAAAACGGAGCGCTTGGTTACTGGAAACCCCTCTCATTTTTGAAAGAAATTGGCATTGGCATCTTTTTTCTTGAACCGTACGATCCCGACAAAATACCGGTGTTATTCGTGCATGGAGCTAGCGGAACCCCCGTCGGCTGGAAACCGATGGTTGCAAAACTGGACGGGCAGCGATACCAGCCCTGGTTTTACTATTATCCAAGCGGACTGGAGCTGGATTCCATCGCCAAGGCCTTGAATATTCTTGTCAAGGAACTACACACGGAGCACCGGTTTAACAGGCTGCATGTCGTTGCCCACAGCATGGGAGGATTGGTATCCCGGGCCTTTATCATAAAAAACATGGCTGAAGACCAGCAAAGCTATATAGAAACATTTGTTTCCCTGTCAACCCCGTGGGGGGGTGTGAGTACGGCGGCACTTGGAGTAAAATATGCGCCCATCGTAGTTCCAAACTGGCACGACGTATCCCCGGACAGCGAATTTCTCCAGCACATGTATGAAGATCTGCTGCCAGACGAAGTAAAATTTTACCTGCTCTTTGGGGTGCATGGGGAGTGCAGTATGGTGATGGCCAACAACGATGGTACCGTTGAAATTGCCAGTGAGATCGACTATCGGGCGCAGGCCGATGCCACAGGTTTTTACGGCTTTAACGAAAACCATACATCCATCCTGACCAGTGACAGAGTCATCGATCGGGTCCTTGAGCTGATCGATGCCGGGGGGCAGTGACGTTGTGAAAGCAGCTGTAGCCATTATCCAGACAAAAAAGGCCAACGTCCGGGCGCCTGAAAAGAAATCCGCCGGTTTTTCAATTGTCATTGAGTCTTTGAGTTAGGCAATCCCTGGCCTTGATATCGGGGATATTTAATCGGGCGGTGCCTAAATATTGAATAGAGGAGGATACGCATGAAAAAAAGATACAGATCGGGAGGCGTTTTGCTGGTGGTGGCGTTGATGGTTTTCGGATCATCGGCATGGGCTCGCGATACACAACACGATTTCCCCATCGAAGGAGGACTGGCGCAGCCAGACGCAAAGGCAAAAATAACGATCCCATTGTACTTTGGAGCACAGAAACCAGGCAAGAAGGTTGTGCAAACGCTGGGGGAATACAGTACCAGTAAGAAGACCAACGCCTTCGGCAAGTCGGATGAAGCTGCCTGCAACTGGGCATTCCTCTCTGCACTACTGACATTACAGAGTCGTGCCCACAAGGAAGGCGGGAACGCAATAATAAATATCAAGTCAAATTACCGGGGCGATGAAACAAGCAGTGAAACCACCTACCAATGCGGTGCAGGCAACATCATGGCCGGCGTGGCATTGAAGGGAACGGTGGTGAAATTAAGCGATTAGATTCACTTCCGAGATTCCAATGTTTCCTGATAACTGTTCTGGCCGTTTGCTGCCAGTCGGCAGCCGTATTTGCAGCCCAGCTCGATGTGACACCATCCACCCGCTACAGTGTCGGTATGCGGGCAGGTGGTTTTGTTACCCCCAGTAAAGGCACCTATTTTTCCCAGGTGTCTTTTTCCACACTGCGACCCTATATGCTTTTCCGGAAAAAGCCGGCGCATAATAAACTCAAGATGGTAATTGAATCGGCCATCGGCAAGGCCTGGGGGGAATATGATGGCGTGATGGTCTCGGCAGGCATGCTGGCGCATCGCTATCTGGTGGATCCCGGGGTTCGCCATCTTCGTCCCTACGTGGAGGCGGGTATCGGGCTTATTTACACCTCATTTCGTATCGATGGCCAGGGACTCCATTGGAATTTCAACCCTCAGGCAGGTATCGGCCTGGAGTACCTGGATACCGATAACCTGCGCTACTTCTCATCCCTTCGTTTTCATCACGTATCCAATGGTGGACTCGATAAGGATAATAAGGGGATCAATTCCATCATGTTGACCTTTGGGCGGGATATTTAACGCATAATACCGATTCTATGCCGTGGTCGGGGACAAGGCTGAAAACCCGGTCAGCGCGGGTTGGCATTTCCCGCAGGATATGACGCGTAAGGCGCTCGATCTTCGACAGCCTAATAGTGCCCTCGCTTCGCTCTCCATGGCGCGCAGCGTTGGAATTTACCGAATAACGGGTTTATGCTTTTACACCCTTTGAACGTCAACGGCCGTAAGCGAACAAGCATACGGGTTGCTAGGCATGCAATACGTTCCTTCCAGTTCGGCCATGCGTCGCCTTAACCGTCGAGCAACCGTTTCATGTCGATACTGATTTTTCCGGCGCTGTCTGCGCCTGTGGCCAGCAGACGCGCGGCGCCGTCACGGTCGAAAA
>ENA-ORDP01000168-ORDP01000168.1-marine-sediment-metagenome-genome-assembly--contig:-NODE-168-length-44209-cov-12.790257_pt1 | contig 44209 bp, 50 predicted proteins | sample MGYA00248627_ERZ508539 | MGnify/ENA primary metagenome ERZ508539 (study PRJEB26208, sample SAMN05571518) | marine sediment metagenome | biome: deep sea; feature: Hydrothermal vent; material... | reverse complement strand
CAAGAATTTTCTTTATAAAAATCAACATGCTATTAGCTTGGCGACCTTGGCGGTTAAGCGTATTAATCAGAGGTTCCTTAGTTAGCGTCTCTGCGTCAAGGAGATCATATAAGTCTTCTTGATCAATCCTTACACTGCCTAATCAACCGCCATAGCCCCCAAACACTAAAACCGAGGCACAGCCCAGCCAAGACACGTTGAAAGCCCATGGCTAAACTATAGCCGGTATCGAACTGAAACAACCACACTGCGGCGACGGCCAGGAACAACCCTATTAACCCCTGCACGATCCTGCCGCGACCCCAGGGCATGCGTTGATTGAGCCACACACCTCCGAGAGCGGCCAACCAGCCGCCGAAGGCACCACCCAGTATATCCAGGGGCCAGTGGGCACCCACCATGACCCGGGACAGGGCCACCAGTGCCGCCAGCGTCAACAGACCGATCGCCCAGCTTGATTGGCGCAGACACACCACCACCACCCCCACCAGGGTAAAGATCGTAGTACTGTGACCAGAAGGAAATGCACTCAATCGATGAGTCGGACCAATGATCACAATCTCGCTGGCTTCCAATACCGCCGCCGGTCGTAGCACCTGCAACAGTTCCTTCATCCCATGGACCCACAGTACTGCCAATAAAGTGGCCAACAGGGCAGACCAAAGAATCTCCGGACGCCGACCCACGAACGGTGACAACAACACCAGCGCCACCAGGGCATCACCCAACAGGGTGACATGGGACCAAAGTATTTCACCGCCCACGGCACCGTTTAGCAGGATAAATAAAGCTTGGTTTGTCTGCGTCACCCATAATAATATCGCCATCGCCGAGGCCAGAACAGGGACCCCCCAAAACCATGGGCTTTTCGCGGGGGGCAAGCTTTGATTTTCCGATGTCATTTCTTTTCTACCCCACAGGGGTGCACAGAGACCTACGAATTCTTTGCGCCTTTGCGTCTCTGCGGCAAGGAACTATTAATATCATAGCCATCAATAACCCTTAAACTGTCTCATGTAATACATATTGTATTTCAATTGAAAATCTTTATGGATGGGCACTTTAATTGTTGCCAGGTGCCGGTGACTTTGAAAGTGAGGCGCCACCCAGCCAGCATCACTATTAAACGTGATATAGATAAAATCGTCACCGAGCTTCTTGTTCATATCGGTTACTAAATCATACTGACTGCGTCGAACACCCCTTGGATTCCACATTATGGCATTGAAGGGATGGGGCCGAAGATAATATATAAGCTGGGCGAGACTCTTGCGATCATCTCCTAATAACGTGACCCCAGGATATTTTTCGTACACCTTTTGCACCTGAAGGCCTAACTCATCCCAACCCCGTACTCGTTTATAGGGGTCATTCAAGGCGCTCAATTCCGCACCTACGGCTGCGGCCAGACTATCAAAGTGATAGACCGCCAGACCCAGCACCACATTCAAGGCCACACTCGCGTATAACCATACTCGGCGATGACGATTGAGCAAGTAGGCTACCGCCATCACGCTGGCAGCCACATAAGCCGGTGCCGCCCAATTCAGATGGGCTCGGGCCAAAAAGGCCTGCAAAGAAATCACAGCAAGAAACGGTACCGAAAATAACGCGAGCATTCGCATACGCTCATCCGTTCTTCCTTGCTTCAGGTCAGTGAGTGCCAAAATAAAAAATACAAATAGAATGATTCCGAACACAAGCATTTGGCCTGAGAAAAACTTGACTAAGTTTTCTGGGTGAAATAGCCCCTGATCCAGCCTGGAAATCTCACCGGTGTGTACTACGGTGGCAAACCCGTGCTGTATATTCCATATAATATTAGGGGCAAACACCACCAAAGAGATGATCATACTAATATAGACACCACGCCGAGCTAACTGATGCCGGTACTCAGGTGACGACCATAAATACAGCAACACCGAGACCAAAAAAATGACCATAGTGTATTTGCTTAGCAAGCCCATTCCGGCGCTCACGCCAGCCAAATACCAAAATAGATTCTTATTGGACTGCAACGCCCGTATAAAAAAATAAAATGTAAGCGCCCAGAAAAAAATCAACACCACGTCAGTCGAGATAATTTGCGAAGATACAAAGACCACCGGTAGCGTATAAAAAATTACCGCCGACCAAAATCCGATCTGATCATCGTAGAGTGTCCTGCCAATAAGGAAGATCACAATAGTGGTCAATGGATAGATCAACAATGCGCCCAACTTGATACAGATTTCGCCATCACCACATATCCCTGTAGTAAGGGCGATCAACCACGCAATCATAGGTGGCTTGGAGTAATAACCTGAAGTCAGGTTTTGGGCCCAACCAAAATAATAAGACTCGTCGGCAAACAAAGTGTAGGGACTCGTCACCATAACCCACAGACGGTAGACCACAAGCGTAACAATAATAACGCCCAATAAGGCTGGATAGTAATTGAAGAATTTAGAAAGTCGCATAGGGGTTAACGCAATGGGCCTCGAATCTACGGGCCTTCGCCAAAGTTAAAAACTATAACCAAACCTTTCAATATCGGGCTGAAAGTAGTCAGCGACTTGTTGGGCTGAAGCATCAGAATAGTAGCTATGGTAATCGGCACGATCTTTGGCCTGACGCCGATGGGGTAGTTGACGCGGACGAATGCCTATACGTTCACAGACTGTATTAAAATCACCCGTCAGGCTCTCATAGCGCCCAATGAAATCAACAATTTCTTTGCCGTGCAGATCAACAATGTAATCAGACTGGTGTTCGATGGATGTGTCGATGTGAAACTGATAGGGTCTGGAACCGTCCAACTTCCAACGAATAAACTCATCAAATTTATCGATGCCCTTCAAGAGGTGGGGCCGTTCGCGGCGAATATGATGCCAGGAACTGACTTGAAGGTCCCAAGGATTTCGCACGAAGACAAATTTGAAAAGTTCATCATAAAGCTCATGGGGCAACACCTCTTTGGCGGCAATGGCCTTGGCATGACGAGGAAATTTGGCGCCAATACGATGTCCGTTCATGCTGCTCAATTTGCTACAGATAAACATGGGGATTTGGTGCGGTTCAGTCCAACGCAACGGCCTAAGTGCCGCACGTATGCTCGTCCCACCAGTCTTGGCGATATGGACAAACAGGAATTTATGTTTTAAAGATAAAATCATAATTGTTTATCAATCGTTCAAGTTTAGCATGACGGTTCAGCACGTACTACGCCATGACCTTTGCTTATTACCAGTGAGTTCTTTGCATGCCCAACGATCCCGATGATCGTTAGCATTATCAGGCTTCAGAGCTGTCTGAATCAGGCAGACAACGCATTATTTCAAGATGTCGTCTTGCGCTAGTTTCGACGTTGTACTCCCTAACCGCATTTTTCAGTTGTTCAGGTGGGAGTGGATGATCCAGCGTTTGTAAAATCGCCGCAGCCAATGCTTTCGGGTCGTTCATTGGTACCAGCGGTCCATGTTTACCCCCTGCCAGGGTTTCCATTGGCCCGCTGGGACAGTCGGTGGAAACAGCAGGTGTACCCAAGGCCAAAGCCTCGGTCAGCACAATGGGAGAGCCCTCCCATCGGGAGGAAAGCACAAAAGCAGATGCCTTGGCGACAAAGGGATAAGGATTGGCAACAAACCCAGGAAGCCAGACATATGATTTTATACCCAAGTCTTCGACAAGTGATTCCAACTGAGGGCGATCACTTCCTTCACCCAATATAACCAGACGGCAGGAGCGGTCTTTTAAGACCAGTTTGAATGCATGCAGGAGGGTCGGAAAATCTTTCTGTCGGGTGAAACGTCCTGACCCCAACAGGACCGGAATATCCTGATCATCAAACCAGGGGTGATCAACAGGTTCATGGGCCTTTTCAAAAAGGCCTGAATCAATCACCGGATAGCGTACCACGGGTATTTTATCGAGCGGCAGTTTACTAAAATACTGGATATCCTTTTGCACCCCGTAAGAAACACCAATAACTTTATATGCGTAGCGATAGAATAAACGCGTATCAAGCTTCCAAATCCACTCCCTGAAGGCTGACCGGCCTTTCAGCGCGCCGGAAACAGTTGTACCAATATTGCCTACCACAATAGTTTTCTGGCCAGATAGAATTTGCGCCAGCACAGCTGATCTAATCGCACGGTGTTTAGCAGCCAACAGCGCGCAAGGCTTTCGCTTTCGCAAATAACGAATCAGCTTGGGAATTGCGGATAAAGAATGTTTACAGCCTAATCGAATGACATTCACATTCGAAGATATTGCAGCTACATGATTTCCTTCTGCCTTGATCAACAACAGATCAACTTCAAATCCCTTTTGAACCATCCCATCGGCAAGTTTTGCAATCATCACTTCCACGCCACCCTGACCGGAAAATGACACCAGGATAGCAACAAGTTTTTTGTTTAATTCGGATGGGTTATGCATATAATTTGAAGATTATAACCCAATCCGGTTTACACCCCAAGCATGTCGCCAGCCGATCTCCGCGGACATGCTCTATGGAATTGAGCCCGTCGATCAGGGTCGACCCTGACACATGAAGAGTCAAGGTTGCCCTGTTTATACTTGGGGTTGGCCGTCCACCGCAAGACCGCCACGTCAAATGATTAAAGACGAATAAATTTATACGGCGTGTTAAGATGCCCGTCACCCTGAAGGCAAGCAGATTCCAACTGCAGGACTGTTACAACTTATAAAGCGGTGGGCGCAGTCTCACGACGCAAAATTGAAAGAATTGTAGTCACCGAACAAAATCACCATGAATCCGAGATACCATCATTCCATATTTATTCCTTGCTATAATCGAGGCGCTGTTTTAAACAAAACGCTACAGAGCGTCGCGAATCTTGATTATTTGGATTTTGAAGTTATCATCATCAATGATGGATCCAGGGATAACACGGACGAGATAGCACAACAGTGGATTAGCAAAAAACTTTTTTCCATTCAGTATTTCACCCAAAGCAACCAAGGCAAGCATGTCGCTCATAACAAGGCAGTCTCCCTAGCGCGTGGATACTTCTTTATCACTCTGGACGCCGGTGACTTCATCCTTAAAGATGCCTTATCTCAAATTGATAAATACTGGAGCGACATCAATGAGGGCCTACGCGAGAAATTTGCCGGGGTTTCAGGATTATGTTTGAGCGAGTCAGGTGAAATATCGGGTTTTCGCTATCCCGAAGAAATCATCGACTCTAATTATTTCGATATATTTCGTGTGGTGCCAATTGGTGGCGAAAAACGCGAGGCTATTATAACATCGATTCTTAAGGACTATCTGTTCCCCGTCTACGGGAACGAAAAACTGATACGTCCAGATTTAATCCTTCGACAAATATCCCGCAAATATAAATTTAGGTTTATCAACGTGCCGCTAGAGGTGAATGTCCGTGAGGCCAATGGCTATACCGCCAACATATATCGTTTTCGAGTTACCAGCCCAAGAAGTTTTTACCACTACTTTCGCGAGGAAATTAACGAGAACTATCAATATAATCGCAATAAAAAAATTTTCTATTACTATACTCGATATATCCGATATGCCTTGCACTGCCGTATCAACCTTTTTAGCCAGTCGGGAGAAGTTAAAAACAAACTGTTGTGGTTAGCGGCGCTTCCCTCTGGGGTGCTCGGTTGGATAAAAGACGTTATCCAGAAAAAAAACATGGCAATTTGATTTGGATTATCATTAATTGCAATTCAATAATCACGAATAACATGCCAATAACAAATAGCGCACCATCACCAATCCAGCGCTTCACCGGCACCCTGGTATCGCGACTCTATAATGTACAAACGGTCGCGGACGGGGCTTATCGGTCGGCACAGATATACCATAGTCATCTGCCCTTGATTCTCGATCGCTACCAGATCGGCAGCCTGTTAAACCTTCGCGGCAAGCACCCCAATAGCCCGTGGTATAAAAAAGAACAAAGTGTGTGCAAATCCAAAGGGGTCCAACACCTAAGCGCCATTTTAAACTCAAGATGGATACCCCTCCAAAAAGACCTGGTCGAACTGTTCGAAGCCTTCGAGACAGCACCGCGGCCCATACTCATGAAATGCTCTGGTGGCGCCGACCGTACCAGCTTAGCCAGCGCCCTATTCATTTTGTTCCAAGCCACTACGGAACCATCTAAGCGCAAGCTTATAGAGACAATCCAAATCGCCAAACGCCAGATCCGGTTTTTCCCCTATTTACACCTGCCCAAAAAACATCAGCGCTGGATTAAATATTTTCTGGATTTTTACGTCGAAGACCACGACAACCTGAACCCAGTTGAGTGGGCACAACAAGGCTATCAGTGGGAACACTTTGCGAAATACATGTTGGACCGCGGCCTATCAGGCTACTGGGCTGGGCCCTATCTTGAAGAACAAAAGGGCAGTTAAATATGCACTGCATATTATAGAGATGCGCTGGGTCTTTGCCATTTGCCTATGGCTATGTCCTAATACGCACGATACCCAAAAACAAGGACTTTGTCGCCAGTGGAGGCTTTGGGGCCCCCACTGAACAAGTCTTAAGAGCACTTCTATTACTCCCCCTCTCCCTCCGGGAGAGGGCTAGGGTGATGGGCGTAAACAAAACTGAGGCACTAATTTTATTATCCCCTTATCCCCGGACCGAGTCCGGGACAGGCTCTAACCTTCTCCCGGGGGGAGAAGGAATTATCAATTAATAGCAGTGCCCTTAATTTAAATATTCTGAGCAAGACCCATTGGAAGCCACCATCACAATTGACCATCAGACCGGACCACGTTGGGGCTATAGGCTGGGCCTAGCCGGTCTATTTATGTTCGCACTGTTTGCGCGAATGATCCCCTCCCTGGCCTATTCCGGTGTCCTGTTTATGGTTGTCGGCTTTATTGGATCGTTACCCTACACCTGGCCAACAATACGTCGAGACCGTTTGTTCCAGCTTTTATGTGGTTTTGGAGTCTATTTGGCATTGCTAACTGGCTGGGCCATCTGGCGGTTCCCGGAAACGGCACCACTACAACTAAAAGACGCCTGGTCATTAATACAACTATTTTTATTGCTGGCCGCAGCCTGGTGGCTGGGCGCCAAGGAGTCTCGTATCACAACCATCCTGCTTCTGGCCATGCTGGGATTTATTGTGAAGTCGCTTTATGTCCTGGATATAACGCAATGGCTTGCCATTGTTCAAGGACAGATCCGTGTCGGTCTGGGCATGAATATTGTCCCCTTTGGATTTTACTGCGCCACCGGCGTAATTGGCCTGATACTGATGGCTTCACGCTTTTGGGGCAGCCCCCATCGACCTGTCCTATTTGGGCTACGGATGATTGCCTGGGGCCTGCTCCTGGGTCTGCTGATTGAAGGGGTCATTGTATCTCAGTCACGAATAACCTGGTTGGCGCTGGTCTTAGTGTTACCACCGCTACTGGCTTGGTATCTATACAAGACATTAAGACACTTCCAATTACGGCACTATAAAATATTTATTGTGGGTGGATTAACGACCATCGGCCTGGTGACCACGGTGTTGGTGATAAATCTAAACACTTTCAAACAACGTTTCATGGACGAGCGGAACACCATCAATATGATGTTGGATGGAGATTTTTCCAATTTACCCTACCACAAGGAAAGCAGTGTCGGTGTACGCGCCCACCTGTATCGATACGGATTCAACAAATGGATAGAACGGCCACTGTTTGGCTGGGGACCAGGATCGAGTAAATGGCTGATTGAGAAACAGGCTCAGAAAGAACTGCGCCAATGGCCACACTTACACAATACCTACCTTGAAGTACTGATGCGACTGGGAATAGTGGGCGCCCTGTTTTTTATTGGCATCCTATGGCTACTGTTGCGCTCCATCCGTCGCGCCCATCTATCAGGTCGGCTTCCGACGGATCTCTATCTGTTTCTACTCGGCGTCTTCGGCATGTCCCTGATCTGGAGTATAGGCGAATTTCGCCTGGTTCATGCCGATTGGCATTTCTATTGGTTACTGTTTGGTGGCATCGCCTATACCTATGCCCTACACAACCAACGCCCTCAAGTCGAAGAGTGTTAGACCATATAAAGATTTATTAATTCTTCGACGCAAAGGTGCTAACCTCGGTATACTCCACAAGATTTGCTAGAATCCCTGCCTCACCCTACAAGCCTATAAGACACATACCTAGAGGTCAGACCACTGAGTTTATTGCACACTCCACCCCAGCGTATTTTGATTATACGTTTGAGCGCCCTGGGCGATTTGGTGATGTCTTCACCGCTCATCCGCATGCTGCGGGACAGTTACCCCCAGGCCCATATTGTCTGGCTGGTTCAGGACGAGGGTGCCGATCTGCTGTCTGCCAACGCTGACCTGGACGAGGTCATGATCTTGCCGCGCCGACACTGGCGCGAACTTTGGCGTGAGTATCGTTGGCTGAAGTTGGCGAGAGAGATCTACGACTTTAGCGTCACCCTACGCAAGCGGCAATTCGACACCGTCCTTGACCTTCAAGGGCTTTTAAAGAGCGCGATTTGGGCTCGATTAAGCAAGGCTCGTCAACGCCTGGGCTTACGATCCCGGGAAGGCAGTGGTGTGCTGATGACCCATGTTATCAACGCACCACGGGGTGATCGCCGCATTGGCTCTGAGTATCGTTATCTTGCCGATCAGTTCGGCCTTAAAGGGGCATTTACCATGCACATCGCCCTTTCCAACAATGACGACCAATATGGCCATCACGCCAAGGTCTCGTTTGGACCCTATGTTGTTCTTTGTCCGTTTACCACGCGCCCACAAAAACATTGGTTTGATGATTTCTGGGTGCAACTGGTGCAACAGCTACAACAAAATAATCTCAAGTGCCTTATGCTGGGTGGACCCGGCGACAGGCTTGCGGCCCAAAAGATATTGGATCGCAATGATCTGGATATCGTCGACATGACGGGGCATACAAGCCTACGCCAGGCAGCGGCCCTCATCCACTATGCCAAACTCCTTATTGGCGTAGATACGGGCCTCACCCATATGGGCATCGCCCTTGACACCCCCACCATTGCACTATTTGGTTCCACCTGCCCCTATCAAGATACTGGTAAAGATAATGTGCAGGTTCTCTACAAGAAATTGGATTGCTCGCCCTGCCGTCGCCATCCAACTTGTAAGGGCGAATACACCTGTATGAGGTCACTCAAACCAGCTGATGTGGCGGCGACCGCACAAACGTTATTGGAATCTTCGTGAGCCATTTTATGCGTGTTGTACACGTAGAGACCGGCACCAATCTTTATGGTGGTGCCTTGCAGGTGCTGTATTTACTTGAGGGCCTGAACGAACACCAAGTAGAGAATGTTCTGGTTTGTCCAGACTCCAGTAAGATCGGCAGTGCAACGCAGGGATTGGCCAACAAAATTTATCCTGTCCCCATGGCGGGGGATTTAGACCTGATGTTTATATTTCGACTGTGGCGAATACTGCGATCTGAGCGTCCAGATCTTCTTCACTTGCATAGCCGCCGGGGCGCCGATGTGCTCGGTGGGATCGCGGGCCGTCTTGCCGGCATACCGGTGGTGCTATCACGGCGGGTAGATAACCCGGAAGGGGGTACATGGACAGCCATCAAATATCGACTTTACCGTAAGGTCATCACCATATCTCAGAATATTCGCGAGGTGCTCTTACAGGCCGGGGTACCAGCCCACAAGGTTGTTTGCGTACCCAGTGCAGTGGATGTTGGCGCCTATGGGCACAGCTGCGATCGCCTGTGGTTCGAATCAGAATTCGGGCTCCCACCACAAGCCAAAGTCTGCGCCATAATCGCCCAACTCATCCCACGTAAAGGGCATCGATATCTTCTCGAGGCATTTCAAGAGATTTCTGAGGCCCTGCCCAACTGCCATCTACTGGTTTTTGGGAAAGGCCCCCTGGAAAACAAACTACAACAACAATGCCATCACCTGGGTATTGAGTCCCGGGTCCATTTTCTTGGTTTCCGTAAAGACCTGGCGAGGTATCTGTGTTGTGTTGACGTGGTGGTACACCCTGCCGAGCTGGAAGGTCTGGGCGTTTCCTTGCTACAGGCCGCCGCTGCTGGCGTGCCTATAGTTGCCACTGCCACAGGCGGCATCCCCGAAATCGTCCATCATGGCGTTAATGGCTATCTGGTTCCAGTGGGCGATATAGGAGGGCTTACCAAGCACATTATCAGCCTGCTAACTAACCCCGAGCTCACACAGCGCCTGGGCGCAGCGGGTCGAGAGATCGCCAACAAATCTTTTTCCATCGCGTCGATGGTACAGGGCAATCTACGGCTCTATTCCGAACTCCTGGATGTCTCGCAGGCAAACTAAAAAACCTCTGAATGACGCTCAACCGCCGAGGTCGCCAAGCCAATAGATTGTCGATTCTCAAAAGAAAATGCTTAGTGTCCTTGGCGGTTCAAGTTCAATTGATCAGAATTTCCCTAAGCTATCAGCCAATTATTGACCCGTGAAACTAAAAATTGGGTGTCCACTGAAAGAAATTGGCAGAAAAGACATGACAATCAAGGTGTTTAGCGTCTATGCTTCCGGCACCGATTGAGACCCCATCAATAATATAGGAGGCTAAGATTATGGTCACCGTACTTGTCCTGAACAACAAAGGCGGCTGCGGCAAGACAACGATAGCCACCAATCTGGCTAGCTGTTTTGCAAGCAAGGGGCGTCAAACCATTTTATTTGACCTGGATCGTCAACGCTCCAGCGTGCATTGGTTAGATCAGCGTGCCGAGTGGCGCAACAAAATCACCGCCGAATCGGCATGGAGCCAAAGACGTTTCCCACCCGGTACCGAGTGGGTCATCATGGATGCCCCCGCCCAGATTCAAGACATTGAACTGCAGGGTTTATTGAATCGCGTTGATATTATGTTGATCCCGGTGCTGCCGTCACCCATCGATATACGCGCCGCCGCAGACTTCATTGGACAACTCATTCTTGATGGTAAAATCCAGCACCGGGATAGTCGCATGGGCATCATTGCCAATCGCCTTCGTGAGCGTACCCATGTTTCTCAAAAATTGCTCAAATTCCTCAATAGCCTGAGTATCCCCATGGTTGCCCAGCTAAGGGACACCCAAAACTACCTCCATGCCGCAGAGCGGGGAATCGGCATCTTCGAAATGGAACCCGCGCTAGTCAAACAGGACCTGGCCCAATGGCAAGGCTTGGTGCGCTGGCTGGAACGACGCCAGCAGACCGAGGCCACTCGACAATCTATCCAGCAGTCCCCCATTCCAGTCTAAACAGCTATCAGGATTTTTACCCCAAATTAGGGTCGTAAACGGGGGCAAATCCACGCAACTCACAGAAAACAATAACAAAATGGCCATCTTGGGGCTTGAAAGCGGCCTGAGAAACAGGGAGAATGGTTCACTCTTTGCTCCACCCACATGGTGGGTAATCCCACATATATCCAGGTACAATTATGGCTGAGTGATACAGCCGATTGGCCTGTGGTAAAACGCCGGTCCAGTCAGGTGGTCCAAAGAATCCAATAATCAGGTTTACCGCCCCAAGGCGGTCACAGGCAATCCGTTAGATACAATCTACGGTTGCCTGACAACAGGGCTCAAGAGGTATGAACGGATGAGTAAGATAAAAATCGCAATAGTCGGCATAGGTAACTGCGCCAGTTCGCTTTTGCAAGGCATCAACTATTACAAAGGCAAGGACGAAGGCAGTGCTACCGGATTGATGCACTGGGCTATAGGCGGTTACAGTCCTTGTGATATCCAGGTAGTGGCTGCATTTGATATTGATAAACGAAAAGTAGGTAAGGACGTAGCTGAGGCCATTTTCTCAGAACCCAACTGTACAATCATTTTTTGCTCTGATATCAAACAAACGGGGGTCACCGTCCGCATGGGCAAAACCCTTGATGGCTATGCAGAACACATGCAGGATTACGATGACAGGCACAGCTTTGTGCCAGCAGGCCTGCCAGAGCCCTCTGCCGAAGACGTAATCCAGGCCTTAAAAGACTCTGACACAGAGATTCTCATGAATTATCTTCCAGTCGGGTCTGAGGAAGCGACAAAATTTTACGCTCAATGCGCCCTTGATGCCGGAGTGGCCTTTGTGAATAATATACCGGTATTTATCGCCAGCGATCCCGTATGGGCTAAACGATTTGAAGAAAAAAACATCCCTATAATCGGCGATGACATCAAGGCCCAGCTCGGCGCCACCATAACCCATCGCACCCTGACTGATTTGTTCAGAAAACGCGGTGTGTCCCTGGATCGAACCTACCAGCTCAATACCGGTGGCAATACCGATTTTTTGAATATGCTGAATCGCAGCCGCCTCGCGTCGAAGAAAAAGTCCAAAACTGAAGCAGTACAATCCGTCACCGAACAACGCCTAGACGATGATAATATTCACGTCGGTCCTAGCGATTACGTTGCTTGGCAGAAAGACAATAAAGTATGCTTTATCCGCATGGAGGGCAGACTATTCGGTGACGTACCCATGAACATTGAAATGCGCCTTTCGGTGGAAGATTCGCCCAACTCCGCTGGGGTCGCCATTGATTCCATCCGTTGCGCCAAGCTTGCCTTAGAACGTGGTGAAGGTGGCATCCTGCACGCGCCCTCTGCCTACTTGTGTAAACACCCACCCCGTCAGTTCACTGATGATGAAGCGTACCGTATGACCGAGGCTTTTATTGACAGTAGCTGGGGAGAAAAACGAAATGAAGTGCCTGATTATAGCGGCCGGCCAGGGAAGCAGGCTATCTCAGAAGGGTGATTCCAAGCCTTTAATCCCCCTGCTGGGGACCCCGATCATTGAACATGTCATCGGCTCTGTCACTACCGCAGGGATAAACGACTTTTGCGTGGTGACAGGCTTTAATGGCAAACCGGTTAGAGACTTTCTTGACGATCTTGCCAACCGTTGCCCAGTCACCATTACCCATATTAACAACGACGCGTGGAAACAGGGTAATGGGCTTTCCGTACTTAAGGCACGAGACACCCTGACAGAACCCTTTATTCTGGTGATGTGTGATCATCTATTTGATCCCGCCATTTTGCGTGATCTTATTAAGGTTCCACCCATCGCAGATGCCGTCACATTGGCAGTAGACTTTGACCTCAAGAGCCCCCAGATTGACATGGAAGATGTCACCAAGGTCCTGGTCAATGATGAAGAAAAAGTGGAGGCCATAGGCAAGGAACTAACAAGTTTCAATGCCTTCGATACGGGAATCTTTTATTGCACCGGCGCCCTGTTTGGCGCCATAGAATACAGTCAGACGCAGGGCGATACCAGTTTGAGTGGTGGGATCAGACGACTGGCCTCACAAGGCAAAGTGAATATATTCGACATCGGCGGTCACTTCTGGATTGATGTAGACGACCCCCAAGCATACGGCAAGGCCGAACAGGCGCTTCAGTCTCAAGCCGAGGCGATCTAGCCCCTCTATGGTAGCAACATTTTTCACCACAGAGGACACAGAGAGTTTGTAACGCACTATTTTACCCCCTCAATGGGGGGGGGTAGACCAAAGCCTGTGACCTCCGTGCCCTCTGTGGTGAATAAAAGAGCATAACAAAAGAAGTGCCGCCTAAATTCTGGGCACTACAGGTCTCCTATAGCTATTTTGCACAATGATCCGCACTTAATAATTCTAATCCAAGAAAAAGGCCGTCGAATACGGCCTTTTTCTTGCTAGCGGATAAATATTCTCAAGCTTCTTTTTTCTTTGCCTTTTTCTTTTTTTCAGCTTTGGGTGCCGCTTTCTTGGCAGGTTTATCCTTTGCGCTATCCGCCTTCTTTGAAGCAGAATCGGCCCCCTGCTCTGAGGATCTTTCAGGTCGATCGACTAACTGGACAATAGCCATGGGCGCGGTATCTCCGGCACGAAATCCGTGTTTGAGGATGCGCAAATAACCACCGGGTCGATTCTTGTAATATACACCCAGATCGTTAAACAGTTTGCCCACAATCTCTCTATCGCCCAAGCGAGAAAATGCCAGACGACGATTGGCTACACTAGCGATCTTGCCAAGGGTAATCAGAGGCTCGGCCACGCGGCGCAATTCCTTGGCCTTGGGCAAGGTTGTACGTATCTGTTCATGCCGAAACAGGGATACCGCCATGTTCTTGAACATAGCCTTTCGGTGGCTGCTGGTGCGGTTCAGCTTACGGCCGCTTTTTTGATGGCGCATGGTTATTAAAGTCCTGTTTCTTCAACTATTGCGGGTAGCGCTTCGGGTGGAAGATCCCGTAAAGATGCGGGCGGCCAATTCTCCAGCCTCATTCCTAAAGATAATCCACGTTGGGCGAGTACATCCTTAATTTCGGTAAGCGATTTTTTGCCAAGGTTGGGGGTCTTTAATAGTTCGACCTCACTACGTTGAATTAAGTCACCAATGAAAAATATATCTTCGGCCTTCAAACAGTTTGCAGAACGGACTGTGAGTTCCAGGTCATCTACTGGCCTTAACAACAAGGGGTCAAATTCAGGCTCATCCTCTTCAGCCTTCTCCGTAGCCGTCTCTTCCAAATTTACGAATATGGAGATCTGCTGATGGAGTATGGCGGCAGAATTTCGAATGGCCTCTTCGGGATCAATCGTACCATCGGTTTCAATGTCGACTACCAATTTATCAAGATCAGTGCGCTGTTCAACACGAGCACTCTCTACCGAGTATGCCACCCGCCTCACTGGGCTAAAAGAGGCGTCCAGCTGCATAACACCGATAGCCTTGCCCTCGTCGCCACTGGTGCGCGCATCTACTGTTTGATAACCACGCCCACTGCTGACTGTGAGCTCCATTTCAATGGAACCCCCTTTGGTCAGGTTGGCAATAATATAATCCTGGTTCACCACTTCCACATCGTGCTCTTCGGTAATGTCACCGGCAGTGACCGGACCAGGACCCTTTTTACTCAGCTTAAGCACCGCACTATCACGACCGTGCATGCGAATCGCTACGTTTTTCAGGTTGAGAAGAATCTCGAAGACATCTTCCAGTACACCGTCAATACTTGAATACTCATGCAATACACCATCAATCTTGACCTCGGTTACCGCACAACCTGGCATAGAGGACAGCAAAATACGCCTTAGGGCGTTACCCAAGGTATGCCCGAAACCCCGCTCCAGGGGTTCAAGCGTGATACGCGCACGCGTTGCATCCAGTTGCTGCACGTCTATCAGACGCGGCTTGAACAAATTTTCAGCTGGAGCTGTCATAGTGTTCCCTCGTTAGAACGTAAGCTAGTTACTTGGAATATAGCGCCACAACTAAAGACTCGTCGATCTCTGGAGGTAGATCGCTACGATCGGGGATAGTTTTATACACTCCCGACATGGCTTTAATATCAACCTCGACCCAATCTGGCAAGCCTCGTTGCTCCGCAGCCTCAAGCGCGCCTTTGACGCGCATTTGCGATCTGGCGCCTTCAGTCATCGTAATCTTATCTTCCGCTGCTACTTGATAAGATGCAATATTGACCCTTTTCCCATTCACCAGTATGGCGTTATGCCGAACCAATTGACGTGCCTCACTACGTGAGGCGCCAAAACCCATACGAAAGACCACATTATCCAAGCGGCTTTCCATAATCTTCAGCAGGTTTTCGCCGGTAGATCCTTTGCGGCGATCAGCCTCCTCGTATGAGGAGGCAAACTGCTTCTCAAGCACGCCATAGATACGGCGCAACTTCTGCTTTTCACGCAACTGCAGACCATAGTCCGATTGGCGCATACGGCGTCTTTGGCCATGCTGACCAGGCGCATAATCTCGTTTTTCAATTGGACATTTATTGGTGAAACACTTTTCCCCCTTGAGGAAAAGTTTTCCACCTTCACGCCTACACTGACGACAAACCGGACCAATATAACGTGCCACTTATCTTCTCCAATTCAAACGCGTCGACGTTTCGACGGACGACAGCCATTGTGCGGAATCGGTGTCACATCACTGATGTTACTGATTTCGAAACCGATCGAATTTAGTGCGCGTACAGCAGATTCTCTACCGGGACCCGGCCCTTTAACACGAATCTCAAGATGCTTTACGCCCATTTCTTGTGCGGCCTTACCCGCTCTTTGTGCGGCAACCTGGGCCGCAAAGGGTGTACTCTTACGAGAACCTCGGAAACCCGAACCACCAGCGGTTGCCCAGCACAACGCATCCCCATGACGATCAGTAATCGTCACGATCGTATTATTAAAAGACGCATGGATATGTGCCACGCCCTCGGAAACGTTCTTCTTAACCCGTTTCTTGGTGGGTTTATTACTGTTCGACTTTGCCATAGTTCAGCCTATCTCTTAATCGGTTTGCGGGGTCCCTTGCGGGTACGCGCATTGGTTATGGTACGCTGCCCTCTCACCGGCAGCCCACGGCGATGCCGTATGCCTCGATAAGCGCCTAAGTCCATCAAACGCTTGATATTCATTGTCACCTCGCGGCGTAAATCACCTTCAATGACATACTTGCCCACTTCGGTGCGAAGCTTTTCTGCATCGGCCTCTGTCAGATCTTTAACTTTGGTGTCACCTTCAACACCCACCACCACGCAAATCTTCTTGGCACATGAACGTCCAATACCATAGATAGACGTAAGTGCAATAACTAGATGTTTATGGTTTGGGAGATTGATCCCCGCTATACGAGCCATTTATGCTATCTCCAGTATTTTTTGAGCATGGGCACGTCGCCCTAACCCTGCCGTTGCTTATGGCGAGGATCAGAACACACTACCCGCACCACGCCTTTACGCCGGATGATCTTACAATTTCGGCATAGCTTTTTAACTGACGCTCTAACTTTCATTGTCTTAACTCCAATACCAACCCTGCACCATTAACGAGGTAGACCGAGTCCACCACTAAGATTGGCCTTTTTCAAGAGACTTTCGTACTGCCTCGACATCAAGTGGGACTGGATCTGTGATATGAGGTCCATGATCACCACAACAATTATCAACAACGACGTGCCGCCAAAGTAAAACGGCACAGAATAATAAACTATCAAAAACTCCGGTATCAAACTCACGAAGGTAATATACAGTGCGCCAATCAGCGTTAAGCGTGACATTACGCTATCAATATAACGCGCGCTTTGATCGCCTGGCCTAATTCCCGGTATAAAGGCACCCGAACGTTTCAGGTTATCTGCCATTTCTTTGGGGTTAAAGATCAACGCCGTATAAAAGAAACAGAAAAATAAAATCGCGCCGGCATAGGCCATCACATAAACCGGCTCGCCCGGCTGCAGGGTGGTGGCCAAATCACTCAGCCAGCGCATGCCTTCAGACCGCCCCAGCAAACTGCCTATGCTGGACGGAAACAAAATAATACTCGAAGCAAAAATGGGTGGAATCACACCTGCCATATTCACCTTTAAGGGCAAATGGCTACTTTGCCCGGCAAACATTTTTCTACCCTGTTGTCGCTTGGCATAATTCACTGTAATTCGCCGCTGCCCGCGCTCTACAAAAACCACGAATCCGGTCACCGCAATCGTGCCGGCAAATAACAACAATATTCCCAGTGGGCTAAACTGTCCGGTACGGGCCAATTCCAGGGTTCCACCTATGGCCGAGGGCAGGCCAGCAACAATACCGGCAAATATCAACAGCGAAATACCGTTACCCACGCCCCGTTCAGTCATCTGCTCGCCCAACCACATCAAGAACATGGTACCCGTTACCAGGGTCACCACCGTAGTGATCTTAAACCCCAGGCCCGGGGTCAATACCACCTGGCTGCTCCCCACCGATTGGCTTTCCATGGCGATAGCGATACCCAAACCCTGAAAGGTGGCCAGGATGACTGTACCGTAACGGGTGTACTGGGTAATCTTACGGCGTCCGGACTCACCCTCCTTCTTCAATTGTTCCAGGCTGGGTATCACCGCAGTCATCATTTGCATGATGATGGAAGCGGAGATATAGGGCATCACACCCAGGGCAAACAACGACAATCGTTTCAGAGCCCCACCAGAAAACATATTAAAGACATCAAGGATCGATCCTTGGGTCTGCTCAAAAAATTGTTCCAGGGCGATGGCATTAATCCCCGGTACGGGAATGAATGCGCCCACACGAAAGACAATCAGTGCACCCAGCACAAAAAATATACGCTGTCGCAGCTCGGTATGTTTACCGATACCGCCTACACCTAGTGCCTTCGGCGCTGCCATTATGCCTCTACCTTACCGCCTGCCTTGTTAATCGCTTGTTCGGCGCCCTTGGTCAAGACCAAACCGCGCACAGTCACCGCCCGGCTTAATGAACCGGTATTCAATATTTTAACCCGCTTGACCACCCGTGGAATCAGATTGAGGTCTTTTAGCACAGCAAGATCAATAACGTCTGCGCTGACTTTCTCCAGGGTATGCAACCTGATCTGGGCGCTCAGCCTACTGCGCCTCGATCTGAAGCCACGCTTGGGAAGACGCCGCTGCAAGGGCATTTGACCACCCTCAAAACCCACCTTGTGGTATCCACCAGAGCGAGATTTCTGTCCCTTATGGCCTCGACCACAGGTTTTGCCCGTTCCAGATCCGGTGCCACGACCAACGCGCTTGCGGCAGGTGTTGGCTCCCTTTGCGGGACTTAGGGTATTCAAGCGCATCTTATATGCCCTCACACTTCAACATGTAGGATATCTGATTGATCATCCCACGATTTTCCGGAGTATCGATCACATTGACCGTATGGTGCATGCGCCGTATACCTAAACCGCGTGCGCAAGCGATGTGGCTTTTCTTGCGGCCAATCAAACTACGCACCAAGGTTACTGTAATCTTTTTTTGTGTTGCCACGTTCCCAAAACCTCTCTATGCCTGCTAGGCCAGATCCTTAAGCTTAAGCCCACGTTTGGCGCTGATTTCTTGCGGACTGCGTCCCGCCGCTAAACCCTTAATGGTAGCCCGTACCACATTAACTGGGTTCGTAGAACCAATACATTTGGCCAACACGTCTTGTATCCCTGCTGCTTCGAATACAGCACGCATGACGCCTCCGGCAATAATGCCAGTACCTTCTGATGCAGGCTTCATTACCACCTTGGTCGAACAGTGGCGGCTCTCAACATCATGAAAGAGTGTAACTTTATTCCGGTTGATACGAATCATGCTCTTACGGGCTTCTTCCATGGCTTTTTGTATTGCTACGGGTACTTCCCGGGCTTTACCACGACCCATACCGACACGACCCTTACCATCACCTACCACCGTCAAGGCAGTAAAACCAAATAGACGTCCACCCTTGACGACCTTTGCAACGCGTCGAACACTGACGAGCTTTTCCTGCAGATCAGAATCACTTTCTGTTTTAAAGTTGGCTGCCATTAGTTCGTCCTCAGAATTTCAAACCATTTTCACGGGCGGCATTGGCCAATGCCTGAATCCGGCCGTGATACTTAAAGCCAGAACGATCAAACGCCACACGGGTGATCCCAGCGCTCTTGGCCTTCTCTGCCACACGTTTGCCAACCACCTTCGCCGCTTCTGCATTGCCACCATGCTTGATGGCTCCGCGAATTTCTTTCTCTATGGTGGAAGCGCTTGCCAGCACCCGATTACCATCGGCGCTAATCACCTGAGCATAGATATGCCGTGGCGTACGATACACACACAACCTGTCTACATGCAGCTCCCGAATTTTGGCTCGCGTTTTACCCGCTCGGCGTAGTCGTACTGTACGTTTATTCTTCATAGTCGCTTGCTCGTTTTATATCTAAAGCTGATAATTACTTCTTCTTGGCCTGCTTGCGTACCACATGCTCGTCACTATAACGGATGCCCTTGCCCTTATAGGGCTCGGGTGGCCTATAGGCGCGAATCTCTGCCGCCACTTGGCCTACTTTTTGTTTGTCCACACCCTTTACAACGATCTCTGTCTGAGTGGGGGTTTCGACAGTAATACCCTCCGGGATGGTATGGGCCACCGGATGAGAAAAACCTAGAGTCAAGTTTAACTTTTTGCCCTGTACCTGAGCGCGATAACCCACCCCGATAATGGTCAGTTTCCTCTCGAAACCCTGGGACACTCCGTGAACCATATTGTTCACCAGCGCCCGAGTGGTCCCGGCCATAGCATCTGCCTGACTTTCCTGCCCCACCACAGCAATACTCAAAACATCACCATTTTGCTCTACACGCACAGCAGGATGGGTACGCAAGGACAGTTCACCTTTGGGGCCCTTGACGCTGATGGCCTCCTGGCTTAAAGAGACATTGACACCACTTGGTACCGGTATCGGATTTTTCGCTATCCTAGACATAATATTTTCCACTCAGGATCAGATGATCCGGCAGAGTACCTCCCCGCCAACACCGGCCTCACGTGCCGCACGATCTGTCATAATGCCCTTGGATGTTGAGACTATAACAACCCCCATACCACCCAACTCCTGAGGTATAGTGTTTTTATCCCGATACACCCGTAGTCCTGGCCGGCTGACACGCTTGATCTTCTCAATCACCGGTTTACCCTGATAATACTTAAGCGTAATCTTGAGGGTCGGTTTCGAACCTTCCTTAACACCAAATTCCTCAATGTAGCCTTCGTCTTTTAGAACAGCGGCAATTGCCCGCTTCAACTTGGAAGACGGCATGCTCACGGCAACCATGCCTGCTTTATGACCGTTGCGTATGCGGGTCAACATATCCGCGATGGGGTCTGTCATACTCATAATTTTACCAACTCGCTTTAACTACACCAGGGGCCGCACCTTGCATTATGACCTCCCGTAATTTATTCCGGCATAATCCAAATTTTCTATAATAACCACGTGGGCGCCCGGTTAGATTGCAACGATTACGCATGCGAGACGGGCTGGCATTGCGCGGTAATTTTTGCAACGCCTGGATGGCTGCTTGCTTTTCGTCGAAATTCAAATTCGGGTCCTTCACCTTCGCCTTTAAGGTGGCACGTTTCTCAGCGAAACGCACTACTGTCGCGCTGCGCTTCACATCCCGTGCAATCATTGACTTCTTGGCCATAAGACTTATCCTTTTCCTTTGATCGGAAAATTGAAGGCCTTTAACAAAGCCTCACACTCTTCATCGCTCTTCGCGGTGGTGGTAATCGTAATATCCATCCCGCGCAGGGCATCAATTTTGTCATAGTCAATCTCAGGGAACACAATTTGCTCCTTAAGCCCCATGGAATAATTACCGCGGCCATCAAACGATTTAGCGGGTAATCCCCGGAAATCCCTAATACGCGGTATAGCGATCGTGATAAGGCGGTCCAGAAACTCATACATACGATCCCGCCGCAATGTTACCTTGCAGCCAATGGGCCAACCGTCACGTATCTTAAACCCGGCAATAGACTTGCGCGCATAAGTAACCACGGCCTTTTGGCCCGCGATCTTTTCCATATCTTTAATCGCTACATCTACAATCTTTTTGTTGGCCACGGCCTCACCCAATCCCATATTAAGGGTGATCTTGCTGATACGTGGGATTTGCATCGCACTGGTGTATTTGAATTTCTCCCGCAAAGCCGGAGCCACCTTTTCCTGATAAATTTTATGAAATCTCGCCATGGTTTATCTACTACTTAAATGTCAACGACTTCGCCGTTTGACTTGAAAAATCTCACTCGGCGCCCGTCTTCCAGAGTCTTAATACCAACCCGATCCGCCTTTTTAGTGGCGGGATTATACAAAGCAACATTTGACAGATGGATAGATGCCTCTTTCTCCACAATGCCGCCAGCAATACCCTTGTTGGGATTAGGCTTGGTGTGTCTCTTTACAAGATTAATGTTATCCACCAGCGCCCGATCAAAATCCAACATCTTGAGTACGGTACCGCGTCTGCCACGATCACGGCCTGCAAGCACAATGACTTCATCACCTTTTCGTATCTTATTCATGCCTCTACCCAGATCTAAAGCACTTCAGGCGCCAAAGAAATAATCTTCATAAATTTTTCAGTCCTGAGCTCGCGTGTAACTGGCCCGAATATACGTGTCCCGACGGGTTGTAATTGGGCGTTAAGCAAGACTGCCGCATTTTTGTCAAAACGTATTAGTGAACCGTCACTACGGCGTACACCCTTCGCGGTACGCACAATCACCGCATTGTATACCTCACCCTTTTTAACGCGTCCATTGGGTATAGCCTCTTTCACGCTGATCTTGATGACATCACCAATACCTGCATAGCGGCGCTTGGACCCGCCCAACACTTTTATACACTGGACCCTCTTGGCACCACTGTTATCAGCCACGGTCAATACGCTTTGCATCTGTATCATTATCTAATCCTCGCCGTGTCTAGCTTGCTTTTTCCAGGACTTTAACCAACCGCCAGCTTTTGGTCTTCGACAAAGGCCGGCATTCCTGAATGAGCACTACATCGCCTACGCCACACTCGTTATTTTCGTCATGGGCATGATATTTCGTAGAACGGCGCATAAACTTATGATAAAGCGGATGCTTCAATCGACGCTCCACCATTATCGTAGCACTCTTGTCCATCGCACTGCTGGTTACCTTTCCGGTCAGCGTTCGCGCACGCTTTTCCTTTTCGATCATGATCCCGCTCTCGCTTTTTCTGTCAACACCGTACGAACACGTGCAATATTACGCCGCACTTTTCGTATGATAGTGTGGTTAGCAAGCTGGCCCGTTGCATTTTGCATGCGCAAATTAAACTGTTCACGCAGCAAGTCTTGCAATTCTACATTTAAGTCTTTAGTGGACTTTGCTCTCATTTCATTTGTCTTCATCATGCCACCTGCCGCCTCACAAAACTGGTACGCACTGGAAGCTTGGCGCCGGCCAGACGAAAAGCCTCACGTGCAGTCTCTTCATCAACACCCTGCATTTCATACAAAACATGGCCGGGTTTAACCAAGGCCACCCAATACTCTGGATTGCCTTTGCCCTTACCCATACGCACCTCTAATGGTTTCTTGGAGACCGGCTTGTCTGGAAATACGCGTATCCACACACGGCCGCCACGTTTAATATAGCGCGTCAACGCCCTTCTTGCCGCCTCAATCTGTCTTGCCGTTACTCGACCACGCGTAGTGGCCTTAAGGCCAAAATCTCCAAAACTGACCCGATGACCGCGGGTTGCCACACCGCGATTGCGGCCCTTTTGCTGCTTGCGAAACTTGGTTCTTTTAGGTTGCAACATAATCTACGGCCTTACGCTCTCGCAGCGGCTTTCGCCTCTGCCTCTTCATCAGTACCCGTTTGTTGGTCTTCAACGAAAATCTCGCCTTTAAAAATCCACACCTTTACCCCTATTACACCGTAGGTGGTACTGGCTCGGGCGGTACCATAATCAATGTCTGCACGTAGCGTATGTAAGGGTACGCGGCCCTCGCGGGTCCACTCTGTCCTGGCAATCTCGGCACCGTTTAAACGTCCAGCCACCATAACTTTCATTCCCAACGCACCGAGCCGCATGCCGTTGGTCACTGCTCGCTTCATTGCACGCCGGAACATAATCCGTTTTTCCAGTTGCTGGGCAATATTTTCGGCCACTAATGTAGCATCCAACTCAGGCTTCCTAACCTCTTCGATACTGACTTGCACCGGCAAACCCGTGAGCCTGCCAATCTGCAGACGTAATTTTTCAATGTCTTCACCCTTCTTACCAATGACAATACCCGGGCGTGCGGTATAGATCGTCACATTCATATTTTGCGCCGGTCGCTGTATTAAGATACGGCTGATAGCAGCATTTTTTAACTTGGTCTTAATATAATCACGCACCTTAAGATCGTGAGCCAAATTATCAGCATATTGATGCTTGCCGGCGTACCACATAGCATCCCAGTCCTTAACAATACCGAGGCGCATGCCATTTGGATGAACTTTCTGGCCCATTATTGCCTTCCCCCTTCGTCGCTAACAGTGACACTAATGTGGCTGCTGCGTTTCAAAATTTTTCCTGAACGTCCTTTAGCCCTTGGCCGCCAGCGCTTGAGCGTGGGACCTTCGTTGACAAAGGTCTCGGATACTTTCAACTCGTCAATGTCTGCGCCTTCATTGTGTTCGGCATTGGCAATAGCGGACTCCAATACTTTGCGTACGGGTAAGGCAGCGCGCTTGTTACTAAACTTAAGCACGTTGATGGCTCGCGCTACCGGCAAACCCCTAATCTGATCAGCTACCAGACGAATCTTCTGCGGGGATAAACGGATGTACTTTAATATGGCCTTGGCCTGCATCAGCTATAACTCCTCTACTTGGCCTTCTTAGCGGCAATATGGCCTCTAAACGTTCGCGTTGCCGCGAACTCACCTAACTTATGGCCCACCATATTTTCGCTGATAAGAACCGGCACATGCTGCCGACCATTATGAATAGCGATAGTCAGTCCGACAAAATCCGGCGTAATGGTGGAACGACGAGACCAAGTCTTAATGGGCTTACGACTGTTGGCCGCTTTCGCCGAAACAACCTTTGCGGCGAGATGATGATCAATAAACGGACCCTTACTAATTGAACGTGGCATATGCTTTAACCTTTTTTCTTCCGGCGACGCATGATCATTCCGTCGGTACGCTTGTTGTGCCGAGTCTTGTATCCTTTAGTTGGCACACCCCATGGACTCACTGGATGACGCCCACCCGAAGTACGGCCTTCACCACCACCGTGGGGGTGGTCCACCGGGTTCATGGCTACACCACGTACCGTGGGGCGTATGCCACGCCAGCGCTTGGCGCCGGCCTTGCCCAATTTACGCAAGGAGTGCTCGACATTACCCACTTCACCAATGGTTGCGCGGCAATCCAGATGTATAAGACGCACTTCACCAGAACGTAGGCGTAACTGCGCATAATCTCTTTCGCGCCCCAGATACTGAACAACACTACCCGCAGACCGGCCTATCTGGGCGCCTTTACCCGGTTTCATCTCCACACAATGAACTGTCGTGCCCACAGGTATATTGCGTAAAGGCAATGCATTACCGGGAGCAATGGGCGCCTCGACACCGGCTACGATCTTACTACCCACTTCCAGGCCCTTGGGGGCGATGATATAACGACGCTCACCATCAGCATATATGATCAATGCGAGATGGGCGCTACGATTCGGATCGTATTCCAAACGTTCTACCTTGCCAGGAACACCATCTTTGTTACGGCGAAAATCCACTAACCGATAGTGACGCTTGTGCCCGCCACCACGATGACGCACCGTGATCCGGCCCTTGTTGTTACGGCCACCAGTAGACTGCTTTGACTCAAGCAAGCCGGCATAGGGTTTACCCTTATGCAACTGGGGCGTCACCACCCTGACCATGCCGCGTTGTCCGGGCGTAGTCGGTTTAAGTTTTACGAGTGCCATTATGTGTCCCTATTGCTTACTGCGTGCCCGCAAAGTCGATATCTTGGCCTGGCTTGAGCCTCACATAGGCCTTTTTGCGCGCCTTGCGTCGACCTGGTGTACTACCAAATCGCTTAACCTTACCCTTCATGTTCAACACCTGTACAGATAACACGTCGACATTAAACATCTTTTCTACAGCCCGCTTAATTTCAGGCTTGGTCGCACTGGGCAGCACCTCAAACACAAACTGCTGGTGCTTATCCGCTACCCGGGTTGTCTTCTCGGAAACGTGGGGTGCCCGAATTATCTGAAATAACCGATCGTCGCTCACCCCAACCACTCCTCTATTTTCTTTAATGCATCCACTGTCATGACGACTTTTTCGTGCCTCAACAAACAGTCCGGATTGATATCTGGAACATCGCGCACGTCGACTTTGACGAGATTGCGCCCTGATAGCGCCAGATTCATATCAAAGCTGTCAATCACAATCAACGCATCCATTGCACCTAAGGTATTCAAGGTGTCCGCCAAAATCTTGGTCTTGGGAGATTCCATGACCAACTTGTCTACCACTAGCAAACGATCCTGGCGCAGTAACTCAGATAAAATGGCGCGTATAGCGCCGCGATACATCTTGCGATTAAACTTTTGTTTAAAACTAGTATTCTGGGCCGGGAATGTCCTGCCACCACCGCGCCAAATGGGGCTGCGTATGGTCCCGGCACGAGCGTTACCGGTGCCCTTTTGACGCCAGGGTTTGGCGCCACCACCGCGTACCGCTGCGCGGTTCTTCTGAGCGCGGGTACCCGAACGCTGGCCTGCCTGAAAGGCCACCAGGGCCTGATGGATCAGCGATTCTTTATATTTTACACCAAAGGTTGCATCCGACACGGTCAATTTATCGCCGGCCTTGCCGCCCTTCGCTTCGATTATACTAAGTTGCACCGTGCTACCCCTTAAGCCTGAGCCGCAACAGATTTCACAGACGCCTGAATAAAGACATCTGAACCTGCATTACCAGGAATGGAACCTTTGACCAACATTAAATTCTTTTCTACGTCGATACGCACGATCTTCAGGCCTTGCTGGGTACGACTGGCATCGCCCATATGCCCGGACATCTTCTTGCCTGGAAACACCCGCCCTGGATCCTGGTTCTGTCCAATGGAACCCGGCTTGCGGTGGGCAAGAGAGCAACCGTGGGTGGCGCGACCACCACGAAATCCATATCGCTTCACAACACCGGCATAGCCCTTGCCAATAGAGATACCTTGTATATCCACTTTCTGGCCTGACTCAAATATATCGACTTTTACCTCAGCCCCAGGGGCAATGTCTGCCAGTTCGCCTTCGGCAAGGCGAAATTCTTTGAGGATGCGCCCTGCGACAACACCGGCCTTGGCAAAATGGCCTGCGGCGGGTTTGCCCACACGGCTGGGGCGACGTTCGCCCACAGTCATCTGCACTGCGGCGTAACCGTCTTTAGCAACCGTCTTGACCTGGGTCACCCTGTTTGGCATCACCCCGAGAACGGTCACCGGTGTCGAAGAACCGTCTTCGGCAAACACCCGACTCATCCCGATCTTTTGTGCAATTAACCCAATTGGCATATCTTTTCTCTTGTGTTTTATCCTGTTAACTTAACTTTATTTCAACATCTACGCCTGCAGCCAGATCAAGTTTCATCAGCGCGTCCACGGTCTTTTCGGTGGGCTCAATGATGTCCATGATGCGCTTATGGGTGCGAATCTCAAATTGGTCGCGGGATTTCTTGTCCACATGAGGTGAACGCAACAAGGTGTACCTTTCGATCTTGGTCGGAAGCGGGATCGGTCCCTTGACCAACGCACCCGTGCGCTTAGCGGTTTCCACAATCTCCACAGCAGACCGATCAATCATGCGGTGATCGAAAGCCTTTAATCGTATGCGTATCTTCTGATTTTCCATTTTTTCAATCTCTATTTATTCATTTATTCAATAACTTTAGACACCACACCCGCACCTACAGTACGGCCACCTTCACGAATGGCAAAACGTAAACCCTCTTCCATCGCGATCGGCGCAATCATCGATACCACCATCTTCACGTTGTCGCCCGGCATCACCATCTCCGTGCCCTCCGGTAAGTCCACCGAACCGGTCACGTCCGTGGTCCGAAAATAAAACTGCGGCCGATAACCATTGAAAAATGGCGTATGTCGTCCGCCCTCTTCCTTGGATAAAATATATACCTCGGCCTCAAACTTGGTGTGCGGGGTAATGCTCCCCGGCTTGGCCAATACCTGTCCACGCTCCACTTCTTCGCGCTTGGTGCCCCGCAGCAATACACCCACGTTGTCACCCGCCCGGCCTTCGTCCAGCAACTTGCGGAACATCTCCACACCCGTACAGGTGGTCTTGACGGTGTCCTTGATGCCCACAATCTCAATCTCTTCGCCTACCTTGATAATACCCCGGTCAATACGACCGGTCACCACCGTGCCCCGGCCCGAGATCGAAAACACATCTTCCACCGGCATCAGAAAATCACCGTCAATGGCACGCTCGGGCTCCGGTATATAGGAATCCAGAGCCTCGGCCAGCTTGATGATCGCACCCTCACCCATATCCGAGGTGTCCCCTTCCAGGGCCTTTAAGGCCGATCCAATAATAATCGGGGTGTCATCTCCAGGAAATTCATACTTGTCCAGCAACTCACGGACTTCCATCTCCACCAACTCCAATAGCTCGGCGTCGTCCACCATATCCGCCTTGTTTAAAAACACCACGATATAGGGCACACCCACCTGACGGGCCAACAAGATATGCTCACGGGTCTGGGGCATGGGACCGTCAGCCGCACTGACTACCAGAATCGCACCGTCCATCTGTGCCGCTCCGGTGATCATGTTCTTCACATAGTCCGCGTGTCCAGGACAATCAACGTGGGCGTAGTGACGCTTCTCGGTCTCATACTCTACATGGGCCGTGGCAATGGTAATGCCGCGTTCACGTTCTTCCGGGGCATTGTCAATATCGGCAAAGGCCTTGGTCTCACCACCGTATTTTGCCGCCAATACCTTCGTCATCGCCGCCGTCAGCGTCGTCTTGCCATGATCCACATGGCCAATCGTCCCCACATTGACGTGGGGCTTGGTTCTTTCAAATTTTTCTTTAGACATCAATCATCTCCTAATTCATTCAGAGAAAAGAGGACCCACAACATCCTTTTCACACTTTTCTTTACTCTTTAACTCTTTCTTGCTAGCTCGCCTTTTTTATTACGGACTCCGCAATATTATTTGGCGCAGGTGCATATTTCTTAAATTCCATGGTGTAGTTGGCACGGCCCTGGGTGGCAGAGCGCAACGAGGTGGCATAGCCAAACATCTCCGCTAGAGGCACTTCGGCGCGAATGACCTTACCCGCCGGGGCATCTTCCATGCCCTGAATGAGACCGCGACGCGAACTGAGGTCGCCGTTAACCGGACCCATATATTCTTCTGGAGTCACGACCTCGACCGCCATAATGGGTTCCAACAATACCGGGTTGGCCTTCTGAGTGCCTTCACGGAAGGCCAGACTGCCGGCGGTCTTAAACGCATATTCAGAGGAATCCACGTCATGGTAAGAGCCGTCATATAAGGTCACCTTAACGTCCACGACCGGGTAACCCGCCTGAATGCCAGACCCCATAGTCGCAACGATGCCCTTCTCCACTGCCGGAATATATTCCCGTGGTACATTGCCACCTTTAATCGCGTCTACAAATTCAAAGCCTGCGCCGCGTTCCTGAGGCTCGATCTTAAGATAGACGTGTCCATACTGACCCTTACCACCGGTCTGTTTGGAGAATTTGTGTTCTTGGTTGACAGCTTCTTTGATGGTTTCGCGATAGGCCACCTGGGGTTTGCCTACGTTGGCCTCGACACCGAACTCACGCTTCATGCGGTCAACGATAATGTCCAGATGCAATTCGCCCATACCGGAGATAATGGTCTGTCCGGACTCCTCGTCCGTCCTGACACGAAATGAGGGGTCTTCCTGAGCCAATTTAGACAGGGCCACACCCATCTTCTCCTGATCGACCTTGGTCTTGGGTTCCACCGCCTGAGAAATCACCGGCTCCGGAAATTCCATACGCTCAAGGGTAATAATGGCCTTGGTGTCACATAGGGTATCCCCGGTGGTGACATCCTTGAGACCCACTGCAGCGGCAATATCGCCGGCGCGCACTTCTTTAATCTCTTCACGGGAATTGGAATGCATCTGCAAAATACGGCCGATGCGTTCCTTCTTGTGACGCACCGGATTATAAATGCTGTCCCCAGACTTCAGGACCCCCGAATACACCCGAAAGAACACCAACTGGCCCACAAAGGGATCGGTGGCGATTTTAAAGGCCAGAGCAGCAAAAGGTCCTTTGTCGCTGGAAGGGCGCTCGGCCTCAGTCTCGTCCTTGTCATCAAGGATACCCCTAATAGGGGGCACATCAATAGGGGACGGCATATAATTGATGATCCCGTCCAACATGGCCTGGACACCCTTATTTTTGAACGCAGAACCACACATAACGCAGACAATCTCATTGTGCAGCGTGCGCAGGCGTAACCCCGTCTTGATATCTTCTTCTGACAGGCTGTCGACCTCAATATATTTATCCATCAACTCTTCGCTGGCCTCGGCCGCAGCCTCCACTATTTTTTCACGTAAGGCCTTGGCTTGATCCAGGAGTTCGGCGGGGATGTCACGTTCCTCGAATTTGATACCCTTATTCTCATCTTCCCAGTAAATAGCCTTCATTTTGACCAGGTCGATCACACCCTCGAAGCCCTCTTCGGCACCGATAGGCAGCTGAAGGGGAACGGCGTTGGCGCCCAGACGGGTCTTGAGCTGATCCACCACGCGCAGAAAATCGGCGCCGGCCCGGTCCATTTTATTGACAAAGGCCATGCGCGGCACACCATACTTATTGGCCTGGCGCCACACCGTCTCGGACTGGGGCTCTACACCGCCCACCGCACAAAATACTGCGCAGGCGCCATCAAGCACCCGCAAGGAACGTTCCACCTCAATGGTGAAGTCCACGTGCCCCGGAGTATCGATGATATTAATCCGGTGCTCCTCATAACTTTCATCCATGCCCTTCCAAAAACAGGTGGTAGCCGCAGAGGTAATGGTAATACCACGTTCTTGTTCCTGCTCCATCCAGTCCATCACCGCAGCACCATCATGGACTTCACCAATCTTGTGGGAGACACCGGTATAGAACAGGATGCGCTCGGTGGTCGTAGTCTTACCCGCATCAATGTGGGCCATGATGCCGATGTTACGATAGCGCTCAATAGGGGTAGTGCGTGCCACGATAGTTACCTAAATTCTATATAGACTGACAGGTTAAAACCGGAAATGAGAGAAGGCCTTGTTGGCCTCCGCCATACGATGTACATCTTCGCGTTTCTTGGCCGCACCACCGCGGTTTTCGGCGGCATCAAGTAGCTCATGGGCCAAACGTTGGGTCATGGATTTTTCATTGCGCTTGCGGGCAGCATCGGTAATCCAGCGCATAGCCAGGGCGGTACGTCGAATCGGACGCACTTCAACCGGCACCTGATAAGTAGCCCCACCCACACGGCGGCTTTTGACCTCTACCTGGGGCCGCACGTTATCCAAAGCGTCATTAAAGACCTCCAGCGGATCGTTCTTGCTACGCTCGGCAATGATGTCGAGTGCACCATACATGATACGCTCGGCCACAGACTTCTTGCCATCGAACATGATCACGTTGACGAACTTGGCCACAACCTGATTCCCAAACTTGGGATCAGGCAGTATTTCGCGCTTTGGAATTTCTCTTCTTCTGGACATGGGTCCCGTTCGTTTCCGAATTGTTAAGTCTCAATAAGAAAAAACGCCGCACAGCCATAACCGTGCGGCCTGTATACCCTATCTTATGAACTCGCGATTTGTTTTCGCAGGTTCCGGTAACACGGACTATGTCACCACCTTCTCACACCTAGCTCACACTCAAATCGAGTGAAAAGCGAAAAACTTAAAGCTTGGTCTCGCTTTCCGGCCTCGGGTTGCCCCCCGCTACCCAAAATAGACTGTCCCTGCCGACTGTGCCACAACCTACCGGCATGGCCGACAACCACTCTTGTAAACGAGATGGCCCGAAGCCGTCCCAGTCTAGACCTTGGGAACCCTCTAGGTCTTGGGCCGTTTGGCGCCGTACTTAGACCGGCCCTGGCGACGACTGCTCACACCGGTGGTGTCGAGCGAACCACGCACCGTGTGATAACGCACACCGGGCAAATCCTTTACACGCCCGCCGCGGATGAGTACCACGGAGTGTTCCTGTAAATTATGGCCTTCACCACCGATGTAACTGGTGACCTCAAAACCATTGGTCAACCTGACGCGGGCGACCTTTCGCAACGCCGAATTAGGCTTTTTCGGGGTTGTGGTATAGACACGTACGCACACCCCACGCCGCTGCGGGCAATTTTGCAAAGCAGGCACAGCACTCTTTTTGACCTGCCTCTTACGCGGCTTTCTGACCAGCTGATTGATCGTCGGCATTCACTATTCCCAATTTCTTAGACCCAAAACAGACGACAGGCCGGACGACCCAGCCTGTCGAAAAGAGCGGCGATTCTAGGCATAGGACCCCTGTCTGTCAAGGCCCATCTAAAATCAGCGCACCACCTCAGAGCTGAGACGACCCCGCTATCCTCAGCCACTGGCAACAACTGCGCCCTTTTCACCCCCACTACCACCGAGTAATTGCTCCAGTTCATTGGCCTTATCGGCGTCCTCCTGGCGCTTGCGGCGGCGTTCCTCGTGATAGGCCAGGCCTGTACCCGCCGGGATCAGACGGCCCACAATGACGTTCTCCTTCAGCCCCCGCAGGCGATCTTGCTTGCCATTAATGGCCGCCTCGGTGAGCACCCGGGTAGTCTCCTGAAACGAGGCTGCAGAAATAAAGGATTCCGTGGTCAGGGAGGCCTTGGTGATGCCCAGCAACATACGACTATAGGTGGCCGGTTTCTTACCCTCAGCCTCTATACGCTCGTTCTCCCCTAGCAATCTTGCCCGTTCAACCTGTTCCCCTGGTAAAAATGGGGTATCACCTGGGTCATTGATCTGTGCCTTACGTAACATCTGGCGAATAATGACCTCGATATGCTTATCGTTGATCTTCACACCCTGGAGTCGGTAGACATCCTGAACCTCTTCGACGATGTAGTTTTCAAGGGCCTCCACACCGAGCAGATCGAGGATATCCGATGCTACCGGCGCACCTTCAACCACCACTTCACCCCGTTCCACAGTCTCACCTTCGTAGACCGTAATCTGACGAAGCTTGCTAATCAGAGATTCGTGGGACTCACCGTCTGCGTCGGTAATCACCAGGCGATGCTTGCCTTTGGTCTCTTTGCCGAAGGACACCAGGCCAGAGGTGCTGGCAAGAATGGCGGGTTCCTTGGGCTTACGGGCCTCAAACAATTCCGCCACCCGGGGTAAACCACCGGTAATATCACGGGTCTTGGTAGACTCTTGTGGCATACGGGCCAATACGTCACCACTGATGACCTTGGCGCCATCGGCCACCACCACCACCACACCTGGGGGCATTTGGTAGCGAGCCGGAATATCGGTCTTGGCCAACTTCAATTCCTTACCTTTGCCATCCACTAAGTTAATAGCCGGCTTCATATCGCTGGCGACGCCACGGCGTTGCCCGGGGTCCAGGACCACGTAGCTGGTCAGACCCGTGAGCTCATCGGTCTGCTCATTCACGGTCATCCCATCGACCATATCGGTAAAGGTTACCTTACCCGCCACCTCGGTGATGATAGGATGGGTATGGGGATCCCAATTGGCCACCACTTGGCCGGCCTTCACCGCACTGCCGTCGGTGACGGTCAGTACCGCGCCATAGGGAATCTTATGGCGCTCACGGGCCACACCGTGCTTATCCTGCACCACCAACTCACCTGAGCGCGTCACTACCACATATTTACCGGCGGCATGTTTGATCAACCGCATATTTTCCAGCCGCACCTTACCGCTATTTTTGGTTTCCACATTGCTGACGGTGGCGGCCCGGGATGCGGCGCCACCAATGTGGAATGTACGCATAGTGAGCTGGGTACCGGGTTCGCCAATACTCTGGGCGGCGATGACACCCACTGCCTCACCCGGATTGATGCGGTGACCACGACCCAGGTCGCGACCGTAACACTGGGCACACAGGCCATAACGGGTCTCACAGGTCACTGCCGAGCGCACCTGCACCTGCTCGATATTGGCCGCTTCAATGGTAGCAACTGAAGACTCGTCAAAGAGTTCGCCATCGGTAACCATCACACTCTTATCCACCGGATTGATCACATCGCCCACGGCGACCCGGCCGAGGATGCGATCACCCAGGGGAATCACGATCTCGCCACCCTGGACCAGGGCAGCCTTGGTCACACCCAGCTTGGTGCCACAATCGACCTCAGTCACCACCAGATCCTGGCACACATCGACCAGGCGCCGGGTTAGATAACCCGAATTGGCAGTCTTGAGTGCAGTATCGGCCAAACCCTTACGGGCGCCATGGGTGGAAATAAAGTACTGCAAGACATTGAGGCCTTCGCGAAAATTTGCGGTAATCGGTGTCGGTATAATGGAGCCATCGGGTTTGGCCATCAGGCCACGCATGCCCGCCAACTGGCGAATCTGGGCATGACTACCACGGGCGCCGGAGTCGGCCATGATGTAAATGGAGTTAAAGGACGCCTGCTTGACCTTCTTACCGTCGGTGCCAATGACTTCTTCACTGCCCAACTCGTCCATCATCGCCCCCGCCACCTTTTCAGCGGTACGGGTCCAGATATCAACGACCTTATTGTAGCGTTCACCCTCAGTAAGCAGTCCCGAGCTGAATTGCTGTTGAATACCCTTAACCTCGTCTTCGGAGGCGGCGAGGATGGTCTTCTTGCTAGAGGGGATCACCATATCGTCGATGCCGACAGATACACCCGAGCGCGTTGCGTAACTAAAACCTGTATACATCAACTGGTCAGCAAAGATGACCGTCTCCTTGAGACCGACATCTCGATAACAAATATTGAGAACCTCGGAAATCATCTTCTTGGTCATAACTCGATTGATGGTCTCAAAGGACATGCCAACAGGCAGGATCTCTGACAACAAGGCTCGACCCACGGTGGTATCATAGACCTTATTGCTCGTTTCCTTTTCACCCTTGTCATTTTCCAACTCTTCGCGGATGCGCACTTTAATACTGGCGTGCAAAGTGACATCACCATTTTCATAGGCGCGATGTACCTCATCCACATCCACAAGCAACATACCATTACCTTTGGCGGCAGCATTTTTGCGAGTCAAATAGTACAGCCCCAACACGATATCCTGGGAAGGCACGATAATCGGCTCGCCGTTGGCCGGTGACAGCACGTTGTTGGTGGACATCATCAGAGCTCGCGCCTCAAGCTGAGCCTCCACCGACAGTGGTACATGCACCGCCATCTGGTCGCCGTCAAAGTCTGCGTTATAGGGCGCGCACACCAGGGGGTGCAACTGAATGGCTTTACCTTCGATCAATACCGGCTCAAAGGCCTGTATGCCCAAACGATGCAAAGTAGGGGCGCGATTGAGCATGATGGGGTGCTCACGAATAACCTCTTCGAGAATATCCCACACCTCGGTGCTTTCTTGTTCCACCATCTTCTTGGCCTGCTTAATGGTCGTCGCCATACCCCGCAGCTCAAGCTTGCTGAAAATAAAGGGTTTAAAAAGCTCCAGGGCCATCTTTTTCGGCAGGCCGCACTGATGTAGTTTAAGTGTAGGACCCACCACGATGACGGAACGGCCTGAATAGTCGACACGTTTTCCCAACAAATTCTGGCGGAATCGTCCTTGCTTGCCTTTGATCATATCGGCCAGGGATTTCAACTGGCGCCTGTTAGCGCCGGTAATGGCCTTGCCCCGGCGACCATTATCGAGCAGGGCATCCACCGCTTCTTGCAGCATACGCTTTTCGTTACGCACAATGATATCGGGGGCATTGAGATCCAAAAGACGCTTGAGGCGATTATTTCGATTGATAACTCGCCGGTACAAGTCATTGAGATCAGAGGTAGCAAACCGACCACCGTCCAGGGGCACCAACGGCCTTAAGTCCGGGGGCAATACCGGCAATAGTTCCATCACCATCCACTCTGGCTTGTTACCAGAATAGATGAAGGCTTCCACAACCTTGAGGCGCTTGGTCAATTTTTTAATCTTGGTCTCTGAGCTGGTGGCTGCCAGTTCTTCGCGCAACGTGGCGGCATCTTCTTTGAGATCAATAGACTTTAATAAAGCACGAATTGCCTCGGCACCCATACGGGCATCAAACTCATCGCCGTATTGTTCCACTGCGTCCAAATGGGTTTCCTCACTGAGGAGTGTGCGACGTTCAAGTGGGGTCATGCCTTCATCAACGACCACATAGGCTTCGAAATACAGCACGCGCTCAATTTCACGTACCGTCATATCCAGCAACAGGCCCAGGCGTGACGGTAGAGATTTCAAGAACCATATGTGGGCCACCGGGCTGGCGAGATCGATATGCCCCATGCGCTCACGACGCACCTTGGACAAGGTCACTTCTACGCCACATTTTTCGCAGATCACGCCACGGTGCTTGAGCCGCTTGTATTTACCACACAAGCACTCATAGTCATTAATGGGGCCAAACAACTTGGCGCAAAACAAACCGTCACGTTCTGGCTTAAAGGTTCGATAGTTGATGGTCTCGGGTTTTTTTACTTCCCCAAAGGACCATGACCGAACCTTTTCCGGCGAGGCGATTCCAACACGGATGGAATCAAAGTCCTCGTTCTTTTTTGACTGCTTGAAAAGATTGAAAAGATCTCTCAAGGTCTTACCTCCTCGCTAGAATGGTTGCCCAACACAGGCAACCCTGATTCGTGATTACACAAACTCTATCGATCATCACCGATGCCATGGTGTAACCGTTAGCGCTTGTCATGTTTCAACTCAATATCAAGCCCCAAGGAACGAATTTCCTTGACCAGAACATTAAATGATTCTGGCATGCCGGCCTCCATGGCATGATGACCCTTAACGATGTTTTCATACATCTTGGTTCGCCCGGCGACGTCATCTGATTTCACCGTAAGCATTTCTTGCAGGGTATAGGCGGCACCATAGGCCTCAAGCGCCCACACTTCCATTTCCCCAAATCGTTGACCACCAAACTGGGCCTTACCGCCCAAGGGCTGTTGCGTCACCAGACTATAAGGGCCCGTGGAGCGAGCATGCATCTTGTCATCAACCAAATGATTGAGCTTGAGCATGTACATATAACCCACGGTGACGGGTCGATCAAAGGGCTTGCCAGTACGGCCATCATATAGCGTGATCTGGCCACTGCGCGGCAGGTCTGCCAACTCCAGCATATCCTTGATCTCAGACTCTGTGGCGCCATCGAATACCGGTGTGGCCATGGGGACTCCTTCACGCAGATTACCGACCAACTCCATCACCTCTTCGTCACTGAATGATTTGATAGACTCCTGTTTGCCGCTACTGTTATAGATGCTATCCAGAAACTTGCGGATTTCAGCGATTTTGCGCTGCTCATCCACCATACGGCCTAGCTTCTTACCCAGGCCCTTGGCGGCCCAGCCCAAGTGACATTCTAAAATCTGTCCCACGTTCATACGTGACGGCACACCCAAGGGGTTCAATGCAATATCAGCCGTAGTGCCGTCTTCCATGTAGGGCATGTCCTCCACCGGGACGATGCGTGAAATCACACCCTTGTTACCATGACGGCCGGCCATTTTGTCTCCCGGTTGCAGGCGTCGTTTAACAGCGACAAATACCTTCACCATCTTGAGCACACCGGGCGCCAGATCATCACCTGCCTCTAGCTTGGCCTTCTTTTCCTCAAACTTTTCGTCAAAACTCTTTTCCTGCAGGTCCAGTTGTTCACGAATCTGCTCCAGGGCCACATTGACCTCTTCATTACGTAAACGCACTTCAAACCACTCTTTGCGTGGCAGTTCGGTGAGATAAGTCTTGGTGACCTTGTCGCCAGCCTTCAGCCCCGACGGACCCCCCTCTGCAGTGCGACCTGTTAACAGGCGTTCAATACGCGCATAGGTATCTTCTTCCATGATGCGCCGCTGGTCTTCCAGGTCCTTTTTGATGAGATCCAACTCCTGCTCATCATTCTGTCTGGCGCGCTCGTCTTTCTCGATTCCATCGCGGGTGAATATCTTCACATCGATGACTGTGCCCTTCATGCCGGATGGCATGCGCAATGATGTGTCTTTCACATCAGAGGCCTTTTCACCGAAGATGGCTCTTAGCAGCTTCTCTTCCGGGGTGAGTTGAGTTTCGCCCTTTGGAGTAACTTTGCCGACGAGAATATCACCGGACACCACTTCGGCGCCCACATAAGCGATTCCGGACTCATCAAGTTTGGACAATGCACTTTCACCCACGTTGGGGATATCCCGGGTGATTTCTTCTGATCCAAGCTTGGTGTCACGGGCTACCGCAGATAATTCCTCAATATGTATTGTGGTATAAACATCGTTCTCTACTATCCTTTCTGAAATGAGAATGGAATCCTCAAAGTTGTACCCATTCCATGGCATAAACGCCACCAACACATTACGGCCAAGGGCCAATTCGCCCATGTCAGTGGACGGACCATCGGCCATCACATCACCTTTGGCAATCTGGTCGCCCACGCGCACCAGGGGTCGCTGGTTGATGGTGGTATTTTGATTGGAACGAGTGTACTTAGTGAGATTGTAAATATCCACTCCAGGCTCACCGGGCTTGGCCTCATCATCATTGACCTTGATCACAATACGCCCGGCGTCCACCGAATCGACCAGGCCACCTCGGCGCGCAACCAGGGTCACCCCAGAATCAATGGCTACAGTACGCTCGACACCCGTGCCCACCAGCGGCTTTTCGGTTCTCACCGTAGGCACTGCCTGGCGTTGCATATTCGACCCCATCAGCGCCCGGTTGGCGTCGTCGTGTTCCAGAAACGGGATCAGATTGGCGGCAACCGATACGATTTGTGATGGCGCCACGTCAATGTATTCCACCTCACTGGCACTTGCCAGGGCGAACTCATTCTTGTGCCGGCAAGACACCAACTCATCGGTCAGTTCATCTTTGTCATTTATGGTCGCATTGGCCTGGGCAATAACAAACTTACCCTCCTCAATGGCAGACAGAAAATCAGTCTGGTTGCTAATCTTACTATTGACCACCTTGCGGTAGGGTGTTTCCAAAAACCCGTACTCATTGGTCCGGGCGTAAACAGACAGGGAATTGATGAGGCCAATATTGGGGCCTTCAGGGGTCTCGATAGGACACACCCGGCCATAGTGTGTGGGATGCACATCACGTACTTCAAACCCTGCTCGCTCGCGAGTCAAACCACCCGGGCCCAGGGCCGAAACACGACGCTTATGGGTTACCTCAGACAGGGGATTGGTTTGATCCATAAATTGAGACAGCTGGCTGGAACCAAAGAACTCTTTGATCACCGCCGAAACCGGCTTGGCATTAATCAAATCCTGGGGGGCAAGGCCCTCTGACTCGGCAAGACTCAAACGTTCCTTGACCGCCCGTTCTACACGCACCAAGCCCACACGAAATTGATTTTCGACTAACTCACCCACTGACCGCACCCGGCGATTGCCCAGGTTATCAATATCATCAATGTCACCCTGACCATTTTTCAGGGTAATCAAGATCATCATCACATCAACGATATCCTGCTTGGACAACGTACGGGCGCCTTCGTCAGTTTCCCGATTTAATCGCCGATTAAATTTCATCCGGCCTACCGCAGACAGGTCATAGCGATCGGCATTGAAGAACAGGTTAAAAAACAGGTTCTGCGCTGCATCCTTGGTGGGAGGCTCGCCCGGCCGCATCATCCGGTATATCTCAACCTGGGCCTCCAACTCATTAGTTGAGGGGTCGATACGCAGGGTATCGGAGATAAACGGACCACGGTCCAGGTCATTGGTGAACAAGGTCTCGATCTCGTTGACACCCAATTCCAACAGACGTTCTAGCACCTCTTCACTAATCAGTTCATTGGCATTAAACAGAACCTCGCCACTTTCCGGATCAATAATATCCTTGGCCAAAGACTTTTCCAGAAGAAATTCCTGGGGCACCTGAATACTCTTCATCCGGGATTTTTCCATATCACGGACCAGTTTTGCAGTAATGCGCCGACCCGCCTCAATGAGAACATCGCCTTTGGATGTCTTGATGTCGAAATCAAACCGTTCACCACGGAAACGCGCCGGAATAAGGTCTAATTTGACCTCCTTCTTGCCGATCCGGAAGGTATCAGTTTCGAAGAACATGGCGAGAATTTCCTGGGTGCTAAACCCAAGTGAGCGCAATAAAATGGTGGCGGGTAACTTACGCCGCCGGTCAATGCGTATATAAAGCAAGTCTTTGGGGTCGAATTCAAAGTCCAGCCACGACCCACGATAAGGAATCACCCGGGCCGAAAACAACAATTTGCCAGAAGAATGGGTCTTACCACGATCATGATCAAAAAACACACCAGGGGAGCGATGCAACTGCGACACCACCACGCGTTCGGTACCATTGATCACAAAGGTGCCGTTATCGGTCATTAATGGGATTTCACCCATATAGACCTCTTGCTCCTTAACTTCTCTTACCGCCTTGTTGACGTTGCCTGCTTCGTCCTTGGCATACATACCAAGACGCAATGTCACCCGCATTGGCGCAGCATAAATCAGCCCACGCTGGCGACACTCTCTTACGTCGAAAGGGGGTGTGCCCAATCGGTAGCTCACAAACTCTAACGACGTGTTGCCGTTATAACTCTCAATAGGAAATACGGATTTGAAAGCCGCTTGCAAACCCTGGTCTATACGCTGTTCCGGCGCAACCTCGGCTTGCAATAACTTATGGTAAGACTTCTTCTGGATCGCCAATAAATTGGGAACCGGATGAACATACTTACGTTTGCTGAAACTCTTCCGAATCCTTTTCTTTTCAGTAAAGGAATAACCCATTTAAACCCCTCTTAGCAAAAGCTAAATGGTTTGATTGCCACCACGCAGTGATCGCCTACTTTAGACATGGCACTACGCACCAGTCGGGCTATACGCCCAACCGGTGCGGTTAGCTATACCCACCCAACAGCGGTTAATCCCGCCATCTATATTACTTAACTTCAACTTTAGCGCCGACTTCTTCCAACTGCTTCTTGACATCTGCAGACTCGTCCTTTGATACGCCTTCCTTAACCGGAGTAGGCGCGGCTTCCACCATGTCTTTGGCCTCTTTAAGGCCCAACCCGGTGATGGCTCGAACGGCCTTGATGACGCTGACCTTGTTGTCGCCAAAACTGGTCAGCACAACATCAAACTCGGTCTTTTCTTCGGCACCCGCTGCTTCACCACCTGCGGCACCCGCTACGGCCACGGCCACGGGAGCGGCGGCAGACACGCCAAATTTATCTTCCATTTCTTTGATCAATTCGGACAGATCAAGCACCGACATACTAGCAACGGCGTCCAAAATATCTTCTTTACTTACAGCCATGATTTTCTCCAATGTGTATCTTCAGTTTGCAGTTGTGGTAGATCACCACCTTAAGACACCGAACAGGCGCCCCTACTTTTGATTAAGCGGCCTCTTTGCTGTCGCGTACAGCGGCCAGGATGCGAACAAAACCCGATGGCACCTCGTTGAGAGTCTGCACAAACTTCTGTATCGGGGCCTGCATAGTCCCAAGGAGTTTGGCGAGCAATTCCTCGCGGGAGGGCAGTTTGGCCAGGGCCTTGATCTCATCAACGGTCATCAAGGCGCCCAACATGGCGCCTGCCGTTATATTAAGTTGGTCATTGTCCTTGGCAAAACCACTCAAGACCTTGGCTGCGGCCACCGGATCCGGTGACATGGCGAAGGCCAAAGGGCCGACCAAGTGTTCGGTCAAACACTCAAAATCAGTCCCATCGACCACGCGCCGGGCCAAGGTGTTCTTTACCACACGCACATAGACGTCCGACTTCTGGGCCTCACGGCGCAGTTCGGTCATTTGTGCGACACTCAAGCCACGATACTCAGCAAGTACTGCTACCTGGGCACCCGAAATCTTTTCAGACACTTCGGCTACAACTGCTTTCTTCTCTTCAAGGGTTAGACTCATATGACGAGCTGCCTCCAGTGTTGTTGGTGCCCGCGCATGCAAAGACAGACCAATCCGTCTCCGAATGTTCGGTACACCGTCTACGTAGGACATTAAGAAAATTGGGATCAGAGTCGATCTTTTCGCCGATTAACCGAAAACATGACCTGATGTTTCCGAAAAATCGACTCTGATCCCAATTTCCACCTACGGTCTTTGACGATCCCCTTGGCGAACCCGATTTGATCGAACAAATGATCAACTCAGTCCCGCCATGAGGTACAAAGTCTTAATCAAAAGCGACGAGCACCGGATCGCGAACAAAAAGCTCGCATTTCGTTGCTCGCGGCTCGAAACTATCTTTTAGGCCGGTAGTGATGCCCTATCTACACGAATCCCCGGACCCATGGTCGCAGACACCGATATCCGGCTAATATACTGCCCTTTGGCAGAGGACGGTTTGGCCTTCTGCAGGGCACTCAACAGGGTGAGAAAATTTTCCTTTAGATCTTCGGCGCTAAAAGAGGCCTTACCGATAGAACAATGGATGATGCCTGCCTTATCGTTACGGAACTGGACCTGGCCGGCTTTGGCATTCTTAACGGCCTCGGCCGCCTTGGGGGTAACAGTACCCACCTTGGGGTTTGGCATCAAACCACGTGGGCCCAGAATCTGGCCCAACTGGCCAACCACCTTCATGGCGTCAGGCGTGGCAACAACGATGTCAAAATTGATATTGCCCTTTTTGACCTCATCCGCCAGATCTTGCATACCCACCACATCGGCACCCGCAGCCTTGGCCTCGTCGGCCTGGGTGCCTTCGGCGAACACCGCCACCCGCACTGACTTACCAGTGCCGTTGGGCATCACCGTTGATCCGCGCACCGTTTGATCGGACTTTTTGGCATCGACCCCCAGATTAATGGAAATATCCACGCCTTCATCAAACTTCGCACTTGCAGATTCTTTAACCAGGGCAAAGACATCATCCAAGGAATAAAAGCGTTCAAAATCAATTTTGGTTGACAGTGCCTTCATGCGCTTGCTCTGCTTGGCCATCATTTGACCCCTTCAGTTTCGATGCCCATGCTACGGGCACTGCCCGCAATAATGCGTACCGCAGCATCGGTATCATAGGCGTTAAGATCCTCCATCTTGGTCTGGGCAATCTCTTCGAGCTGCTTGCGGTTGACCTTACCGACTTTATCCGTATGGGGTTTTGCGCTACCGCTTTTGATGCCAGCGGCCTTTTTAAGCAACACCGAGGCCGGAGGGGTTTTTTTGATAAAGCTAAAACTCTTGTCACTATAGACCGTAATAACCACTGGAATCGGCAGGCCAGGCTCCACACCCTGGGTCTCTGCGTTAAACGCCTTACAAAACTCCATAATGTTAAGACCATGTTGACCCAAGGCCGGGCCCACTGGAGGACTGGGATTGGCTTTACCCGCGCCAACCTGCAATTTGATATATGCTTCAACTTTCTTAGCCATTTTGTACTCCTGATGGGTGCAAACGCCCTACGGCTCCCCTTATATAAAACCAGACACAAGGCACAAGCTCTAAGATACAAGAATTAATGACTTGTAACTTGTTACTTGTATCTACCCTAAAACTAACCCTTCTCCACTTGAGAGAAGTCTAATTCCACAGGTGTCGAACGGCCAAATATCGACACCGCCACCCGTATCTTGCTCTTGTCAAAGTTCACATCCTCAACGGTACCATTGAAATCAGCAAACGGCCCGTCGACGACACGCACCAACTCGCCCGGCGCAAAGGAGAACCTGGGCCGCGGATGTTCAGCGCCTTCTTGCACCTGCTGCATAATGGCGTCGGCCTCTTTGTCGGTTATGGGTGCAGGCTTGGTGCTGGTGCCCCCAATAAACCCGGTAACCTTGGGCAGGCCCTTCACCAAGTGCCATGTATCGTCGGTCATTGCCATATTGACGAGCACGTAACCAGGGAAAAATTTGCGTTCACTGGTGCGCTTTTGGCCACCGCGCATCTCGACCACATCTTCTGTCGGCACCAGGATATCGCCAAAATAATCCTCCAAACCGGCCCTTTTGATGTGCTCACCCAAGGATTTTCGCACCTGCTTTTCGAACCCGGAAAAGGCATGTACCACATACCAATGTTTTTCCATCTCAGCTGCCCACCACGATCAATGCCTTGACCAGCTTGGATAAAACGGTATCAAGCAACCAGATGTACACACCGATCAGAATTACCCCAACAATAACAATCAGGGTGGTCTGTGTGGTCTCGCGGCGAGTTGGCCACACTACCTTGCGCGCCTCTAATCGAGCGCCCTTGGCAAATTCCCAGGCTGCCTGCCCTGGAGCCGATTGTAAAGCCACAAAAGTGGCGACTATAACTGCAACCAGCACCACAACGACCCGTAGCAACTCGGACTCATCAAAGTAGTAGTAGCCACCGATACCGGCGCCCAACAACAAAACAGAAACAAAAATTAATAACTTATCCACGTATCACTACCTGACATCTCTGATCATTTATGAGATTGGCAGGCCAGGAGGGAATCGAACCCCCAACCTGCGGTTTTGGAGACCGCTGCTCTGCCAATTGAGCTACTGGCCTAAAAAATTATTCAATCACTTTCGCGACGACGCCGGCGCCGACGGTACGGCCACCTTCACGAATCGCAAAGCGTAATCCCTCTTCCATCGCAATCGGCG